>OIEI01000672.1_pt1 | contig 11592 bp, 10 predicted proteins | sample 1581781 | NCBI WGS metagenome assembly OIEI01 (sample SAMN01760935, study PRJEB22395) | human gut metagenome | reverse complement strand
CTCGGTGTGGCGGCTGTAAGGCTCCAGGCCCTCAACCAGGTTCTTGAGTGGGACGGACAGAAGATGGAGTTCACGAACATTCCTGCGGACGCCACCATCAAGATTCTTGAGAAGGACGGATTCTCCATCAAGGACGGCCACCCTACATTCAAGAACAAGTACACCGATCCGATGAACGCGCGCGAGTTCGCTGCCAGCCTGATCAAGCGTCAGTACCACAACGGCTACGAGCTTCCTGAGATGCCGGAATAATACCAATATTCGTAAAACAAACAAAATCAAATCAATAGAATTATGAAAAAGACTTTGATGTTCGCCGCCTGCGCGGCAATGGTCTTCTCTATGGTTTCCTGCAAGAACGGAAACAAAAAGGCCGCTGAAACCGCTACCGAGGAGCCAGCCGCTCCTGAGTACACAGTAGTTGAGAAAGAGCAGGTTGACCTGTCACAGTTTCCACAGGACGCTGACGGTTACTACGTGATCTTTGACGGAACCTCCACGAACGGTTGGAGAGGCTACGGCAAGGACGCTCTTCCTGCAAGGTGGTCAATCGAGGACGGTTGCCTCAAGTTCACGGGAACCGGCAGCGGCGAAGGCCAGACCGGAGAAGGCGGAGATGTCATCTTCGCGCACAAGTTCCAGAACTTCCAGCTTGAGCTCGAATGGAAGGTGTCCAAGGGCGGAAACTCTGGTATCTTCTACCTTGCTCAGGAAGTCACGACAAAGAAGGAGGACGGGACAGAGCGCTACGAGCCTATCTACATCTCCTCTCCTGAATATCAGGTGCTTGACAACGCAAACCATCCTGACGCACAGCTTGGTGTTGACGGCAACCGTCAGTCCGCTTCCCTTTACGATATGATCCCGGCCAAGCCACAGAACCAGAATCCTTACGGCGAGTGGAACAAGGCAAAGATCATGGTTTACAAAGGAACAGTTGTCCACGGACAGAATGACGCCAACGTTGTTGAGTACCATCTTTGGACCCAGCAGTGGACCGATATGCTCCAGGCTTCCAAGTTCTCTCAGGAGAAGTGGCCTCTCGCGTTCGAGCTCCTGAACAACTGTGGCGGCGAGAACCACGAAGGCTACATCGGTTTCCAGGATCACGGCGACGATGTTTGGTATCGTAACATCCGCGTAAAGGTTCTAGACTAATGAGAAAGTCAGCACTCATAATGGCAGCTTCGGCTCTTCTTCTCGGTGCGGTTTCCTGCTCCGAGAAGAAGGCTGATGAGCCTGTTAAAAAGGAGATCAGCGTCCAGCTTTACAGCATCAGAAGCGTGATCGGCAATCCGGAATTGTACGCCCAGAACCACGAGGAGGCGTTCAAGGCCCTCGCGGAGATGGGTTACACCTCGGTCGAGGCGGCCTGCTACTCAGATGGGAAACTCTATGGAGTAGATCCGGAGCAGTACAAGGCCGACCTTGAGGCAGCCGGACTCAAATCCCTTTCCACACACATAGGTCACAACCTTAGCGATGAGGAACTTGCCTCCGGTGACTTCACCGAGTCTATGAAGTGGTGGGATCAGGCGATAGCGGCACACAAGGCAGCCGGTTGCAAGTACATTGTCTGCCCGAGCTTCAAAGTTCCAGAGACCCTCGCCGGCCTCAAGACCTACTGCGACTACTTCAACGCCATCGGAGCGAAATGCAGGGAGAACGGAATGCTCTTCGGTTATCACAACCACTCACACGAGTTCAAAAAGATCGAGGACACCGTCATCTATGAATATATGCTTGAGAACACCAATCCTGAGGACGTGTTCTTTGAGATGGATGTCTATTGGGCTGTGATGGGCAAGGCATATCCTGTCGAACTCTTCAGGAAATACCCGGGACGCTTCACCCTTCTCCACATCAAGGATCACCGTGAGCTCGGCGAGAGCGGAATGGTTGGCTTCGACGCCATATTCAAGAATGCGGACATCGCGGGGATGAAGGATTTTGTGGTTGAGCTCGAGGCGTTTACCAATGACGACTGGAAGGAAAGTATGAAGATGTGCGCTGACTATCTTCTTAATTCGGACTTCGTCAAAGCGACCTACGAGGAATAATATTCCTTAATACTTATAAATAGAACGGCTGGAATATGATTTCCGACCGTTCTTTTTGTATGCCCATATATTCTTGCATTCACAAGTATTCCGGCAAAACGAGAAATATTAACATAATTTTAGTATATTTGAAAACTTTAGACTAATTGTTAATTTTATTACAAAGTTTCTTAGACATATTCAATTATGGACAAGATTCTACTTAGGAATATTACTTTGAACGAACGTCAGGTTGACATCACAATCGCTGACGGACTGATCCAAAGGATAGCGCCGCACTCCGAAGAGTACAGGGAGGCAGCCTCGGGAGTAGAGGCTCTGGACTGCACAGGCAAGGTAGCGGTTCCGGGATTCATAAATATGCACACACACGCCGCCATGTCCCTTATGAGGGGTGTCGGCGAGGATATGGTCCTTCAGGACTGGCTGAAGCACATCTGGGCCATTGAGTCGAAACTGGACGCTCCGTTCATCTATTGGGGTACGAAGGCCGCCGCGCTTGAGATGATCAAGACTGGAACCACAACATTCAACGACCATTACTGGTTCTCACCTACAGCAAGGATCGCGGCCTCGGAAATGGATCTGCGAGCAGCCGTCTCCTACCTGTTCCTGAACCACAACGACCCGGCTGAGGCCGAGAGGGAAAAGGAGCAGTGCATCAAGATGCACGAGACGGTGCCACAATGGGGGACAAGGTCTATCTTCACGATAGGTATCCACTCCATCTACTCTGTCAATGAGGAGCTTATCCTGTGGGCCACTGAATATGCCCGCAAGCACAGTCTTAAGATCCACATCCACCTGGCCGAGTCGGAGCGCGAGGATCTGGACTGCAAGGCGGCGCACGGCGGTCTCTCACCTGTCGAGTACCTTGAGGCCCTCGGTGTGCTGGGGCCGGATGTCATCGCCGCCCACACGCTCTGGCTGTCCGAGCACGACATCGAACTTCTTGGCAAGTACCATGTGAACTGCGTGCATAACATCAATTCCAACACCAAGCTGGCGTCAGGCTACAAGTTCAAGTGGAAAGAGCTGACTGATGCCGGGGCGAATGTCTGCCTCGGAACCGACGGATGCGCGTCATCCAACAATCTTGACATGCTTGAGACGATGAAGACCACGGCCTTGTTCCAGAAAGCATGGAGAAAAGACCCTTCCGCCCTGCCTTTGCAGACGCTCATGGACATGGCAACCGTCAACGGAGCAAAAGCATTAGGGTTGAAAACCGGAAAGATTGAGGAGGGTTACGAGGCTGACATCCAGATTGTTGACACAGACAACACCTTTTTCCTCTCCCCCGGCCCGTTCCTCGCGAACTTCATCTACTCGGCGCACAGCGACTGCGTCACCTCTCTCATCTCAGGAGGAAAATTCGTGATGCGCGACCGCAATGTGTTCGGAGAAAAGATGATTCTCAAGGGAGCGCGCACGGTTCTTAATGAAATAAACTATAAACAATAACCGGCCGCAGACGCAATGCGGTAATTAATGAATATAAAAATATGGATCCAAGAGCAGAAAGAATCTACGGAGCCGCTGAATATGTCAGACAGCAGATTGGCGACCTCAAACCGGAAGTCGGCATCGTGCTTGGCAGCGGCCTTGGAAAACTTGCGGACAGCATAAGCGATCCGCTGACAATACCTTACAAGACAATCCCGGGATTCCCGGTCTCCACGGCGATAGGCCACAAGGGCAACTTCATCGTGGGCAAGCTGGGCGGCAAGACGGTCATCGCCATGCAGGGACGAATCCACTTCTACGAAGGCTACCCGATGGAACTTGTCACGCTTCCTATCCGCGTGATGAAGGTCATCGGAATCAAGTACCTGTTCGTGTCCAACGCCGCCGGCGGTGTCAACTACAACTTCAAGGTCGGAGACCTTATGATCATCACCGATCACATCAACCAGCTGCCTAATCCGCTGATAGGTCCGAATCTGGAGGATTTCGGGCCAAGATTCCCTGACATGACGAGACCTTACGACCTGAGGCTCATCGCAAAAGCCGAGGAGATCGCCGTACAGATGGGCATCAAGCTCCACAAGGGTGTCTACTACGGAGGAACCGGTCCTACCTACGAGACTCCAGCCGAGTACAAGTACATCCGCACCATCGGAGGTGACGCTACCGGCATGTCCACGGTTCCGGAAGTCATCGTGGCAAGGCATTCGGATATTCCGGTGTTCGGAGTCTCGGTGATAACCAACGAGGCGCATGATGACTATGCACCTGACTATGTGAACGACGGGGACGATGTCGTGAAGGCGGCGGACGCGGCGGCGGACAGGATGTGCGCGCTGTTCACAAGGATGATAGAATCGCTGTAATATTCATTGGCAATGAAATACGCTTACATCCTGTATTTTGTGTTCGCCGTGTTCATCATCGGATTCGGCTCCGCGCTTTTGATAAACGGCATGCCGATTTCGTGGAAGATCGTCTGCATCCTGCTTATCGGGGTTTATTTCCTCTACCGCGGGATCGCGACCTGCGTCAACCAGAAACGCCGCCGCGAGCGTGAGGAGATCGACAACGGGAACGATCCGGCTAACGCATAATATTATATAGGTCACTGAGCTTGTCGAAGTGACTTAGTAACATGAAAAAATAAGTTGCCTCAGATTAAGAGAATATTTTCGAGGATAGATCTATTTTCGAAGAAGGAGTGTGCCGGTGGCACATGACTGATGAGAAAAGAGATATAGACCGAAAAGATTCCTTAAGATGATGCAGGTTATTTTTTGAAGGTTACTTAATTTCAAACAACATAATAATGGATTTAGGACTCTTCAGAGTGGCCGCCGCAGTGCCAAGGGTAAAGGTGGCGGATGTTGAATATAACGCCGAGTCAATCTGCAGACTGACAGGAAAGGCCGAAGAGGAAGGTGCCTCGCTGGTGGTCTTCCCCGAACTATCGATAACCGGTTACACCTGCCTTGACCTCTTCGGACAGAACCTTCTGCTGACCAAGTCGGAAGAGGCTGTCGGAAAGATAAAGGACTTCACCAGAGGCAAGCACATCACCGTCGTGATCGGAGCCCCGGTCCGTTTCAGAGGCCGTCTCTACAACTGTGCTATCGTTCTGCGTAACGGGGGCATCAAAGGCATCGTGCCGAAGATCTACCTCCCGACCTACGCCGAGTTCGACGAGGGACGCTGGTTCGCCTCCGGATCGGATTTCCTTGGACCTGACAACTCGGCCACAGGACGTTTCGTGGACGACGGCAAGGACTATTACAGAGACGGTTTCGACTCGATCATCAAATACTGCGGCCACAGGTGCAACATCTCCCCTAACCTGCTGTTCACCGTCGGTAACGCCACATTCGGAATCGAGATCTGCGAGGATTTCTGGACCCCGATTCCTCCGTCATCATTCCTCGCCCCTTCAGGCGCGCAGGTTATAGTGAACATCTCTGCATCCAATGAGGTGATGACCAAACACCAACAGCGCAAAGAACTGATTTCCAACCAGTCAGGACGTACCGTCTCAGGTTACATCTACTGCTCGGCAGGCTATGGCGAGTCTTCAATGGACACCGTCTATGGCGGATCTTCCATCATCTGCGAGAACGGCAGGGTGCTTTCCGAAAACGAAAGGTTCCAGTTGCACGACACGATGATATTCGCTGATCTTGATATCGAGAGACTCAACGTGCTGCGCCAGAAGAAGAACTCGTTCCGAGGAATGACGCCTGACGGGACCTCCGCCTGTGAATATTCAGGATTATATTCCTGCTTCGACCTTGGTCCTGCGGCACCGACTGACTTTGACAGGAAGTTCTACCGCTACGTCGAGCCACATCCGTTCCTGCCTGAGGGTGATCCGGCGGAGATCGCCGAGCGTTCCAAGGAGATTCTTCAGATCCAGACGACCGGACTCATCGCCCGCCTTGAGCATATAAACTGCAAAAAGGCTGTTCTGGGAATATCCGGCGGCCTTGACAGCACGCTGGCCCTTCTGGTGACCGTAATGGCTTTCGACAAGCTTGGCATCCCAAGGGAGAACGTCATCGGAATCACAATGCCGGGACTTGGAACAACCCACCGCACGAAGTCCAACGCAGTGGATCTGATGGAGGTTCTTGGCGTGACGACACGTGAGATCTCAGTTGTAGCTGCCGTGGAGCAGCATTTCAAGGACATCGGCCACGATCCGAAAGTGATGGATTCCACCTACGAGAACGCCCAGGCCCGCGAAAGGACCCAAATCCTGATGGATATCGCCAACCAGGAGAACGGCCTTGTGATCGGTACCGGAGACCTTTCGGAGCTGGCACTCGGCTGGTGCACCTACAACGGTGACCATATGTCGATGTACGCCGTCAACGCTTCCGTGCCGAAGACCTTGATAAAATACCTTGTCCGCTGGGCAGCCAAGAATGTGTTCACAGACGCGGCCACAAACGGAGGAAGATCCGCGGCCGAGATTCTCATAGACATTGCGGAAACCCCTATCAGTCCGGAACTTACTCCGGCTGACTCAAAGGGACAGATCAAGCAGAAGACCGAGGACCTGATCGGCCCGTACGAGCTGCACGATTTCTTCATCTACAACTTCATCAGGTACGGCTATTCCCCGTCCAAGATTTTCCACCTGGCCTGCAAGGCGTTCGGAGAAGCCGAGAACGGGGAGGATCGTTCCGGAAAGAATGTGGTAAGGCATCCTGACGTGACCTTCGACAAGGCCACGATCCTGAAGTGGCTGAGAAAGTTCTACTGGAGGTTCTTCAGCCAGCAGTTCAAGAGGTCCTGTATGCCGGACGGCCCGAAGATCAGTCTCGTGAGCTTCTCGCCGCGCGGGGACTGGCGAATGCCTTCCGACGCCCAGGTTCAGCTCTGGATTTCGGAGCTGGATAAGATCGAACTATAATTTTGATCATCTTCATAAAACTCCGGCCCTTAGACCAGCTCAAGGGCCGAAGTTTTATTATTGGGCACCGTGGCACATAACCTATTATAAATCATCCCATTAAGCATTCACCTTAGGTAAGATTCAACTAAAGGAGAACGTTATTCTCTCTGTCTTTCAATCATTTATCCGCCACGCTGAAATGAGATATTCATTCGTAATTATTTCTATCGCCGAGACCATCTTCCAAAGATGCTCCAAAAGAAATCGAAAGGTATTGCCGTGGCAGATAGTGGCATTCGCATAAACAGTCAACAAACAGTCAAGGAACAGGATTTGCGAAAGTAACGTGGATTTACGATATTTGGGAAAAGAAAGATTATGAGCCAGTTTGACACTTGCTTTTTCGAGAGATACGCGAAGATCTCGCTGGAGACGCTTCTGGACCGGAGGTTCGCGGAGCTGCTGAACAAGGATCGTCCGGATTTGCAGAGTCCGGACGGAGTTTCGTTGGGCATTGAGGTGACGAGGGCGATGCCGGAGACCAAGGAGGCGGCGCAGTCTATGATCAAGGAGGTGGCCGGCGTGGCACCGATTCCGGAAGACCGGGAGGACTTCGACACGATCCTCTCATCGGGCTACGGTTACGGTCTTCAGGGAGGACGATACGTCGGAACCAAGGAATACGACTACTGGTCGATGGCGCTGCCGATGCGCCGGATTATCGAGAGCAAGGTCCGCAAGGCCGGGGATGGCTTCTACGGTTCATTCAAGACCCTTGACCTGTACGTATTCTGCAAGGACAGCCTGAGCGAGATCGAAGTGCTGGACATCCTGCGTTACACAATGAGGCTTCAGGAGGGGCAGGAGGCTAAATACAACTGTCTCTACCTCTCCGAGATCAGCGGCCTTGATGTCTGCAACCTGACCGGTGACATCTCCGACACCTACCGTGTCGCCCGCCACCCGATCTCATCCGACCTCCGGAAGGAGTTCTTCCACAAGGCTTTGCAACAGTAAAATTTCGGAACATTATATGAATATTCGGAAAAACAGTGGTTGGTTGATACACATCGCGATCTGGGCGGTGATCCTTGCGATGCCGTTCTTCTCGCCCCAACCGGGAAGGGCGCTTCACGGAGGACTGGACTATTCCAGGTTCCTGCCTGTAACGATTTCATTTGTCATAGTGTTCTACACCAACTACTTATTTCTGATAAAGCACTTCCTCTCCAACAAGAGGTTCGGGGCGTTCCTGTTCTGGAACATGCTTTTGATCACCAAGGTCAGCATCGGGGTCCATCTCTTTTTCAGGTACCTCATCTCGCCGGACATCGCCCATCCACATCACTCCACACTCGACACAATCAGTTTCACTTTCCGCAACACGGTGATCTATATGGCGATAGTGGGCATCGCGGTGGCGGTAAAGATGACAACCGAATGGTACAACAACGAGGCGCAGCGCAAGGAAATAGAGAAGAACCAGGCGGAGGCCGAGCTGGCTAACCTCAAGAACCAGGTCAACCCGCATTTCCTTTTCAACACCCTGAACAACATCTACTCGCTGATCCAGATAGACCCCGCACAGGCACAGGAGGCCGTCCACGACCTCAGCGGAATGTTGCGCTACGTCCTCTACGAAAGCCAGAAAGACACCGTGCCTCTCGCCAAGGAATGCGAATTCCTCAATGAATATGTCAAACTGATGGGCGCACGGCTAACTTCTGGAGTAAAGCTGGAAGTATCACTGCCAAGTTCTCTGTCAAACAGGCAAATAGCTCCGCTACTCTTCATACCGCTCGTTGAGAACGCCTTCAAGCACGGCATAAGTGACACGGATGAATCCTTCATCAGGATCGAGCTCAAGGAAGACGGGGAATATGTCACCTGCCTCGTCGAGAACAGCTGCTTCCCGAAGGACGACACAGACCGTAGCGGATCAGGAATAGGAATCACGAACCTCAAACGCAGACTTGACCTGCTCTACCCTGGAGCATATTCATTTGAATATGGCAGGGTGCAGAGCGTTTACCGTAGTCTGCTCAGGATCAGGACAGGAATATGAACACGATCAGTTGCATAGTCGTTGACGATGAGCCTTTGGCGGTAAGGCTGATGGAATCTTACGTCGCAAAGACTCCGTTCCTCTCGCTCAAAGGTAGTTTCACGAGCGGAACGGCTGCATATTCATTTCTTCAGGACAATCCGGTGGATCTGCTGTTCTGCGACATCCAGATGCCGAACCTGAGCGGGATGGATCTTTCACGGATGCTGCCGGAGAGGACCAGGATCATATTCACAACCGCTTTCAGTGAATATGCCGTCGAGGGATTTAAAGTGCGGGCTTTAGACTACCTTCTGAAACCTATTTCTTACGATGATTTTCTTTCCGCGGCGATGAAGGCGAAAGAATATCTTGAACTCATTGATGATAAGTTGCTTCGACAAGCTCAGCTACCGTCTGGCTTGGTCACTGAGCCTGCGGTTCGACGTGACTCACCAACCACCGAAGTGACTGAGCCTGCGGTTTCTACCTCGGTTACGGAGCCTGCCGAAGTGACCGGGCAACGAAAAATCAAAAGCATCTTCGTAAAGACCGAATACAGACTCCAGCAGATCGATCTGGACAGAATCACCTACATCGAAGGCCTTAAGGACTATGTGAAAATACATTTGAACAACGGCACGGCTCCAATCCTGTCTCTTATGCGCCTGAAAGCCCTTGAGGATACTCTCCCGAAAGAGGATTTCGTCCGCGTCCACAAATCATTCATAGTCCGTCTGGCCGCGATTGAAGCCATCGAGCGCAACCACATCCTCATCGGCCCTTCACGCATTCCTATCGGAGACACCTATCAGACGGCTCTCTACCAAGCCCTTTCCGGCTCCTTCCTCCTTCTTGGCGGCAAAGGATGAGGGTCGTGGCACACAACTGATTGAATATGAATGCAAAAAGCAATGTCGTGGTGTTGCAGGCTGCACCACGAAACCATTTTTTTAATTGATAATCAGGGCATTATCCGCCAACGCCTCGATGACCTGCGGGAAGTGCTCCATTTCAAGGGCATGTTCCTTGGCGGCGATGTCGTCGGGAGTGTCATCGGGACTGATCGGAGTGCGGAACTGAGCGATGATCCCGCCACTGTCAACCTTGCCGCTTACCCAATGGACGGTCATTCCGGTCTCGGTCTCCCCCGCCGCCTTGACAGCCTCGTGGACATGATGACCGTACATGCCCATGCCTCCGAATTTCGGCAGAAGGGCGGGATGAAGGTTGATCATCCTGTGGTCATATTCATGGATCAGGAAGTCCGGGATGACAAGGAGGAAACCCGCCAGAACGATGAAGTCGATTGAATATTCCTTCATCAGAGGCAGGACAACATCCTCCCTGTTCAAGTCCGCCTTTGGAAGCACACGTGTCGGAACGCCGAGCCTTTCGGCTTTCTCAAGGGCCGGGATTCCGGTCTTGTTCGCAACGACAAGGGCGACATTCACCTTATCTGAATCCTTGAAGTATCTTATTATGTTCTCGCAGTTTGAGCCACCGCCAGACACGAATATCGCTAAATTTATCATCTACAATTATTTATCCATAGTAGGCATCTGACGGATGTTGAGATCGCGCTGAGGGAACGGAATCTCTATTCCGGCCTCGTTCAACGCATTGTAGATCCGCTCGTTGGCGGCGGCGATGTAGCCAGTGCGCTGCTCAACCAGAATGTACTGCTTCACAACCAGATCAACGCTGCTGTCACCGAAGCCGTTCAGGACAACCTGGATTCCGTACTTCTCCTCGACCACCTGACGACCGAACTTGTCAGGCTTGCGCAACGGAGCCAAAGCCTTGAGAATAACCTTCCTCGCATGATCCACATCCGTTCCGTAAGCCACACCTACAGGCAGACCGAGGAACTCGTAGGAATTGTTGCGGGTCAGGTTCTTGAAGTTCTTGGCGAACAGGGAACTGTTAGGGAAAGCCATGATGCTTCCGTCAACAGCCTCGATCTGAGTGCTTTGGTACGTTATGTTGTCCACTTTTCCCCTAATTCCGTCACACTCGATGTAATCCCCGACGCGAAGACGGCCTGACATCAGCTGCACACCGTAGAAGAAGTTGTTCAGGATGTCCTTCATTGCGAAACCGAGACCAGCCGCAAGACCGGCTGTAATCACGGACAGAGACTTCGTCGGGATATTCAAAAGCGAGATCGTCACTATGAAATAAGTGCCCCAAGCCAGGATCCCAATCACATTGTTGGCCAGAGTCAGGTTCAGCTCATTCTCCCGGATCAGCGAAGCCCTGGTCTGCCGGAGAGTTTTGCGCAATTTGTAAATCCTGTAAAGAGCCCTCGCCACATAACAGATGTACTTGAAGACATAGAACAATCCGGCTGCCAGAACCATCTTGGAAACAGACAGATGCAGGTACTCGTAGTTGAAGAACGGGTAGAAGAACATGTCCATGCAGATTTCCGTGAGGTCAAACACCTCTGACGCCATGTAGAGACAGAATGGAATCGACAGCAGGTAAAGCACCGGAATCAGCACCATCTCCACGAGGTCATAGAGCCAGGTGACAAGAATGAAAGACCCCTTGTCCTTGCCGACATCGTTCTGATGCTTGAGCCTGTAGGCCCGCACAAGGATGTCAACCCTCGTGTGACGGTA
>OIEI01000668.1_pt1 | contig 11639 bp, 9 predicted proteins | sample 1581781 | NCBI WGS metagenome assembly OIEI01 (sample SAMN01760935, study PRJEB22395) | human gut metagenome | reverse complement strand
GCATAGTAGGCCTGTGCCAGGGCAGAGTTCAGCTTGTGGGATCCGGCAGGGGAGAACTTCATCTGTCCGTTCTCATTGAAACGATGAGGCGGGAGGGGTTCGAATTGGAAGTATCCAAACCGCAGGTTATTTATAAAACAATCAACGGCAAGCGCTGCGAACCTTTGGAAAGGCTGACTGTTGAAGTGCCGCAGGAATTTATGGGGGCTGTCATGGAAGGACTCGGTCCGCGCCGCGCGGAAATGATTTCCATGGAGGAACTGGCAGGATATATGAAGATGGATTTTTCCATTCCTGCCCGCGGACTTTTGGGATTCAGAAATGAACTTCTCACCACCACCCGCGGCACAGGCATCATGTACCATGTATTCCAGGGATATGCGCCGTATAAAGGGGATATTCCCGAAAGAACGAGAGGCTCGCTTGTCGCTTTCGAAGCGGGCACGACCACCGCTTACGGCCTGAATTCCATACTGGACAGAGGGGAACTTTTCCTTGGCCCGGGCGTGGAAGTTTATGAAGGCATGATTGTCGGCGAAAATGCCCGTGAGCAGGATATGGACGTTAATCCCTGCAAGAAGAAGCATCTGACAAATACCCGTGCTTCCGGTTCCGATGATGCCATTAAACTGCCGCCGTGCCGCCTCTTTACCCTTGAATCCGCTTTGGAATGGATAAATGATGATGAATTGGTGGAAGTGACGCCTTCCAGTATCCGCATGCGCAAGATGGTTCTTTCCAAGCAGCTCCGCTATAAGAATGCCAATGCGAAGAAGAGCCAGAGCGGACAGTAAGAGTTGGTGCTATAATAAAATACACAGATATTTCTGATTGTGTGCAGCAAAAGGAGGTATAGAGAAATGAAATTTGTTTCTTTATGCCTCCCTTTTTATGATGTTTTTCAGAATGGCAGGGTGGGCATATGGAACCGAAAAATTCAGATCCGGCAGCCGTATACTTCATAAAGTGTTTGATCAAAAGATATATCGATGATGATGTGGGCTCCTTTGCGTCAGAAGCGTCATACTGCTTTATCCTCGGGCTCATTCCGTTTATGATTTTCCTGGTGAACTGTATCTTGTTCTTTGCGGCGCCCCAGCTTGATACGATCCTTGATCTGCTGCAATATCTGCCGGCCCAGTTTGCGGCAAGTATGGAGGAAAATATAGCCCGTATCATCGCAGGGCGGAGTACAATATGGCTCTTTGCCGGTCTCGGCGGCGCAGTGTGGACCGCTTCACAGGGAACGGCCGTCCTTGTCCGCGGGATGGATAAAATATTTTTTCAGGACAGAAATATCCAGTCCTGGTTCAAGGTCAGCCTGAAAGCCTGCTTCTTTACCGTATTTCTTGTATTTGCCATGATTCTTTCTCTTACGCTGATCGTTTTTGCCAATGCCGTCGTATTCCTTGTACAGGACTATATCATGGAACTGCCGCCTGTCTTCTGGCAGGTCTGGCGGCCGTCGCGGTATGCCATCCCTTTTGTGGTTATGAGCCTGTCTTTATCCGCTTTTTACCGTTATGCGCCAAACAGGTACATCACGAAATGGACACGCATCATTCCTGCTTCCTTTCTGGTGGCGGCGGCCCTCCTTTTCCTGACTGCAGGGTACGGTTACTATATCCTCCATATATCGGGTATGGGCGTCACTTACGGTTCCCTCATCGGCCTGATCTTCCTCTTTCTCTGGATCCATCTGGCAGTCCAGATTATTCTTGCCGGCGGTGCGGTGATCATGGCATGGGAAGATATGCGTCACCGGCGCCTGTAAGAATATTTCCGGTGGCCGGCCGGAAGAATTACAGACATCCAAAATAAAAAGTGATAAAATAATGGGAGTAAAATTGAGAAACCCGTTGTGACAGGAGGAAATGAAATGCAGATCCAGGTAATCGACCATCCGCTTATTCAGCACAAATTGACGATTATGCGCCAGAAAGAAACCAGTTCCGGTGATTTCAGAAAGCTTCTGAAGGAAATCACACTGCTCATGGGATATGAACTGACTCGTGACCTGCCTATGGAAGATATAGAAATTGAAACGCCCTTGGAAGTGATGAAAGGAAAACGCGTGGCAGGGAAGAAAGTAGGGATCGTCCCCATCCTCCGGGCGGGATTCGGAATGCTTGACGGGCTTCTGGAACTCGTTCCTTCCGCCCGTGTAGGTGTCATCGGTCTGTACCGTGACCCCGTTACGGCAAAGCCTGTAGAGTACTACTGCAAACTTCCCGATGTGGAAAACCGTGATTTCATATTGATTGACCCCATGCTGGCAACCGGGGGGAGTGCCGTGGCGGCTATTGACATGATGAAAGAAAAAGGCGTGAAGAATATCAAGTTTATGTGTCTTGTCGCCGCGCCGGAGGGCGTACAACTCGTGAACGACGCGCATCCGGATGTGCCGATCTACACCGCCGCCCTTGACAGGCAGCTGAATGAAAAGAAATACATCCTTCCGGGACTCGGCGATGCGGGAGACAGGATTTTCGGGACGAAGTAAAAGAAAGAACAGAAATAAAAAATGTCCGCCTTTATTTACGCGAGGCGGACATTTTCATCAGAAAGGGAAAACATGGAATTATTGGATTTACGATTCAGTGAAAAAACGCTGAAGATTTTAAAAGGGATGGCAGGACAGGTTTTTGAAAAGTACCGATGCGATCCGTCCATTTTCCATCCTGTATATCTCCTGCCCGTCGGTATTTATGCCGGCGGAAAATGCTATATAATGACGCAGGAAATAACGGACAAGGCGGCCGGCGGAAAAAAGACGGATGTTTTGGAATGGATTTTCCGTGAAGCAGAAGAAAAAGAAATCCACTCGAGCCGCCCTGCCGTGGTGCAGGAAGATCATGCCCTTCAAAAAGAAATAAAAGAAGTGCGGATCATCAATGAGAAGAAGACGCTTTCCCGCTGTGGTAAAGCGGAATACCGCGTGTATCTTACAAAGGCAGTCCGCTTCATTTTTGAAAAGGGATACCTGCAGATCAGGAAACCTGTTTATTTCTCCCCTTTCCTCAATTTGGAAGATGATGGGGAAGAATGCAGGGAATGGGAAAAATTGGACAATCTTCCTGAAGAATGGGAAGAAGCATATGATGTAAATACGGAAACAGAAATCTTGGCTTATAAGAAATAAAGGCCCCTCTTTCGGGAGGGGTTTTATCGTGGGTGTCTCGCAGTAAAAAAACCTCCTTGCGGAGGCTTGAAGTTGAAACGTTATTTTTTGGGCGGATAGGTTTGGAATCCGGCAGGGAAAAGCCGGGCTGTTTTCAGCATATAGATCATGATGCCGAAGACGGTAACGAGTGTCCCGTAAAGAATGATATCCCATCCGCAGCCGTAGACCGCGTATACGCTGTATACACCACCGATGATAGCTGCCATATTCGGTAGTTTTGCTTTTGCCGCGGAGATGCCTTCCGCTTTCTGCAGATCGGGAACGGCAGCCATGGCAAGCAGGTAGGGAATGAGATTGACCATGACGGCAAGATTGATAAGGACATTGAACTGCTTTAACAGAGAGGGGCTGATTGTAGACAGCGTCAGTAGGGACTGGATACAGACCAGGGTCCCGATCGCCATGTAAGGCGCATAGAAACGATTGACTTTCCGGAGATAGGAAGGGAAGTGGCCGATGGTGGCAGCCTCTCTTACCACCTCGGAGATGGTGAACTGCCATGCGGTGAGGGATACGAAGCAGGAAACAACAAGCATGGCAGATACCATATGTCCCACCGTATTTCCGAACATGGCTGCGTAAGCAAGGCCGAAAGGCGCGCCGGCAGATACCAGCTCTGTATGAGGAACAAGCCCCCCGATAATCGCTGTGGAGGTCATGTAGCATACGCCGGCAATCATCGTTCCTGCCAAAACAGCGACAGGCACATTCTTTTCAGGATTTTCCACCGTGTCGGAATTGGCGCAGGCTGTTTCGAGACCGAGGAATGCCCAGAGAATGACGGCGATGGAATCGCGCATGGTGAGATAGAAAGGCATATCATGAGGGTTCCAGGCAGCCATATAGATATCCGGGCTGAAAAAATACCAGCCGCAGAGAAGGAGGCCAATGACCGGAAGAAGAATGCAGATCATGCCCAAAGAGGTGAATTTGCCGAATTTTTTCGGTCCGACAAGGCTGATGGAGGCGGCGACGACAAGCGTGCCGATGGTTGCCAGACAAACTTCCATGGGAGAAAGGTCAAAACCGAAAACGTAAGAACCGTAGCTGACTACGCCGGTGGCGATAGCCACGTTGGCGATAATCAGGGAAATGGCGTAAGTGTAGTTGGAAAGGAAGTTTCCAAGACGGCCGAACCGGTATTCCGCGTAACCGCCCATGCCGCCTACCTTTTTGCTGTACATACCGCATTTGGCAAAAGCGTAGGCAAGAATAGTAGCGCCGATAGAGGCAAGAATCCAGGCGAAAATGGAAACCGTACCGATTTCCGCGAGTGTTGCCGGCAAAAGAATAATGCCGGATCCCATCATGTTGATGGCGGTGACTGTGGTGAGCTGTACCACTCCCATTTTTCTGCTTTCAGACAATGTAGTTCCCTTCTTTCTCGTACCAATTTCCGACACATATTCGGAACGGGGGAAGATATTTGTCCGGAATCTCACCGGAATGCCCGATTTTCAGGCATAGGCAATCCCCATTTACTTTCGTTATGGTGAAAGAAACAGGGAAACAAAGAAAACCGTTCACTTAAAGAAGTGCTCCGCAGCTCAGCTGCACTTTCATGCAGGGCGCGTAATATTTTTGCTGAGAGAAATATACCACAGATAAACAGGAAGTACAATAGGAAATTTCAAAAAAATATATTTCTTTATCCTTGAGGACTTTTGAGGACCTTTGAGGAGAAGAAAGAAAAATGAAGAAAAACGAAAAAAATGGAACGCTATCGGATATTGATATGGATTGGAGTGATACATCATGATACATTCAGATTTCCGGGGGCTATAAAAATAGAAATCTTGAAACGCCGTTTTTATCGGTTTTTTTTAAAATATCTGGGGAAGGACAATAATTTCAAAAATGGATATTTATTCATTCTGATAAATATGTTGCAAAAACAATGAATGCGGTCCGGGATCCGATTGTCCTGTGAGAGGCTGAAATCTCCTCATTTCTCCCTATATGGACTTTATTTGCCCGAAATGATTTTGAAATTGATAAGAAGCCTTATGTAATTGAGAAAATGATATTTTTTCTTTTTATGGGTGCAGAATTTTTTTATAAATAAAGAACAGGGAAGATCTCAACCCGGTAAAGGAAAAATGGGAAGAGGAAATCTGTTTCCTATGGCAGAAATGATTTTGGAAGGCAGGCCTCTATTTCTGTTTGTAAAAAGACTTTCCAAACGGAACGGGAGTTGTAAGGAACGGTTCTTATCAAATTGACAATACATTTTTATCTGCTTATACTTAATAATATATCCTTATAATGGGAGTTTTATAAAATATTTATAGAAAAAGGAGCAATTGGCATGGCAGAATTGCAGCATACACTTGTGACAAAAGAAGGTCTTGAAAAATTACAGAAAGAATTGGATGAACTTCGTACAAAGACGCGCGGCGAGGTAGCACAACGTCTGAAAGAAGCCATCGCTATGGGCGACCTTTCTGAAAACTCCGAATATGATGATGCAAAAAACCAGCAGTCTTTCGTAGAAGGACGTATTAAGGAACTGGAACAGCAGATCCGTACGGCGGAAATTATTGACAGCGGCAAAAAAGGGAGAAAGAGCCGCGTCGATGTAGGAATGACGGTAACCATTGAAGCGCTGGAAGACCATGTGGAAGAAACGGTGAAGATCGTGGGCAGTACGGAATCGGATCCTTTTGAAGGGAAGATTTCCAATGAGTCTCCTGTCGGCCGCGCACTGATGGGCGCCAAAGCGGGGGATATTGTAGAAGCGGAAGCGCCAAGCGGTGTTGTAAAGTATAAAGTTATTAAAATCAAAGCATAAATTTTTGCTGATTGGTTATATGCAAAGAGAGGTTTCAGAATGGAAGAAAAACTGAACGACCAGATGCTGATCCGAAGGGGGAAGCTGGAGAAGATTGCCGCACTGGGATTTGAGCCTTACGGCGGAAAGTATGAATGCACCCATCACAGTGAAGATATCCATGCGAATGCGGCAGCTTTGGAAGCAAGCGGGGAGCATGTCAAAGTGGCAGGCCGTATTATGATTATCCGCGGGCACGGAAAAACGGCATTCTGCACGCTTCGTGATGAAAAAGGGGATATCCAGCTTTATTTCCGGAAAGATACTGTCAGTGAAAATGAATGGAATCTCTTCAAACTGGTAGACATGGGAGATATCCTCGGGGTGGAAGGCACTGTATTCACTACACACACGGGAGAAACGACCATCCGTGTCCTGCACTTCACCATGCTTTCCAAGTCTCTCCGCCCGCTTCCGGAAAAGTGGCACGGCCTTACGGATAAGGAACAGCGCTACCGCCAGAGATATCTTGATCTTATCGCCAATCCCGATGTAAGAAAAACATTCATCAAGAGGGCGAATATGCTCCAGGCTATCCGGAACTGGTATACCGCACACGGTTTCCTCGAAGTGGAAACGCCGGTTCTTCAGCCGCTCTACGGCGGTGCGAATGCAAGACCTTTCATGACGCATTTCAACGCGCTGGATATGACCATGTACCTCCGCATTGCGCCGGAACTTTATTTAAAGAGACTTCTTGTCGGCGGGTATGAACGCATATTTGAAATCACCCGCAACTTCCGCAATGAAGGCATGGATACCCGTCATAATCCGGAGTTTACCGCTATTGAAACATACCAGGCTTATGGCGATATCGATGATGTCATTGACCAGACGGAACAGATCGTGGCAGCCTGCGCCATGGCTTCTTACGGCACTACGAAATTCACCTATGAAGGAACGGAAATTGACGTGGCAGGTCCATGGCCGAGACTCACCATGGCAGAAGCGGTAAAGAAATACACCGGTGAAGACTTTGATGCCTGCAAGACCATCGAGGAGGCACGTGCCATCTGTGACAGACTTCATGTGGAATATGGTGAATTTGACGGTTTCGGCAAGCTTCTGGCAGCTGCTTTTGATGACTATGTGGAAGAACACCTTATCCAGCCTGTCCACATTACAGAGCATCCCATCGAAGTATCTCCGCTGTCCAAACTGGATCCCAAAGATCCGAGATATACCATCCGTTTCGAGTCTTATATTTATGGACGCGAACTGGCAAACGGATTCTCCGAATTAAATGATCCGCTGGATCAGAGGGCGCGTTTTGAAATGCAGGTAGAAGAAAGAGAGCATGGCGATGATGAAGCGCATCCCATCGATGAAGACTTCCTTACTGCTTTGGAATACGGTATGCCCCCGACAGGCGGACTCGGCATTGGGCTTGACCGTCTTTTCATGCTCATGACCAATTCTTCCAGTATCCGAGACGTTCTTCTTTTCCCTGCGATGCGGCCGGAAGGCGACCAGGGGAAAACGGAAGTGAAGGAGGCGGTCCCTGCCGTTCCTGAAAAAATTGATTTTTCCAAAGTAAAAGTAGAACCTTTATTTGAAGATACGGTTGATTTTGAAACTTTCAGCAAATCGGACTTCCGCGCAGTGAAAGTCAAAGACTGCACAGCAGTCAAGAAGAGCAAGAAACTTCTTCAATTCACGCTGGACGATGGATCCGGCAAAGACCGCACCATCCTTTCCGGCATTCATGCCTTCTATGAACCGGAAGACCTCATCGGCAAGACGGTGATCGCTATCGTGAACCTGCCGCCGAGGAATATGATGGGCATCGACTCCTGCGGTATGCTGCTTTCCGCAATCCACGAAGAAGACGGCGAAGAAAAACTCCATCTGCTCATGGTAGACGACCATATCCCTGCGGGAGCAAAGCTGTACTGATATCTGATAAAACATAAAGCACTTACTGGATGGTAGGTGCTTTTTTACGGATTAATATAGAGGAAAGGGAAGAAGAGGAATTTATGGAAATACGCAAAGCAACGATAGATGATTTGGCATTGGTATCTGCGGTGGAAGCGGAGTGTTTTCCTCCTGCCGAAGCGGCGACGAAGGATTCTTTCAAAGAGAGGCTCATTTATTACGGCAATCATTTCTGGCTCCTCTTTGAAAAGGGAAAACTGATTTCTTTTGCGGACGGTATGGTGACAAACCTTACGGATCTTACTGACGAAATGTATGAGAAAGCAGACATGCATGATGAACATGGCGCATGGCAGATGATTTTCGGGCTGAATACGATTCCTGCATGCCGGAAGAAAGGATATGCGGGAATAGTGCTCCGCCGCGCCATCCATGATGCGGAAAAGGAAGGACGGAGAGGTCTTGTCCTCACCTGCAAGAAAGAACTGATCCATTACTATGGCAAGTTCGGTTTTCTTAACGAAGGAATATCTGTATCGGTTCACGGCAATGTGGTGTGGTACCAGATGCGCCTTACTTTTTAAAGGATAAAAGACAGAAAACAGCTGACAGAAGATAGAAGTCAGATTCATGCTTGCAGTCTTCCTCACCACGGTAATAGATCCTTCGCATAGCTCTGGATGACGTTTTAAGAGTAGAGTTGCTTTTATCAGGGGAAACCTAAACGGAAATCAGCTATCGGCTAACAGAAGTCAGCGGTCGGAAAACAGAAAACAGTATTATGACACTTTTTCTTACAGCGTCATTAGTACCATATAAGTGTAGCAAAGAGAAATACAATATTTCCCCTGCCGCACTTATTTTATTATAGTAAGGGAAGCAGCTGGCCTGACACCCCGCCATTGGGTTTTCAGAACGATCACAAGAATACTTTGTAGAGAAAGCGGTAAACGATAATTGTTATGAAGAGTGAAAAATCTATTATGCTGATGACAGAAAACGGAAATCAGCTGACAGAAGACGGAAAACAGAATACGGAATCATGCTTACCGCTTTCGTCATTACGGTAATAGACTCTTCGTTTCACTCTGAGTTACGGTTTTAGAGCTTTCAGCTACCAGCTTCCGGTTGTCGGCTTTAATCTCGTAGCTAACAGCCAACAAGACAGAATCATTGCTGGTACACTGACTGACGTTTGACAGACAGTGTTGCTTTTATTGGTACTCGACAGATGAAAATCGAAAAATCCCTTACCGATGCGCGGCAGGGGATTTTTACGCAGGTTCCTGTATTTTTTCATTGGCCATGTCTGAGGACATTTTGATGGCGCGGCCTTTATAGTCCGTCATCATGAGTGTATCCGGAAGGCCGCTGATTTGATTGGATTCTTTTGCCTTGCTGTTCTGCTCCGGCGGGGAAACATGATTTTTCATCTTCATATGACAGGATAAATAACGGAACGGAAACAGAAATCCAATTCCTCCGGCGTCTGCTTCATACGGTTCTTTACCCACCACTGGACCATTTCCACAAAACTGCCTGTAATGTGGTTCAGAAGAAATTCATCGGGAATATCCTTTTTCTGATGATCTGAAGATTGGAGAATATATATGCTGATGAGACTGCGCAGGCTGTCCCGGAAATATTTAAGGAAGATATCGCTGCTTTCGGAAATAAGCAGGTCTTTGATGTGGTAAGAGTTATCCTTGATATGCTGGAGGATGTGGCAGAAAACAGGATCCGGCACACCGGGGGCATTGTGATGGTCTGCAGGGAGGTCATGATTCATGACGCCGTCGATGATATGCCGGAAGAGTTCCGTGCACATGGCGTTCAAAAGGTCGTCTTTCGTCTGGAAGTGGGAATAAAAAGTGCTCCGCCCGATATTCGCGCGGTCGATGATGGTTTGTATGGTAATGCGCGAATAAGGTTCCTCCGATAAAAGTTCGCTGAACGCGTCAAAGATAGCGGTTCGCGTTTTTTGCTGTCGTCTGTCCATAAAAACTCCTGTGAAATATTTCTCAAACAATTTGTTTCTTATTGGCTATATTATCACAGTTTGTTTCAAGTTTAAAGATAAAAATCCGGTAACTGAAATTTGAAGGTATTACAATCCTGTTTTGATGCTATATGAAAAGATCGGATAAAATAATACACATTGAGATTATTATAAATAAATGATAGTTTAAAGCTAATAGGTACGAGTGATTTCTATTTGCCTTAAGGAGGAAGAATGGAATTAAAAGAAATAGGGAAAATACACAGTCCTTACAAAACAGTAAAAGAAGCGCCGCGGCAGGGAAAGATTTCTGATAAATTTTGTGAGATTGAGATCTTTCCGGCTTATGAAGCGGCACTGCTTCATGCGGATGAAGGGAAATATTATGTGGTTTTATATTTTGCCCACGAAGCTGACCGCACGGCCCTGCAAACAGTGCCGCCCTGGGCAAAGGAACCTTACGGTGTATTTGCCAGCCGTTCACCGCACCGGCCAAATCCCATCAATTTATGCGTGGTTAAACTGGTAAGGCGGGAAAAGAACAGGCTTTTTGTAATCGGGCTGGATGCCATTGACGGAAGCAGCCTGATTGACATAAAACCTTATGTGAAGGAACTGGATGAAGCGGAAGCGTAGCCAATAAAAACAGACACTGCGGAAATACAATTTCATAGCGGTGTCTGTTTTTATTGCCTGTAAACAAATAATACAGCTTATTCAAAAAATGCGGTGCATGCCATGACCAGGTAAGCGGTATCTTTCGTGCCTGCTGTTTCATAAGAGGAGTGCATGGCGAGCTGGGGAAGTCCGATGTCCACCGTAGGCATGGAAACCTTGGTATTGGAAATATTTCCCAGGGTGGAACCGCCGGGGATATCGCTCCTGTTCGTAAAGGTCTGTGTCGGCACTTTTGCGCGGCGGCAAAGGTCGCGGAAGAAGGCGGCGGAGAATCCGTCAGTGGCGTATTTCTGCTGGGCATTGAATTTAATGACGATACCTTCATTCAGGCGCGGCGCGTTTACGGGATCGGCATATTCTCCATGATTCGGATGGAGCGCGTGGCCGTTGTCGGCGGAAATCATGAAGCTTCGGGCAATCATGGCTTGTGTTTCGTCATAGCTGTAACCCAAAGAACGGGAGATCCTTGTCAGTGTATTCTTGAGGAAGGTGGCACCGGCGCCCTGATTTGTGGCGCTGCCAACTTCTTCATTATCGAAAAGAGCGTAAACACAGATATGCTTTTCCCTTTTTCCTGCGGTGAATCCACGGAACGCGGCGAAAGCGCATTGAAGGTCATCCAGCCTGGCGGAAGAAATAAATTCATGCCGCTCTCCCCACAGGGTTCCCTCTATACGGGAATAAAGGTACAGGTCATGGCCTAAAATATTTTCCGGCGCAACCTGCGCCGCGGCGGCAACGGCATCCATAAAGGACAGGGAATCGTCCGCCGTCCCGTAAAGAGGAAGGAGATCCTGCTGTATATTCCAGGCGTGCCCGCCGTTTGCAGTACGGTCCATATGGATGGCGACGGAGGGAATGACGAGTGTCGTCCGATCGAGATTGACTAGTTTGGAAACGAGTTTTCCATTTTCTGAAACGATGATACGGCCTGCTGCCGACAGGGGGCGGTCGAGCCAGGTGGACATGATCATGCCGCCGTAGCCTTCCACGTTCAGCTTGATGCAGCCCGCAGCGTTCACGTTGGTGTTCTTGATGCGCCAGGTGGGGGAGTCGGAATGGCTGGCAGC
>OIEI01000667.1_pt1 | contig 11644 bp, 9 predicted proteins | sample 1581781 | NCBI WGS metagenome assembly OIEI01 (sample SAMN01760935, study PRJEB22395) | human gut metagenome | reverse complement strand
ACTTTGAAAGACCTGCTCCAAGTGTCCGGCTCGTGAAATCCATTCACCTTCGGGCATGCTGCAAATATTTAACGTCCTGTGAACTGTAATAACACTAATTATAGTGTTCCGATAAAACGAAGGAATCCTTCTCTTCCGCTTTCTGTGCGCTTATAGACACCTGCATCTTCTAGAACCTGTGCGAATACTTTTCCTACCTCGTCCTGCAAAATTGCATCGATGTTGGATTCGTCTATCTTGTCGTAGGAAGCCATAAATTCTTCTGCCCAATCAGCGTGCTTTGCCAGAACTTCGTCTTCGCGAAGATTTTTTCCTGCAAGAATAGCCTCTTTGAGTGCTGACAACTCGCCTTTTAGACGTGACGGCAGTACGGCAAGTCCCATAACTTCGATAAGACCGATATTTTCTCTCTTGATATGATGCAGCTTTTCGTGCGGATGGTAAACGCCAAGCGGATGCTCTGGTGTTGTGATGTTGTTTCTAAGCACAAGATCAAGCTCGAAGATACCGTCTTTCTTTCTTGCAATTGGCGTGATTGTGTTATGTGGCTCTCCATCTGTCTCAGCAAAGATAAAGCTTTCCTCATCGGTGTAGCCTCTCCATGCCTTTAAGATATGATCAGCCAGATCAATCAGACGCTCTCTGTCGTTATGGCGAATACGGATAACTGACATAGGCCACTTAACAATACCTGCCTCTACATCCTCGTAGCCTGGGATTGTTACTGGTGTCTCAATTGGAGCCTTTGCCATTGCAAACTCGTAGTGACCGCCCTGGAAATGATCATGTGTCAGAATAGAACCGCCTACGATTGGAAGATCAGCATTTGATCCAAGGAAGTAATGCGGGAACTGGCCGACAAAATCAAACAGCTTTACAAATGTGCTGCGGTCAATCTTCATCGGTGAATGCTCTCCGCAAAATACTATACAATGCTCATTATAGTACACGTATGGAGAATACTGGAAGCCCCACTGAGACTGATTGATTGTAATCGGGATGATTCTATGGTTCTGTCTTGCCGGATGGTTAACACGTCCTGCATAGCCTTCGTTCTGAATGCAAAGCAGACATTTTGGATAGCCGCTCTGCTTCTGTGTACGTGCTGCTGCAATCGCCTTTGGATCCTTCTCCGGCTTGGAAAGGTTGATGGTGATGTCCAGATCACCGTAAGGCGTCTTGGTCACCCACTTCAGGTCCCGCTTGATGCGGTAGCGGCGGATATAATCCGTGTCCTGGCTGAACTTATAGAACCAGTCGGTGGCGGCCTGCGGGCCCTCGTTCTCGTAGCGCTCCTCAAAGTTGGCGCGCACAATGCTGGGACGCGGCGTCAGCACACCCATGAGTTTGGTGTCGAACAGGTCGCGTGCGGTGCTGTTGTCGGCACACACGCCGCGGGCCACGGCATCGTCCACCAGCGTTTTCAGGATGCTTTCCAGGTCGGTGTAGCACACCTCACCCTCGGGGGCGGTAAAGTCGTCCAGCTGCATGGTCATGAGCAGCTGATTGCGGATGTAGATCTCGTCATCGGGCAGGATCAGACCGGTGTCCAGACCATAGTTGACGAGCTGCTGAATGGCAGTGGAGATCACAGCACAGCGCCTCCTTCCGGACGGATGCTCAGCACATGGCAGCGGCCCTCACCGAGGATGGCTTCCATGTGTGCTTTGAAGTCGGCCAGCATGTCCACCGGCACGAAGGCCTGTGCCGTACCGGCAAAGCCGCCGCCGTGCACACGCACGGCACCCTTGCCCTGCAGGTAATGCTTGGCGGCCGCAATGGTCACGCCCATTTCCTGATGCTCCTTGTACCCGGCGGGGATCACGTTCTGCAGGTACTCCCAGCTGCTGTCGCCGGAAGCGGTGACCAGCTGCAGGAAGGCGTCAAAGTCGCCGCTGCGCAGAGCAGCCACCTGCTGGGGAACCCGGTCGTTGTCGGCGTAGAAGTGGAAGGCGCGCAGCACGGCGCGGTCGCCGCACTGCCTGCGGCACTCCGGGAGCTTTGCGAGGAAGGTGTCAAAGGGCACGTCCCGCAGCACCTCGCCGCTGCACACGGCAGCCACGGCACGGCACTCGGCAGGTACAGCAGCATACTCATCGGTCAGGTCGGCGTGGTCTGCGCAGGAATCCAGGATGCACAGCGCCAGCCCTGCCTTGGAGAAGTCCACCTGCACCGGTTCCACATCCGGGTGGGCAGGGTCTGCAAAATCAATGGTGATGATGTTGCCCACGCTGGAAGCCATCTGGTCCATCAGACCGCAGGGCTTGCCAAAGTAGACATTCTCCGCCCACTGGCCAATCTGTGCAATCTCGATGGGGGAGACCTTTTTGGTCATGAAGCAGTCGTTCAGGATCACGCCGATCAGCACCTCAAAGGCGGCCGAGGACGAAACGCCGCTGCCCTTGGGCACGTTGGAAGCAACGTATACGTCCAGACCGGAGAGGGCTGCACCCCGCTGGCGGAACGCTTCACACTCGCCGCGCAGCAGGGACATAGTGGTGTTTTCTTCCTCCTTGCGGGCAGCAAGGTCAGCCAGGTCGATGACGCACAGATCATAGCCCTCGCTCTGTACCCGCAGCTGGTTCAGGCTGTTGGGGGCGGCAGCAGCGATCATGTCAATGTTCACGCTGCCGGCCAGCACGCGGCCGTGCTGGTGGTCGGTATGATTGCCGCCGATCTCGGTGCGGCCGGGGGCACTGTATAAGCCAGCCTCAGCGTGGGTGCCAAAGGTGGCTTCCAGTCCGTTCAGCACTGCCTCATAGCGGGCAGCCTGTGCGGGGGTCTGTTCAGGAGCACAGCAGTAGAGCGATGCCAGACGCGCAGTGTGCACGCCATCAGCCAGCTCCTGCTTCCAGATGGAAATGGGCTTCATCATGAGAAATCCTCCTTTTGCGATGGTCACGGGATAAGCGGTGCCATGCCCGCAGCGAAGCGGGGCACCTGTCTGCTTCTATAATAGTAAATCCAAACGCAAAAAACCATGTGTTATTGTTGCATTTCGATAAAAAGTTGCAGAGACCGCCGGGCGGCATTCAGTATGGAAACGCATGGATGAAATAAAATTTCATTGTAAAATGAAAAACGATTGGCAAAACTGCCCACAAATGGCCCGAAAGACGGCAAAACGGGCAAAATTCGTGCAAATGGAGATTTGCGTCTGCCGGAACAGGCCATAAAAAATGCAGGAGGTGAAAACGTTACAGCAGAGTGACCACCAGTGCGCACAGCGGCAGCGCCACGATGCTGAGCAGGGTGGTCAGGACCACGCTGCCGGCGGCAAAGCTCTCGTCGTGGCCAAACTGCACTGCAAACACCGAGGTGATGGCGGCCGACGGACAGCACTCCAGCAGCAGAACGACCTGTGCGGTCATGCTGCGGAAGCCCAGCAGCCCGAACACCGCCAGGCAGACGGCGGGGATCAGCAGCATGCGCACGGCGGCCAGCTTCCACACCGGCTTGCTGCGCACGATGCAGCCCAGGTCCCCGGCGGCAAGGAGCATGCCGGTGATGACCATGGAAAGGGGTGTGGTCATGTTGGCCATCAGCTCCAGCGGCTGGGCGATGAGCTGCGGCACCGGGATCTGCAGCAGGTAGATGCAAAGGCCGATCACCATGGCGTACAGCACCGGTGTGTGCAGCAGGCTGTGCAGGACCTCTTTGGGGTCGGAACTCCCGCTCACAAAGCCGTAGCCCATGGTCCACAGCAGAATGTTGAACACGGTCACATAGGCGCTGGCATAGAGCAGACCCTCGGACCCGAACAGCGCCGAGATGAGTGGAAAACCCATGTACGCCGCATTGGAAAAAATGCAGGCGAACCGGAAGATGGGGGTACGGCTGTCCTTGCGGCGGGCGGTGAGGGCCAGCGTGATGCCGGTACCGATGAGCAGGGCCAGCAGGCTCATCCCAAAGGAGGCCAGCAGGTTGTGCAAAATTTCCATACTGAACTCCATACGGTAGGAGTTCACGATCATGGCGGGCACCACCAGATAGACCAGCAGGTTGGAAAGGGTCTGCTTGCCCTCCGGTTTGAGCACGCCGGTTTTCACAGCGGCGATGCCGGTGCCCATGAGCAGAAACAACATGACGACCTGACCGGCCGTGATCTGTGCGAGTTCCATTGCGGGTTCCTCCATCTATGTTGCATTTAACGATAAATACAACATAGATATAGCACAAAACCCCGCGTTCCGCAAGAGAGAACACGGGGTCTGACCGATAGAATTACAGGATCACATTTTTGATCAGTAGCGACACGCTGCCATTGGCGTCGTGCAGGAATTCCACCTCGGATTCCTCGTTCAGCAGCTCGGTGGGGATCTTCACCTCGATGCCGTTGGCGGTGTGGATGCTACGGCTCTCCATGCGGCGGATGCGGGCGGGGGTCACGGTCACCGACTGCTGGGCGTAGTCCAGCACATCACTCTTCTCCACATAGTCATCGAAGGGCACGGCGGCCAGCGGATAGTCCTCTTCCAGCTGGCGGCGCACCTGCTCCACCGACACCTGATTGTCGTTGTCGGCGGCCTGATTGGCGATCATCATGGCTACCTGTGCTTCCACATGGGGCTGGTCGGTGTAGTTTTCCTGCACGGCCTGCACGGCGGCCTCCTGAATGGCCTGCAGCTTTTTCTTTTCCGGCTGGGCGGTGGTGTACTGGAACACCACCGTGGAGAGATAGAACTCCTTGTGGCCGTCGATGTCGTACTTCTTTTCCAACAGGCGCATGGAATAGTCGGTCAGGTTGACCAGAGCGCCCTCCTCCACCTTGCCGCTCTGGGTAGGCAGGCAGGCCCGCTGCTGGATGATGGAGTTGACCGGGGCACCCTCCACCGTCTCGGTGTAGTGGGTGTAGCCGTTCTTGTAGTTCAGCTTCAGGATGCCCAGCCAGGGTTCGCCGTCGCGGGTGAAATCCACCACCGCAAGGTCTGCCCCGGGGATGGTGGTGTGGGCATGCATGTAGTCAAACAGCACCCCCGCAATGCGGCAGGACAGGTCCACAAAGTCGCCGTTGTGTTCCAGCTCGTTGCGGAAGGCGGAGTCCGGCAGTGGGCGGCACTGGCGGATCTCGTCGCTGGCCAGCAGCTTTTCGATGTGGTTTTGCAGGTAGGCGGTTTTTTCGGCGGTCATTTCCATACCGCTGCCGCTGAGCACAGGGGCGTCCAGCGTGGTGTCCAGCACATGCAGGATCGCCTGATGAATGATGATCTCCATAAGTCGGGCCTCATTTCCATTTGATGTCGTTCTTCCGGGTGTCAGTATACCACATCCGGTGTCAAAAGGCGAGAGGGCGTATTGTAAAGCCGGGCGGCGCGTGCTACAATGAAGCAAACAGAAAGGGGCGTTGACCATGGAATTTCGGGACAAACCCATGCAGAACCTTGTCCGCATTCCGGAAAAGGACATCTGCAAAAATGCACAGAAGCTGCTGCTGGACGGCGAGACCATTGTGGGAGCCTACAAGACGGTGCGGGATCAGGTGGTTTTTACCACTCACCGCATCATTCTGGTGGATATGCAGGGCGTGACCGGCACCCGGCAGGAGATCTTCGTACTGCCCTACCGCAAGGTGTTGCACTTCGGCATCCAGACCGCCGGCTTCGGTGACCCGCTGCAGGCCTCACAGCTGACCGTATGCTTTGCGGATGAGCACGAGGCAAAGTTCGGCTTCATTGGACAGGACGACCTGTTTGCCGTGGCCAATGCCATCAGCCGCCGCATCCTGTAATTGGCCCGAAAACAGCAGGCTCCCCGCCCGGGAAACCGGACAGGGAGCCTTTTGCTGTATACGAGAAGGAGAATGGCAAAAAATCAGCTGCGGCGGGTCTTACGCACCAGCTGCTCGTGCATGCAAACCATGAGCACCAGCAGCGCCAGCAGGTAGAAGGGGAACAGGGCCGGGGTGATGTTGTTGGCCAGCAGGCTGAACAGCGGCGGCATGGTCAGGTTGCCCACATAGGCGCTGGCCATCTGGATGCCGATGACGGCCTGTGACTTGTCTGCCCCGAAGTGGTCCGGCGTGGAGTGGATGATGCTGGGGTAGATGGGCGCACAGCCCAGCCCCACCAGCACAAGACCGGCCAGTGCAAGGGCCTGCGGGCCGGGGATCAGCAGAGCAGCTACGCCCACGGCCAGAATGATCTGCCCCATGCGGATCATCTGGGTGTCGTTGAATTTCATGGTGATGAAGCCACAGGCTGCTCGTCCGGCGGTGATGCCAAAATAGAACAGGCTGGCAAAGCTGGCGGCAGTCTCGGCAGCCACTCCGCGGCTCAGGGTCAGATAGCTGCTGGCCCACAGCCCGGCGGTGGTTTCCAGAGCACAGTAGCAGAAGAAACAGAGCATCACTTCCCGGGCGCCCGGCAGGGCAAACACCTGCCGCAAGCTCAGTGCCTGCGGGGCGGTTTCTTCGGTGCCGCTCTCCGTGCGACGCTCCTTCCACAGGGGCAGGCTGACCACGAGCGCCACGGTGAGCAGGACCTGGAACAGGGCAATGGCCCGGTAGCCGACCGTCCAGTGCATTCCATGGGTCAGCGCCGCGCCCATGACCATGGGGCTCACCATGGTGCCGATGCCCCACATGCAGTGCAGCCAGCTCATATGGCGGCTTCTGTAGTGCAGGGCAACGTAGTTGTTCAGGGCTGCGTCCACGCTGCCGGCACCCAGCCCGTAGGGGATGGCCCACAGGCAGAGCATCCAGAACTGTGTGGAGATGGAAAACCCGAACAGCGCTGCGGCGGTCATGCCCACGCTGATGGCCGTGACCCTGCCGGTGCCGAGGGTCCGGGTCAGCCGGTCGCTCTGCAGGCTGGAAAGGATCGTGCCCAGCGAGATGATCATGGAAAGGATACCCGCGCAGGACACCGGGACCCCCAGCTCCGGGTACATGGTGGGCCAGGCCGACCCCAGCAGGGAATCCGGCAGGCCCAGACTGATAAAAGCAGTGTAAATGATGGGCAAAAGAAGCGAGACCATAGGCTTGAGTTCCTCCCACAAGCATGCTATACTTGCAATGCCTCTTGTGCGTTGCTGTTATCATAATATCACACAATGTCACAGGGCGTTAGAAGAAAAACGGTCGTTTTTTATGACAAAACCGGCGCAGAGGGCCCGGCAATGTTGAAAACCCGGAAAGGAACCCGTAGATGGCTCTGGCATTGAATTGCGGCATCCCATCCACACCGCAGGGGCGGGAGCTGGTGCAGCACGGCAGCGCACTGTTCCCGATTGCGTGCTACGAAGAACGGCTTACCTGCTATTCGGTGCCGTGGCACTGGCATGAGGATTTTGAGTATATCCTCGCCTACGAGGGCACCGTGACCGTGGGCGTGGACAAAAAGCGCATCTGTCTGGCGGAAGGCGAGGGTGTGTTCATCAACTCCGGCGTGCTCCATGCGGTGGAATTTGCGGCAGAAGGTCCCTCAGCGCTGCGCAGCGGGGTGTTTCACCCGCGGCTCGTGGGCGGGATGGACACCATCTACTGGCAAAAGCTCATCCGGCCGTTGCTGCAGCCCGGTGTACCGTCCTATTTTCTGCTGAGCAAGGGGGAGCCCTGGCAGGCGGAAGTTCTGGCCCGGCTGTGGGAGGCCTGGCACGCTGTGGACGAAGAACCGGACGACTACGAGAACCGGGTTCGGTATCTGCTTTCGGCGGCGCTGCACACCCTCGCGGCCCACTGCCCGGTGGGCGAGTGTCGCAGCTCCCGGCAGGAGCAGGTGGCGGCCCAGCGCATGAAACAGATGCTGCGTTTTGTGGAGGAACACTATGCCGAGGAACTGACCGTGGAACGCATTGCGGACAGTGTGGCCCTGAGCGAAAGCGCTTGCCTGCGCAGTTTCCGGCAGCTGCTGGGTACCACGCCCATCCAGTATGTGAAACAGTACCGCATTGAAAAAGCCGCCGGGCTGCTGCTGACCACCCGCCTGCGCACCGGCGAGATCGGGGCCGAGTGCGGCTTTACCGACCTGAGCTATTTTACAAAGACCTTCCGCGAGATCAAGCACTGCACGCCCCGGGAATACCGACAGCGGTTTGCGGTGCAGGGCTGACCGACGGGTGCGCCGGGAGCTTTTTCCTCGAATGCAACGGGCCATTCCATTGCCCGCCCTACTGCCTGCGGCAGCAGGGACCCACCCGCCGGATCATTCTCGGAAAAACTTCCGGCCCGGCTGTCAACCCTATTTGACGCATCAGACGCATTATACGATCAACAAAAAGGAGGATCGCAGAACCATGCAGCGCAGTCTTACCAAAGGCCCCATTACAAAGGGCATCCTGCTGTTTGCTTTGCCGCTGATGTTCGGCAACCTGTTGCAGCAGATGTACAACATCGCCGATACCTGGGTGGTGGGGCGCTTCCTCGGCGCGGATGCGCTGGCGGCGGTGGGCTCGTCCTACACCCTCATGACCTTTCTCACCTCCATCCTGCTGGGGCTGTGCATGGGCAGCGGCGCAGCCGTCTCCATGCAGTACGGCAGCGGGGAAGAGGCCCGCATGCGGCAGAGCGTGTTCCAGTCCTTTGTGCTCATTGCAGGCATGGCACTGGCACTGAATGTTCTGGTGTATCTGGGGCTGGGCGGCATTCTGTGGGTGCTGCGGGTACCGGAGGAGATCATCCCTTTGATGAAGGAATATCTCCGCATCATTTTTCTGGGTATCACGGCCACCTTTTTGTATAACTACTTTGCAAACCTCCTGCGGGCCATCGGCAACTCCATGGTCCCGCTGCTGTTCTTGGCTGTGTCGGCAGTGCTCAATGTGATCCTGGATCTGGTGTGCGTGCTGGTGCTGCACTGGGGCGTGCAGGGTGCGGCGGCAGCCACCACTTTCTCGCAGTTCGTGTCCGGCATCGGCATCGGACTGTACACCCTGAAAAAGTTCCCGCAGCTCTGCCCGAAAAAAGAGGACTGCCGGTGGGACAAACAGAACCTTGCCACCATCCTGAACCTTTCAGTGATGACCAGCGTGCAGCAGTCCATCATGAATTTCGGCATCCTCATGGTACAGGGGCTGGTCAACAGCTTCGGCACCGTGATCATGGCGGCTTTTGCAGCGGCAGTCAAGATCGACTCCTTTGCCTACATGCCGGTGCAGGACTTCGGCAATGCCTTTTCCACCTATGTGGCCCAGAACTACGGCGCGGGCCAGACCGACCGCATCCGCAAGGGCATCCGCAGTGCAGGGCTGTGCAGTGCGGCGTTCTGCATCGTCATTAGTGTGCTGGTGGGCGCCTTTGCAGCGCCGCTCATGGGCATTTTCATTGACCCGGCGGAAACCGCCATCCTTGCTGCCGGTGTGCACTATCTGCACATTGAGGGCGCGTGCTATCTCGGCATCGGCATTCTGTTCCTGCTCTACGGCTACTACCGGGGGGTCAACCAGCCGGGGATGTCGGTCATCCTGACCATTGCTTCCCTTGGCACCCGTGTGGCGCTGGCCTATCTGCTTTCTGCCCTGCCGCTGGGTGTTACCGGCATCTGGCTCAGTGTGCCCATCGGCTGGGCACTGGCAGATGCCATCGGCATTGGGTATTATTTGAAGAAGAGAAGATAAAATATCCCCCGCTGCAAAGCGTGTTATGGCACGTCTGCAGCGGGGGATATTGTTTCTTCTGGGGTTTGAGGTGATTCGGGCGGGGGCTTATTCCCCCACGGCGGGGACGTTCTGCATCGTCCAGAGGAGCTTCTGGACATCTACGCTGCCCATGTGGGTGGGCTCCTCCCCCAGACGGAGGAAATCGGTCTGCTGGGCGGTAACAGTCTGCCACTGGGGCAGGTCTGCGCCGTTGGGGTCACCTGTCCTGGCAAAGTTGGTCAGGTAATCCACCATCTGAGCGCTGAGGGCGGTATCCTTCTCAGTGAAGGGCCGCCAGCAGTGAGCCAGCGTGCCGAACCAGTACCACAGGTCGCTGGAATGCCAGGCACCACGGTCATCACCGGGGAGCTGGCGGTCGAAGAACCAGCCGTAGCTGTCGGCGTTCCGGGCGCACCAGTCCTGAGCCATCTGGTAGAGGTAGGGCGGAACGATATCCTCACTGGTGAAGCCAATGAGGTAAGGAATATGGTGCTGTTCGTCGGCAGCCAGCGTCTCGGGGCCGGTCTTGACCTGGAAACGGCCATCCACCACAGGCTCGCAGCCCAGACCCTTGAACTGGGGCTGGGTGCGGACGGCATCCCAGGCTGCAAACAGCTGGGCGGGGGCGAGGGCGCGGAATTCGGCCAGCGTGCTGCACCCGGCGGTCTCCATGACCTGCTTCCAGAACGGGTAGTGGGCCTCAGCGGGCTTGGCCGTCAGCATCTGGCTCACGCCGCCGCCGCTGCTCATCACAGCCTTGGAGAACAGCCCCCTGGTGATGGGGGAGAGGACGAGCTGCTGGACGCTCATGGCACCGGCGCTCTGGCCCATGATGGTGATGTTGTTGGCATCACCGCCAAAGGCAGCGATGTTGGCGCGCACCCACTGCAGGGCCGCCAGCTGATCCAGAAGGGCATAGTTGCCGGTGGATCCGGCCTCATCGGCCAGCTCGGGCAGGCAGACAAAGCCCATGGGGCCGAGCCGGTAGTTGATGGTCACAGCCACGCAGCCTTTGGTGGGCCAGACGGGGCCGCCGAAGTGCTTCTCGTGGCGCAGCCGCCGGTAAAGCCGCCGCCGTGAATGTAGAAGATGACCGGCAGTCTGTCCCCGGGAGCTGTATCGGCAGGAGCCCAGATGTTCAGGAACAGGCAGTCCTCGCTATAAGTGTAAGTCTCGCCCTTGCGGAACTCGTTGTAGTAGAAGGCTTTTCCGGGTGCGGCGGCTTCGTCATAGAAGGCGCGGGGCTGGTAACAGCAGGCACCGTACCGGGTGGCATCGTAGACACCGTCCCAGTGGGTGACGGGGACGGGGAACTCCCACCGCCCGGCGGTGGCGTAGCGGATGCCCTTGTAAGCGGCAACGCCCGGCCACTGGCAGGCCGTGCCGGAGATCACGCCGCAGGACGTAGTGCGCTCAAAGCTCATGGGGGAAACCTCCTTGTCTTACTCCGCCGCTTTCAGGCCCCGGATGTCCTCGCCCGCAAACAGGCAGGGGACAAAGGAGGAAAGGCGGCTGGAGATCTTTTCGGTGTATCGCTTTTCCAGCAGGGAACCATCCGCAATGTTGGTGGTGACGATGGTGGGCAGACCGGCTCCCAGGCGGTTGTTCAGCAGGCTGTAAAAAGTGGTGATGAAGTAGGGGGTGACGAATTCGGTGCCCAGATCGTCCAGGATCAGCAGATCACAGGTCAGCAGAATCTCCAGGGTATCCGCCCCTGCCTCGCCTCTGCCGAAATGCTCCCGCTCCACCCGGCGCAGCAGGTTGATGACCGAATCGTACAGCACCCCATACCCCTTCTGCATCACCTCGCTGGCAATGGCAAGGGACAGATGGGTCTTGCCAAGCCCCGTGTTGCCGGACAGCAGCAGACTGGGGGCATGGGAATCAAACTGGGCTGCATACCGTTTGCAGAAGGCAAGGATCCGGCGCATGGTCTCGTAGCATGCCGGATCGTTCCGGTAATACTCCAGAGAAAAGCTGTCGAAGCTGCACAGCTTCACCGGGGCATGCCGGTTCATCTCCTCAATAGCAAGTCTGCCCAGCTCCCGCTTCAGACAGTCACAGTAGCACC
>OIEI01000659.1_pt1 | contig 11759 bp, 5 predicted proteins | sample 1581781 | NCBI WGS metagenome assembly OIEI01 (sample SAMN01760935, study PRJEB22395) | human gut metagenome | reverse complement strand
GAAGCGGTTCGCAAAAGACCCGCCATGTACATCGGCAGTACAGGTGCCAAGGGTCTGCATCATCTGGTCTATGAAGTCGTGGACAACAGTATCGACGAAGCGCTCGCCGGATATTGCAAAACGATCCATGTCACGATTCAAAAGGACAACTCCGTCATGGTAGAGGATGACGGCAGAGGTATGCCGGTGGACAAGCATCCGAAACTTGGTATTCCGGCGGTTGAAGTTATTCATACGGTTCTGCATGCCGGCGGCAAATTCGGCGGCGGAGGCTACAAGGTAATCCTTTTTCAGCACCGGGAGATAGTCGGACTTCCATGCGCCGTTGGTAAGCACGGTGGTATGCCAGATGGGGTTGCCGCTGGAATCGGTGATCTTGGAGTAATCTACGACACCCGAAACACCATCCGGGTGTTCAATCGTGTCAGCGGCGTACAGATCGTACACAGCACCTTCCAGCGTGGTATCTCCGTTGCTGCCCGCAGCCAGATACCGCGCGGCGTCCAAGTCCACTTTTGTCAGCAGAATATTGCCGAGGACACGGTCATTCTGCATCTTGTCGGCATTGGCGTGCATGGTGTAGGAATCTTCGTTGTTGGCAATGCCGGTGGGGTCTGTGGCGTAGGTCTTATCTGCGTTGCGACTGCCAAAAGTGATAGTTACGATGCCCTCGCCGATGTCGATGAGGGTACCGCCGCTGTTGGCCGTAGTAATGTCGGCGTTATAATCGGCGTTGCCCAGCCAAATCGTTTGACCATCCAACGCTTTCGTAATTTCAAAGGCATACGCCCGCTTGCCCAGCACGGAACCGGCTGTGCCGGGAGTGTTTACATCCGACCAGTCACCATAGTACCCACTGGGTGCGCGGCTCTCTACGATGACAAACTTGCCCTCATTGCGCTGGGTGTAATAGATACTGTCCGAACCATTGGCATAATTGCTATGGTTGATGACCTTGTAGGTGCCATCTGCTTGGCGCTCAACCTTGTACTGGTTGTAACCGCCGAATGGAATATACCGCTGATTTACGGTATCCCACTCAAAAATCTTAAACTCGGCGTCGCCCTTGATGCGCTGCTTGGTTTCGCTGTCGATTTTGTCAATGCGGACTTTTACCGACCACTCATCGTTTTTCATCGGGTAGTCGTTGCTGCTATTGGCAGAAACCGTAATGGTCTGGTGGCTGCCCAGCGCACCGGGCGTGGAATCAAAGCCGTGCGGGATGGTGACCTCGTCATAGCTGAATGTAATATTGGCAAGCTGCGCCCGCGCCGCGGCAATAGCGGCATCTACCATGCCCTGCGCTTCGTTCTGCAGCTGCCCGATGGCTGCATTCTTGGCGGCTTCGGCAGCGGCATCCGCTTCGGCTTGGCTGGCGAACGGTCCTTCCTGCCCGCTGAGCGTACTGGTGCTGGTCTTGGACACCTCGTAGTGAACCGTCCATGTGGCAGAACCATCGCCGCCGTTGAGGTGAAAACTGTCATCCTGTGTGTGACCGCTTGTGGTAATGGTTTGTGCCCCGGCAGGGGTCATCTGCCAGCTGCCGCCGTCCACATTGCCGCCGGTCCGGCTGGGCGTGACGGTAATGACCGCCCCGTCCACCTTTTCCAGCGTGTTCAGCTGATACTTGTCGGTGTTGACGGTGAATGTCAAATCAAAGCTGCCGCCGGCAGTCTGGGCAGGAGCTGTCCATGCAGCGGAATAGTACTTCGGTTCCGGAACACTCGGCACATCCGGGATCTCAGTGCCGCCCGCAATTTCTTCACCGACCAGTGCCACAACCTGCCACGCATACCCTGCGGGCGGGTTATAGATGTAGGTGTAGTAGCCGTTTTCCCCGGACTGCGCATCTGTACCGTTTACCAGTTCTTTTGCAGCAGCAATATAGGTCTGCGCCGCGTAGCTGTCGGGATAGTTTTCCATGATCCACTGCTGGGTTTCATCGTAAAGGCTGCCAAGGATGTCCGGCTGTTCTTCACAGCCTTCAGGATCATCTTCAAGGCTTGCCACAACAGGACGGTCATCCAGCATATCCAGACTCAGCTGGCCAAGACCACCCCAGATGTTGACCTGGTTTGCATAGTGGTTGCCCGGCGTATACTGGCCGGGTTCAAGGCGGGACACATGAGAGAAGCTGTAGGTGGGGCAGCCCTTGGGCTGACCGTTCAGGCCGTGGCTGCAGCAGTAGGCTTCCTGACCGTTGAACCAAATCAGCCATGTGCCGCCCTCCTTGGCAATACTGGTGATTTTGCCGGTGGCATACGGCGGAGTCGGCCCTGCAGCATAGGCGGCAATGCCGTCATCGCCGGTGTCGGCATACATCTGTGTGGGTGCGGCATCCTCGCTGATCTGTACATGGATAGCTTTTGACTGCGAACTGCCGTCCGAATCCGTATAGACCAGCTGCGCCGTAAAATCGGCAGAGGCTTTTACATACAGGCCGGTTGCTGCCGCCGATTGCTCCGAGTATGTCTGGTGCAGGATTTCAGCCTGCTCCTGCTCGTCTGCCGGGATAGGCTCATAATCGGTGGAGCGGTAGCTTAAAAGCTCTACATCATCCGGCAGTATGATTTCAGATACTGCACCGTCTGCCGGGTATTCGACCTGCGCCAGCAGCGGAACAATGGCATAGTCTGTACCGGGAGTTTTGCCGATTGTGACCGTGTTCTCATCTGCGTTCAGCGCATCGGCATCCATATGGGCATCTACGCCGTCATACAGGTCAGAAACCCACGCGGAGATACCGATTTTTGTCTCGCCGGTTGCCACGGGCAGACCCATGCTGCCAAGGTAACTGCCGGTAGGCGCGTCCGGCAGATCGTCGTACAGATTTTCAGTGATCTGCGAAAGATTCGGTGTCGGGACATTGGCTTCAGCGGTTTCCGGTGTGGCCGCTGAAGCTGTCTCCGGCGTGGCGGGGGCATCCTCTGCAAAAGCGGGCAGCGCTGCGCCCAGATTTGTGAGCGCAATTCCACCCGCCAGCAGCAGCGACAATCCCTGCTTTATTCTGTGTTTGTTTTTCATACTGGTTCTCCTTTTGTTGCAAAAGAAAAAGCCCGCTGCGCGGTGCAGCGGGCTTGGTTAGCGTTCGGGAGCGTGTTTCTTAGGGACCGGCGCGGCTCTGGCCTTGTAGGCTTTGCGGTATTTTTCGTCAGCATCATAGAACTGCTGCGGAGAGATGCCCGCATCCAGACACCCCTGCATGACAACCGCATTGTAGCGGCTGCTGACCGGGAGCAACTGGTCGCGGTACGGCGCGTTCATCGTGTAAACCATGATTTCATGCGGCGTGCCGTCTGCATCCGTGACCGTCATGGTCTCCTTGTCATAGAATGTCGGGTAACCCTCGTAACAGTCAAGCTGAGATTCGTCATGGTCGGTGACAGACCAGATCAGCCCTTCAACGCTTGCTCCCTCTTTTGGCAAAATCGTCAGGTAGCCGCGCCGGAACGCCAGCTCATAGCCATCCAGCTTGGCAGTGCCTACCACCGTTGCTTCGGGGCAGCGGTAGGCCATCTGTTCAAAATTCAGATTGGAACCGTAGGCAAAATATTCTTTTCGAGACATTGGGTTTCTCCTTATCTGACCTCATCTGTATGAAGCCGTGGTTGATTGCTGGGATACAGCGACTTGTCGTGCCGCCACGCCTTGTCACCGGGCAGGTTCTTCAGCAGGTGCATCCGCACATTTTTGTACTCCGGACCGATCAGCCCCAGCCGCAGCAGAAAGGTGCGGAAGGTGAACGCCGGATTATCCCCGATGGGCGTTTTCCGGAACTGCGTGTACTTCTGGTTAATACCCTGCGCAGAGATTGCCATAGCCAGAATAATGTTGGCTTTGGCTTCGCCCGCGTGGAGCGTGGAGTTGAACAATCGCCATTCGATTGTACCGTGATAGAATACAGAATGCATATTGCAAGCCTTATGTTGAGCTCAACATAAGGCTTGTTATGCGCAGAAAAAAGTTATGCTGAGAATCTTTTAGAACAGACGTTACTTCGAGACTGTTCACCAGAAATCTCAGCATAATTTTCTACAAGGTCTTTAAAAACGCCTTTAAGTCAGGGTCGTCGTTCCAATCCGGCATGGCAGGCGTATTCATCCTCGTGTCCATTGTTTCTAATGCCTTGCGCCGGGCTTCGGGATTAGCTTTTGCGTAAACCTGTGTTGTCTCAATAGATTCGTGCCCTAAAAAGTCACGAATATAAATGAGATTTTTGCCTGCCTCAACAAGATGCATTGCTTTAGAATGCCGGAGACAATGCGGTGTAATCTGCGGAAAAAATGAATCCACCGCAGTATTTGCTTTGTGGATATATTTTGCTAGCACGTAGGAAACACCGCTGCGAGTCAACTTTTTCCCTTGCGGATTTGTAAACAGCTGGTCATTGCGGCGTTCTGGTATATCAAGATGGTTCTCACAAATGTATTGGCGCAATACCTGTGCACACGGTTTGGTAAGCGGAACATCTCGACTTTTTCGCCCCTTCCCTAATAAATGTACAACCGGTAGTGAATCTATTCGGATATCGCAGATTCTTAAATCGCAAAGTTCCTGCACTCGTGCAGCTGAATCGTAAAGGAGAAGAATCATCGCCAAGTCTCTGCGACCTTTTGGCGTGGAAATATCAGGCTGTTCCATTAGAATATCGGTTTGCTGGTTACTCAAATATTGAACCGTCGGCTTTGCTGCTTTTTTGCTGTCAATTGAAAGAATGCGCTGACACAGAATCATTTCATCCGGGCATTCAATTTGTACATATTTTGCAAATGACTTCAGCGCAGCAAGTCGTTGGTTTCGAGAAGATATACTGTATTTGCGTTCAGTTTCAAGATATTGTAGAAATTCAAGAATCAGTTCGCGGGAAAGGTCGTTAAAAAGCATTTTCTCTAATTTAAAGCCACAATACTTTTCAAGGTAGCCATGAAAAATAACAAAGGTGTCCCGGTAAGAGTAAATTGTATTTGTACTGACATTTTTAGTTCCTGCCAGATACACGCTAAAGTATGCGGAGACTAAACCGGCGTAGCTGCATCTATTCCTCATTGCAAAGTACCTCTGTAATGGTATGGAATCGGTCATTGAATGGTTCGGTGACTTCCATGTAGGCTTCCGGGACAAGCCTCAAGTATTTTTCGGTTGTTGTAATTCGGTCATGCCCAAGAGCAGTGCGGAGAATCGGCAAACAGGTATATATGTCTTTTCCTTCGGAACTCCATTTGTTTAGAATGTGGACCGCAAAGGAATGCCTGAGATCATGGAGACGAGGCCCTTTTCCTCGACCTCGGTGTGGAATCCCGGCATCAAATAAGCATTTTCGAAAAATATCGTAAATTGTACTTGTATCATAGAATCCGCCATCAGGAGCAGGGAAAAAGTAAATACTTTTTGCATTTGTCACTAATGGATTACTGCGGTAGGATTTCATGTATGCAAGCATTGAGTCCGAAATTCCTACCAGCCGTTCTTTGTCTCCTTTTGCACCGTATATGGCTAAAACTCCAGCATCCAAATCAACATCTGCAACCTTAAGGTGCAGAGCCTCTGACACGCGCAGCCCACATGTATAAAGCAGGCGAAACAGAACCGGCATAACTAAATGTCGTAGTGGAGATTCTGAAGATTCTTTGGTACAATCTACCGCAGAAAACAATCTCTCGATTTCGTCTTTCGTAAAAATGTAGGGAACGAAACATCTATTTACATGAGGCGCAGGGTGGAATGCACATGGAGCATCATAGCCATTGCTGTGCAAATACTTACAAAGAATTCGCACATACGAAATCCGAAAACATTGCGTGGTTTCGTTTTCGTGAGGTCTCTTTTTCTCCCACTTTTGCAGCAGTTCTTTCGAAATGGCAGGTATACGCAATTGTTGCTCATTGCAAAAGTCATCGAATGCACTGAGTGCCTCAACACCGGCGTTGTATTTATTGCCAAGGGCACGTTTTTGCTCCACAACATCCAGCATATATGGTGCAAGCACACTGGTAAAATGGGGTTCAAGAAGTTTTTCCTCAAACACTAATCAGTCACCTCCAATGCGCAGCTGCGAAGCTGACGTACATTTACACCAATATATTTTTGAGTAGAATCGGCATTTATGTGTCCTAATACACCCTGAATCGAGGTAATGGGGATTCCTTCATCTAACATATGTGTTGCGAGGCTGTGTCGAAGCGAGTGAAGCCCGTGGTGCTTTATTGAATCCAAAGGAATGCCCGCTTTTCGCATATGCTTAATAAGAATGTTGTCAAAATTTTGCAGAGAGACGTATGGAGCGACTGCGCGGAGAAAAATTTCCGGGGCATCGCTTACAGGCCTTCCATTTTTCAGATAGTCTATTACAGCCCATCCAACATCTGTGGGAAGTGGTAAAGTTATCGGCTCTCCTGTTTTGACTTGGGTGAAAGACACCAAATGCTGTTCCCAATTAAAATTGGCAGGGCGAAGATTACGTATATCGCTGGTTCTAATGCCGAGTTTTACTGCAATCATTAAAACTGCATAATCGCGTTTCCCTTGTGGACTTTCACGGTCAACAGAAGCAAGGATACTTTCGATTTGGCTAAGATCTAATGTTGTAGGAATTCGCGCGGAAGCGGATACTTTTACAATTGGCATCATTTTCAAAGACAAATCTGTTTCCTTGTAGCCACTATGCGCAAGGTACTGAAAAAAGCGTAAAAGGATACTGTAATGGAGCCTTACAACCGAATTGCTGTAATTGCACGAAACAACTTTGACGTATCGATTTACAATATCTGCTGAAAGTAATTTGTAATCCGTGACTCCAACGCTGAACAAATAATCTGTAAAGCGAAGAAGAACATTTCTGTGGCTGCGCAGCGTATTCTCCCTGCGTCCGTGGAGAGATAGCTTTTGCAAGTAGTTGACCGCACCTTCTTGCAGTCCTGCAGGGAACTCTCGATTCAACCTCCGCCGAAGCATAACCGCGTTGAAGTGTTGGTAGTCTGACAACAAATCCATTGCACGGTGAACTCGTGAGCATCGCCGTTCTACTGTTCCCGGCTGCACACCGTAGCAATCCAGCATGAACTGCTGAGCCAATTCCGCTGTAAAATATTTCTTTTCATTTTTATTGCAGTACGCTAACAGGTTCCTAAACGTCGAACGAAAGCCTTGAATATAGTTTTCGCTATAGTGCTTTGCAATGATGCAAGGGATAACTCTTTCCACAAGTTCATACACGGTCAGTCGATTTCCATCATCCACAATAACAACCTCCATCATATCTGGAATACTCAAATTATATAGTTATTATGTAGAGAAAAACAGACTGTTTTTATAATTTTTGTCGCTGTACAATTAAAGTTTGGAACGTGGGATACATAATCGCTTTCTTGCCATAACAAGCCTTATGTTGAGCTCAACATAATGCCTTGAATCCGTGAAAATGATACAAATGATGAGAGTATTATTAGATTACTTCCATTTTTAGGTATAAAGGGCTTTGAAGAAAACAGATGCGAACACGACGGAATTGCCGAATATAATATTTCAGCACAAATAAAAGCAGTTTATGCTCTCGATACAAAATATTTGGAAGAATATAGAAGAGCCGTTTCAAATGAAGCCAAGGACTTTGAAACTTATTTGTTGACATTAAAGCGCTTTGTTGATGATTACTATTCTTGGAATTATACAAATGGCATTAGTGAAACAAAAGCAGAACAGAAATCAGTAACAGAAATTTTTGATATTCGATTTATTGGAGCGGAACGCACAAGCGAAGAGGTGAGAAAAGAAACTAGACAGGAAATAGTCTCATTTACAAAGGATGCGGATAATGTGGCTGGCTTTGACAAGTTTAGACATGATGTTTCAGAAGAACTGGAGAAGTTATTATCTCCGTCTATAACCAGATTGGCTGCGCTGTTTGAGAACGAAAAAAATGCAATTGGTCTTGAAAAAGGAAATGTTTCTATTACATCAACTGTCCGCGCCGATTTTTCCTTGGCAGATGCATATACTACAGAAGTAAAAGATACAAAAAGCGGATATTCATTGCCGCTTCAATATAACGGCCTTGGATATAATAACTTAATTAATATTTACATGCTGATTAAATTGACTGAAATACGACCAGGAAAGGACTTCCGAATTCTTTGTTTGGAGGAACCTGAAGCGCATCTCCATCCGGCAATGCAGTATAAACTCTTCAGATATCTACGTGATTTAGACGAGACTGATGGCCTAAATCAGCAGATTTTTGTCACAACGCATTCAAGTAATATTTCAGCTGTTGCAGGCATAGACAACATGTTTATGCTCGCTTATAACCGTAATAAAGATGGTTCAGATTGTAGTCAACAAAGTTTGCAGGCACAATTTACAGATAAAGACGGAACAACAAATAAAGCTGAAGCGAAAGCTCATCTTACAAAATTTCTTGATGTTACACGGTCAGATATGCTGTTTTCTGATAAAGTCATTCTGGTAGAGGGAATCGCCGAAAAGCTTTTGGTTCCGCTATTTATGGAAATATGCGGTTGCCCCTATGAAGACGAGCATATATCAATTGTTGAAATTGGAGGAAAACACTTCGAGTATTTCGTTGAACTTTTTAATGGAAATGCAGTCAAGAAAAAAGTGCTTTGCATTACTGACAAGGACTTCAAGTGGATAGGCTCTGATGGGAACAACGGGTTAAGAAGCTATTCTGAGTATGAAAATGAAGAGCCATCGCATATTACAAAGCTGAAAAAGAAATTTCCAATCGAAAATTTCTGCATTTGCACGCAGTCTATTGGTGGACGAACATTTGAAGATGAATTTTTCCTCACAAATATGGAAGATAAATCTATAGCTAGTGCGATATTTAAGATGGCAATTAGTGAACCGGTAAAAGAATTTTTCGATGAATATGGATTTAACTTGACTGCTTGGAATGCCAACATCGAAAAACTAGATGGTCGTTCTCGTAAACCAATAAAAAAGATCATTGATGCGTATAACTTAAGAGCGGATGCTTCTGAAAACCAAACTTTTAGCTATGAAAATCTGATATTTGCAGAGATATTCCTACACTATGCAAAAGATAAAAAAGGCGATGTTGCCTTGGAAATATTGACAGACAAAACACTTTATAATGAGGACGGTTCATCGGCACTTGCTGTTCCGCAGTATATTAAGGAGGGCTTGGCATGGCTAGTGAAATAACATCCGGCGATATTTTCACGCCTGAACAACTATTATATCATGCTAAGGTCTATGCTGGGCCCGGAGCAGGTAAAACACATTTTTTGGTTGAGAATGTAAAGAACATAATTGCAAACAATCCCCAAATAGCGCAAAGCCGTGCGCGAAAAGTACTTTGCGTGACGTACACAAATGCAGCCGTTGATGAGATTAAACGGCGTCTCGATAAGTTTACAGATCATGTCGAGGTGTATACTATCCATGGCTTTATTATTAAACACATTATTCAACCGTTTCAGCAAGATCTTCGAGATATCATAAAATCTGATTTTGGAATAGAGATGGAAGGCAAAGGGGTGATTTCATCTCAAGTTGAAGGCGTGGGAATTTTACACGGTGTTAATAAAGAGGAAATATATGATTTTGTCCGTCGAACGAATCCAGTAGAATTTGCAAATGATGAATTTGAATACAGCAAAAAATCAATGGGAGATATTGAAGTTAATTGTAAATCATTTGCGGAATCAATTTCAAATGGAACTGATCGTAGAGTAGAACTTATTGCGCCGCGCAAAATTGATGAAAGGCATGTCAAATCAATAAAAAAGTATGTGTGGTCAGTTGTTAAAAAAATGACGCATAACGAAATTCTTTATTTTGGATATAGGATTCTTGAAAGCAATCCAACCGCGGCGTACTCCATACGTGTAAAGTTCCCGTTTATGTTTGTTGATGAGTTTCAGGACACAAATCCGTTACAGACCTTAATTATAAAATTAATAGGTCAAAAATCAACTATCATTGGAATAGTGGGGGATGTAGCACAGTCGATATATAGCTTCCAAGGGGCACGGCCAACTGACTTCAAGAATTTTTCTATTGAAGGAGATCGCGAGTTAAAGGAATATGTGATAAATGGAAATCGACGTTCTACCGAAAATATCGTGAACTTCTGCAATTTTTTAAGGCAGTCAGATGACGAAGTTTTACAGTTAAGCCAGCGGCCATATAGCACAGCAGGTGAAAAAGAACAGGCAGAAGCCAAAAAAATTCATTTCCTTATAGGCAATTCACAGATAGTCTATAATACTATCCAAAATATTCTTAACGATGGCGGCGTTGTGCTTACGCGGGCATGGGCTGCGGCCTTCGACTATATACAAGGGATTGACGAGTCGCAGGCAAAGCAACTAAAGAGTATTTATAATTCCTACTACAACTCGCCTATTCAACTTAGGGATGAAATAGCTGAACACAATAATGTGACATGGGTTAGAGCATTTCGTTTTATTTTCAGTTTGTGGGAAAGCTACCTTAATGGCTCATTTATTGATGTTTTAGGTGCGCTAAAGCTATATGTCGCTATTGATGCCCGAAAGTTTACACCACAGTTGATATTTCAAATAAGAAAACTTTCGTATAATGTATTCGGTGGAGTTGATGAGCAAAGCTATGCCTGCAAAATTATAGAAAACTTTAATGCAGAAATTGAAAAAGCTGAGTTCTCAATTTTAAGGAATGAGATTTTTGCACCTCAGTTTAGTATTCCAGTATTTGATAGTCTTGACAGTGAAAAATTGATAACCGCGGTATCAAACCTCTTCTGGGGAACAGCATATAGGTTGTTTACAGAAGTTTTTTCCGAAAGCAGTAAGTACATGACGGTACATCAGGCCAAGGGACTTGAATGGGACAAGGTAGTTGTAAGCGTTACTCCTAATAGGTTTGATAAAATCAAAATCGAAGATATCTATTCTAATCCACGATTAATCAACGAGAACCCGGCTGATGAATTTACAAGGATGTATTATGTTGCATGCAGCCGAGCAAGAGAAGACTTATATATACATCTTCCCGATATAAGCATAGTTGATAAGCTGGACGAATCCCTCCACACTTTTGCAGAGAAAACCGGAAGCGGTATCGAGTACGAAATTATTCAATAGATGAATTTACATTTGTTGGATACAGCAGTTTGGAATAAAACAGATAATGCAATTAGATTGACGTTTATTGGAAGAGAACTTTTATGGTTGATGCTATAAAAGCATATAGGCAATACAATGTTTTCCAAAAGAAAGATGAACACTACTTAGAGGAACTTTTAAAGTGAATTGTTCTTTTACGAGGGAGGTGTAATCAAAAACAATAAACGGTAGTACGACTACTCAGACAATAATTAGAATAGCTGTGCTTTGTCTTAGTTTTATATAACATTTTATATGTGAAAGAAAGCAAAGGAGAAAGTGTGCTATGAGGTGTTTTTTGGCAAATCATTCCTGTTACGATTGAAACGTAGGGCGATATATGCTATACTAAAACTAATACACAAAAACTTACATCTTGCATTATGTTATCGCTGGGAAGGAAATGGCTTATGCATATTGACCAGTTGACCTTGAAAAACTTCCGGAACTTTGAGAGTGTAGATATTCCGCTGAATTCTAAAATGAATATTGTGATTGGCAATAACGGAAGCGGCAAAAGTTCTCTGCTTATGGGTGCATTAACTGCTGCTAGCGCTTTCTTTCTTGGAATTGACTATGCTTCTCCGCGTAGCATTAAAGCGGATGATGTCCGGCATGTAGCACATGCAG
>OIEI01000657.1_pt1 | contig 11775 bp, 12 predicted proteins | sample 1581781 | NCBI WGS metagenome assembly OIEI01 (sample SAMN01760935, study PRJEB22395) | human gut metagenome | reverse complement strand
GGCGTCCATGGCAGCCACAATGCGCTTATGCGCCGCATCACGAGAAGTATAAACACGCCCGGACAGCAGCACCCGATCCCCGGCATGTAGCCGCGGGGCCATTTGGCGCAGCTGGGCGCAATTCAATTTATATTCCATTACTCTTGCTCCTGCAACCGGGCGCGCAGCGCGCGATTTTCGCTTTCCAGTGCTTCCAGCACGGCTATATTCTGCCGCAGCTCCCGATTGGCTTCTTTTAGTTGAAAGTCCAGATTTTTATTGACGATCTCCAGTCGCTGGCATTCAAAATTCACATCTTCCAGCGCAGCCATCAAGCGAGAGATCTCCGCTTGCAGGCGCTCTAAATCCGTTTGCACCGGACACTCCCCCTCTCTTTAGGGACAAACAGGAGGCGAAAAACCGCCTCCTGCAATGATCTGTTACATATCAATATCGGTGTCGATCTCAAAGTAGCGAGAACCGAACCAATGCTCCTTAATGGAGTAGGATTTCTCCAGCGCCTTGGTATCTGCGTCACCGTCAGAAGAAGCCATGGCCTGCTGGGCAGTGTACTTCCATGCGGGCATATTTGTCTGCTTCACAAAGTACATAATATGATAGCCGTAGTCCGTCTGTACCATGGCCACATCGCCGCTCTTACGGCTGCTGTCAAAGCACCAGTTGCCAAAGGAGTTCACCATCTGACCGGGATATACATTCTCGTACAGGCCGCCGTCTTTGGCGTTGTTGTCCGCAGAATTGTCCTTCGCCAGCTGGGCAAAGGCGTCCTCGGTCTTCTTGCCGCTGTTATACTGGGCCAAAATCTTCTCGGCCTTTTTCTTGGCGTCATTCCACTGCTTGGTGGTCGCCTGAGCGGCGGAAGTGTTTTTACTATTCGTCTCCGGCTTAATGAGAATATGGCGTACATTAACGGTCTTGGTCTCAGACAGGGCCACCGGGCGCAGAACATACACCACAGAGGTGCTGTACTGCTTTACATCACCGGCCTTGCGGTCCTTGCTGTACAGCCAGTCCAAGCCGGGATACTTGGTGCTGTCCTTGCTGTCCGCAGTGGCAATGGCCATCTGCTGGTTCTTCAAGGTGGTCTTGGTCACATCCAGCTGGGTGGAGTAACCGGCAGCCTTATAGGCTTTCTTGTAGAAATCGGAGGAGGCATAAGCGCTGCACAAAGCAGTGAAGTTGGAGCCGTCGCTCTTCAACGCCTTGGCAAAGGCCTTGGCATCATCCTCGGTGTCGCACTCAAAAGCACGAATGCTTACGCTCACCAAGTCGTCCCGATTTTCTTTGAGATACTTATTATAATCGTCCTCGGAGTAGGTCTTGCTGGCCTTTTTCTCAGACAGGTCATTTTTATAATTCTGGGCAATGTAGGCGATCTTGGCCTCCTGGCGGAAAGTCTTTTCCGTTACGCCGCGGCCCATGGCCTTTACAAGATATGCGCTTAAGGTATAACCGTACTTATGCGCCTGCTCCTTGTACTGCTTCATAGTATCATCGATGTCGCTCTGCTGCTCATCGGTGATCTTCGGTTCTTTGCCGTCGTTGGCCTTTACAGCCTCCAGGTAGTACATATAATTGGACTTGATGGTCTCCAGCACTTCGTCGTGCAGGTACTCCAGCCAAGTGACTTCCTTATTGTCGTCATTCTTGGTGGTTTGCTTAGATAGGGGCTTGTCAAAGTCCACATCCAGGTGGTACTTGCTCAAATCCAGCGAGAAATCTTCCTCTACCGGGATCACATGCTGCGGGATGTGCAACAAATCGCACAAAACCGGGTAAAAGCTGTAGGTGATATCGGCAAATGCCAGCGGGTGGGTTTCATCGCAGAAAGCGCGCAGCGCCAGCAGCAGGTTTTCATCGCTGCCGTTGCCGCACAAAATATTCTCCGGCTGCACGCCCCAGTGGGCAGCGATGGCCTCGTTCAGTGCGCGGTTGGACAGGTCCGAGTACAGCCGCAGCCCCGGCACCGCCGCCGCCACCGCCGTCGCCACACCGGGCGCGGGCGGGTATGGGTTTTCGTTGGCGTTGAGCTTGACAAGGTCGTCAATTTTCAGCTGCTCGCCGGGCACATACGGCTCCAGTGTAGCCAGCGTTTTAGTAAAATAGCGGCTCATGGGCTCACTCCCCCTTTTGCTCGTCCTCAAACCGGATGGTCACGCTCTTGGCGTGGGCGTGCAGGCCCTCGCGCTCGGCAAAATCGGCAATGCGGGGGGCAACCTCGCCCAGCGCCTCCCGGGTGTAGTAGATGAAGCTGGACTTCTTGACGAAGTCGTCCACGCCCAGCGGGCTGGAGAAGCGGGCCGTGCCGCTGGTGGGCAGGGTGTGGTTGGGGCCTGCAAAGTAATCGCCCAGGGCCTCGGGCACATTGCGGCCCAGGAAGATGCTGCCCGCGTTTTTGATCTCGTTCAGCACCCCGAAGGGGTCCTCCACGCAGACCTCCAGATGCTCCGGCGCAATGATGTTGCAGGCCTCAATGGCCTTGTGCAGGTCGGTGCAGACGATGATCTTCCCGTTGTCGTCCACGCTGGCGCGGGCAATGGCGGCACGGGGCAGCTGGGGGATCTGCACCTCCAGCTCTGCCTGCACTGCCCTGGCCAGCGCCGGACTGTCGGTGACAAGAACAGGACTGGCCAGCTTGTCGTGCTCGGCCTGGCTCAGCAGGTCTGCCGCCACCCAGGCGGGGTTGCAGCCGCCGTCGGCCAGCACCAGGATCTCGCTGGGGCCTGCGATCATATCAATGCCCACCTTGCCGAACACCTTGCGCTTGGCGGTAGCAACGTAGATGTTGCCGGGGCCGACGATCTTGTCCACCGCCGGGATGGTCTGGGTGCCGTAGGCCAGCGCGGCCACGGCCTGTGCACCGCCGGTCTTAAAGATCTTGGTCACACCGGCGGTGGCGGCGGCGGCAAGGATGACCGGATTCACCCTGCCGTCCTTTCCGGCGGGGGTGGTCATCACGATCTCCGACACGCCCGCGACCTTGGCCGGGATGACATCCATCAGCACAGTGGAGGGATAGGCCGCCGTGCCGCCGGGCACATATACGCCCGCCTTCTCAATGGGGGTATATTTCTGGCCCAGCACAATGCCGGGCTTCTCGTTGATCACAAAGTTCTTGTGCACCTGCTGGCGGTGGAAGCGCTCAATATTGGCGGCAGCCTCCCGCAGGGTCTCAAGGAAATAGGGGTCCATATTGGCAAAGGCCTCGTCGATCTCCGCCTGCGTCACCTGCAGGTCGTCGATCTTTGCCCCGTCAAATTTCAGCGCGTACTCCTTCAGCGCCTCATCGCCCCGGGCGCGGACCTCGGCAATGATGCCGTCCACCACATCCTCCACGTTTTTCTCCGCGCGGATGTCCCGGTTCAGGATTTCCTCGGGCCTGAGCTCATCAAAATTATACAGCTTGATCATTTTGTTTCCTCCTGCAAGGTCATGCGCAGCGCTTCCAGCATGGCATCCATCTCGTTGTGCTTGAACTGGTAGCTGGCCTTATTGGCAATGAACCGGGCCGAGATGGGCATGAACTCGGTGACCACCCGCAGGCCGTTCTCCCGCAGGGTGGTGCCGGTCTCCACGATATCCACAATGACATCAGAAAGGCCCAGAATGGGGGCCAGCTCAATGGAGCCATTCAGCTTGATGATATCGATATCCCGCCCGATGGACGCATAGTAGCTCTTTGCAATGTTGACGAATTTGGTCGCCACCCGCACCGGGCGGCTGGGGTCATCCTTGTAATCCGCCGGGGCAGCCACGCACATCCGGCACCTGCCAAGGCCGGTATCCAGCAGCTCGTAGACATCGGCAGAGGCTTCGGTGAGGATATCCTTGCCCACGATGCCCACATCTGCCGCGCCGTGCTCAACGTAGATGGCCACATCGCTGGGCTTGACAAGGAAGTACCGGATGCCCGCCGCAGGGTTCTCCACCACCAGCTTTCGGGTGGCGTTGTAGTCCTCGGTGCAGCCGTAGCCGATGCGGGCCAGCAGGTCATACATCCTGTCGCCCAGACGGCCCTTGGGCAGGGCCACATTCAGCATGACCCGGCCCGTGCTGTTCCTCTGCACCGGCGGGGTGGGGGCGCTCAGGCGGTCAAGCTCGTCCAGATAGACCGCAAAGCCGATGGCCCCGGCCCCGGGGGTGAACTTCTGCATCAGCAGGTCGTAGCGGCCGCCCTTGAGCAGGGGCCGCGGCAGGCCCCGCAGGTAGCCCTGAAAGACCAGCCCGTTGTAGTATTCCATCTCTCCGGCAAGGCTCAGGTCAAGGCGGACCGCCCCGCCGGAGGCCTCCAGCGTTTTGGCCAGTGCCCGCAGCTCAGTGGCGGCGGCGCGCATCCGGTCGTTGCGGCAGGCGCTCTCTGCCTTTGCCAGCGTCTCCTCGCAGCTGCCGGAAAGCTCCAGCAGGCCGGTCAGGGCATCGGCCCCGGCGGCATCCAGCCCGGCGGCCTGCGCGGCGCGGCGCAGCTCGTGCGCATTCTTTTCCCGCAGCTTTTCCAGCAGGCCGGGGCGGGCATTCTCCGGCACACCCAGTGCGTCGAACAGGCCGAACAGATAGCCCATGTGGCTGACTTCCAGCACCCACGCGGCCCCCAGCTGGGCCAGGCTCTGCGCTGCCAGCCGGACCGCCTGCTGCACCTGTGCTTCCCCCACCGCGCCCAGCATCTCAAGGCCCATCTGGGAGATTTCCTGGAAGGTGTGGCTCTCTGCCGAGGGGCGGTAGACGTTCTCATGGTAGTAATACCGCAGGGTCTCGCCGGGGGCGGGCTGGGCCGTCTTGGCGATAGACAGGGTCACGTCCGGCTTGAGCGCCAGCAGACGGCCATCCAGGTCGGTGAAGGTGATGACCTGCTCCGAGGACAAAAAGCTCCGGTTCTCCTGATAAAGCCCATACTCCTCAAAGCGGCCCATGTGATATTTGCGGCAGCCCGCCGCCTCATACAACGCCCGCAGCGCAAAGGAGGCCCGCTCCTTGGGCTGCAAATTGTCCAGACTGAATTCCATCTCGATCTCCTCGTTCCCTCTCTGCGTATTTCCCACTTCTTTTGTTTATTTTACTTTATCAAGATAAAGTTGTAAAGTACGAAAGTGACGGCTTTTCAGCCCTATCTTACCGTTTTTCTGTGCGTTTGTACAGAAAGGCGAAATCATTTCACCCCAGCGCCAAAACAGATGATGGAGAGCGAAAACCGGGGATGCAAAAAGGCCGGGCCAGTCTCCTGCATTGGAAACCGACCCGGCATCTTTCTTATTTTGCAAGCTTCAGATTCTGCGGCTCTTTGGGTGTGAACACAAGCTTCAGGTCCATTCCCATTCCGTCTGCCAGACGCTTCAGCAGCTTCAAAGATGGGTTGCGTGTTCCATTTTCCAGCTTGCTGATATCCGCCTGATTGATGCCGGTGCGTTCGGCCAGCTCCTTCTGGGTCAGGTTCTGAGAAATGCGTGCATCTGCCATCGCCCGGATGATGTCCATTTCCGGCTGGTTCTCTTCCCACTCCTTGCGGAACTCCTCATTTTTCAGCTGTTCATTCAAATACAGATCCAGTGTTTTCATCTGATTCTCCCTCTCTTTCCAAAAAATCTTTCCGATACTGTTTTGCCCGTTCAATTTCACTCTTGGGTGTTTTCTGGGTCTTTTTGATAAAGCCGTTCGTCAGAATGATCCTTCCCCCATAATAGAAGAAATACATGACCCGCGAAATATCCGTTCCAACTTTTCCGCGGATCTCAAAAATTCCATCATCCAGATGCTTGCTGTATGGCTCCCTCAGACGGTTTCCCTGTTCCTGTAAAACCTTCAGGGTCATTACCAGCTTGCTCCGCATTTTGATATCCAGTTCATCCAAAAAATCTTCCGCAGGGCGCTGGCCATCTCTTGTTTCATAAAATTCCACCACGAACGGTCCCATTTCAAACTCCTCCCTACACTTTTCCCCTTTCAGTATATGGCAGATATGCCATATTGTCAAGCGCAAAAAGGCCGCCGCCCATTCGAAAACGGGCAGCGGCCATACAACTTGATTTTTTTCTTAGCCCAGCAGCGCCAGCACACCGGCCTTGGGGCGGGCACCCACAGCCTGATTCACAAGCTTGCCGTCGCGGAACACCAGCAGGGTGGGGATGCTCATCACGCCGAACTGGGAGGCCAGCTCGGGCTGTTCATCCACATTGACCTTGCCCACCTTGACATCGGTGCGCTCCTCGGCCACCTCGTCCACGATGGGGCTCAGCATCCGGCAGGGGCCGCACCAAGTGGCCCAGAAGTCCAGCAGAACAGGCTTTGTGCTGTGCAGCACCTCGGCTTCAAAATTTTCTTTGGTAATGGTAACAACAGCCATATTGGTTCCCTCCATTTTTTATCCGCACCCTCTGCGGGGGCGGTCAGTTCCCTCAAAAGAAGGAGTGATTCTTACTTATGGCTCTAGTATACCCCAAACGACAGGATTTTTCCAGAAACAATCTGTGAACAAAAAAGGCGACGGCCCGCCCGCTTGGGGAGAGCCGCCGCCCTGTGTTGTTCTTTGGAGTTCTCCGGGCTGTCTGGTCAGAACGATCAGGCCGTGACCCAGGCGATCGCGGTAACAGGCCACCAGCCGGTCAGGTTCAGAGCGGTGTAAACGCCAACGATTGCGTTGCCGATGGACTTACCCATGTAATCGGCAGCGGCATTGATGCCCTTTGCTGCCAGATCGGTGATATTCTCGCCGTTCTTCTTGTTGTTCTTGATCCAGGTACGGGTCTGATCCAGACCCCAGATCAGGTTTGCAACAGAAATGACTGCGCCAATCGTCCAACCCACAGCAAACGGAGCGGTAAAACCGTCACCGCCGCTGGTATAGGTCATTTCTTCTTCGTTCATCACGTTGTAGTTCGCGGGCAGCATGAGCTTCTTTTCCATAATAATACTCCTTTACAAAAGCATTTATTGCACGGTGCATCGTACACCGCAAGTTACAGAAAACAGACCCGGTATCCCACTATCCCGGCTTACAGGATCAGCAGAACAGCGCTCAGGGGAGCCAGAGCCACCACCATGGTGCTGGAAACGGCATCCCGGACAAAGTTGGCTGCGGACTTGGACATATCCTCACCGACAGCATCTGCGGCACGGCCCAGAACGGTGAAGAGGTTGCCCTCACGGTTGCTCTTCTTGTTCAGCCAGTCCTTGGAAGCGGAAATGCCCCAGATATAGCTGGCACCCAACACCACAGCACCCACGACCGTAGCGGCAGTGGTTACAAATCCGCCAATATCGGAACCGCCCTGGGTATAGGTCATCTCTTCTTCGGAAAGCACTGCGTATTCAGCAGGCAGATTCATGTTCTTGTTCATAGGTCTCATACTCCTTTTTTGAGCAGCTTGAACCGATGGTCTTCTTTCCCAATTTACCATCTGGTTTCCAGCCTTATATTACTACATCACACAGTCTCATGCAATGGATTTTGTGAAAAACCATCAAAAATCGGAAAGTCGCATGAAAAAACAAACGAAAGTTTGGTGAAAAGCACTGCAATAATTTTCCACTCAGCCTGCCACGCCCGCACGGTAGAGATACGGGTCGGTGGTAAAGCTGGCATAGCTGTACAGCACAAGGATCTGGTCGTAGTCGTTGGCCGCAATGAGCTGGTCCAACCCGTAGTTATAGTTGCGAAAATCCACCACGTCGATGGCCGCATAGTTGGCTGTCAGGTAGGGCACAAAGCTGTTGGCATAGCTGTCCTTGATGACCAGGATCTTTCCCTCGCCGTCACCCTCCACCCGGCTCAGGCCGTTGTTGCCGTGCAGGAACATGGCGTACTTATCATACACCTCCAGCTTGTCCAGATCATACAGGCCGGTGGTGGTGCCCTCGGTGGGCTGGCCCGGGCCGGTGACGTTCCAGACCGTCAGGCTGTTCTGCAGGTCGTACCAGGTAATGGTGTCGGGTTCGGCATTCCAGGTGCGGGTCTTGGAGTAGTGGGTGCCGTAGAAATCCTCACAGGTCTCGGCCGTATGGGCATCCCGGTCAAAGGGGGTCAGGCCCAGCGTCTCACAGAACTGCTGGTAGGCGTAGTAGGCCCCCAGCGTCGTCCAGTGGTGGTCGGTGCGGTAGTAGAGGTATTCCTCTTTGTGCTCCGTCAGGGCGGGCAGGACATCAATGAACCGCCCGTAGGCCTCCCCCTGTGCGGCAACGCCTTCCAGAATGCCCTTCTCATCGATCTGAGGTGCCCCCGCCGGGACATTCTCAGGGTAGACCACCGAGGCCGATGGCACCAGCATGAGGTTCACCCTGCCCGGGTAGCGCTGGGCAAGGCTCTGGACGGCAGCAAGGTTCTTGGCCATCCCCTTTTCCTCATTTTTCAGGATGCTGTAATGCCGGGCGAACATCATGTGCTCCCGGCCCAGCAGGATGCCGCCGCTCTGGGTCTTTTGGAAGAGGGTGGTCTCCGCCGCGCTCTGCAGGCTGATCCACTGGTCGCGGCCAAACACCTGATCCTTAACGTATCGGGTGTAGCTGGTGAAGTAGTTGTTCAGCCCGTCGGCGGAAACAGCGGTCAGTCTGGGCCGCTGGGTCAGGGTGGTGTTTTCCAGTTCACTGTATGCGCGGTCGGGCGTAGCCATATCCAGCACGAACAGCCCGATAAAGAACAGCCCGAAGGCCACCAGCACCGGATACCGGAACAGAGAGGGAGTTTTCTTTGTATGCTTTTCCATTCAGGTCCCCTCCTCAGAAGTTGAAATACAGGAATGGGCTGTTGGTGCTGCCCACCACATACGCCGTGGAGAGCACCAGCAGCACCAGCACCGCAGCCACACGGGTCACGGTGTGTTTGCGCAGGGCGTTCCAGATCTTCTCAATGAGCGGGGTGCAGCACAGGATGCTGACCGCCAGCAGCACACCGTAGTTGCGCAGGAAGTAGACCGGAGACGCGCCGCCCGAGGGGAGGAAGAGCTTGCGGAACAGCAGTCCGAAGCCCACCCCGGCCTCGTTGCCCACAAACATGGCCCAGCCCACCACCACAAGGAACATGGTGTAGATGTGGGGCCAGATCTTGCCTTTTTCCAGATACTTGAGCAGGAACAGCTTTTCAAGGGCCAGCAAAACAAAGTAGTACAGACCCCAGCAGATAAAGTTCCAGTCTGCACCGTGCCAGATGCCGGTGAGCAGCTCCACCACGAACAGGTTGAAGATCTGCCGCTTCAGGCCCTTGCGGTTGCCGCCCAGCGGGATATAGACATACTCGCGGAACCAGCCGGAAAGGGTCATGTGCCAGCGCCGCCAGAACTCGGTGATAGAGCGGGAGATATAGGGGAAGTTGAAGTTCTGGGGGAAATCAAAGCCCAGCATCTTGCCCATGCCGATGGCCATCATGGAGTAACCGGAAAAATCAAAGTAGAGCTGGAGCGAATAGGCGATGACACCCAGCCAGACCAGCGGCGTGGACGCATTGGCAAGGCCCACAAAAGTGGTGGAAGGGCTGTCGGCAATGCCGATGATATCCGTCCAGAGCGCGCCGACGGCATCCGCCAGCAGGACCTTTTTTGCCAGACCGAAGGTGAACAGGGTCATGCCTTCCTCGATCTGCTGCAAGCTGTAACGATGCTTGTAAACGTGCAGCTGGGCCGAGACATCCCGATACTTGACGATGGGGCCCGCGATGAGCTGGGGGAACATGACAACATAAGCGCCGAAGTCGATGATGTTGTGCTCAGTCTTTACCTCCCGGCGGTAGACATCAATGGTGTAGGAAAGGGTCTGGAAGGTATAAAAGCTGATGCCCAGCGGCAGGACGCTGATGCCCTGAATGGCCGCAAATCCGGTGCCCAGCAGGCTGTTGATGCTGCGCAGGACAAAGTTTGCGTACTTGAAGTAGAACAGCATCCCCAGGCTGGCTGCAAGGGCGACCAGCAGCAGCACCTTGCGCACGCCGGGCTTTGCGTCAAACGCTTCCAGCCCCAGGCCGCAGAGATAGTTGATGAGGATCAGGGCCAGCATGACCGGGAAGAACCGGACCTCACCCCAGCAGTAGAACACCAGGCTGCACACAAAGAGCACCGTATTCTTGAGCTTTGCGGGCGCAAGGTAATACAGCGCCAGCGTGATGGGAAGAAACCGGAACAGAAAGATGATGGTGCTGAAAACCAAGGCTTCGACCTCCTTTTAAAAAAAGAGCTGCTGCAAATGCCCTCTCACACTCGCTGCGCTCGTCAGCTCTCCCTTTGGGAGAGGCGGCAGTGCGGAGCATTGACGGAGAGGGCCTGCAGCAGCCCCATTCGGTTTTATTTTACTCTCCCAGTGCGCTGTCCACCGCGCTGTCCAGATCGGCAGTGCACTCGTTGGAAGCGATGACCATGACCACGGTGTTGTCCTTGAAGGCGATCACGGCGTTCTCCACATTTTCCTGGGCCTGTGCGAACTCAGCGTAGTTGCCGTAGAATGCCACCTGATCCTGCTGGTAAGCAGTCAGCTGGTTTGCAACCTCCTCAGCCTTGCCGTCAGCAGCTTCCACGACCAGCACCATGCCGGCATCGCCGTTGTCGTTGCTCTTCACGCCCTTGTAGCTCACCACATCCTCAGCGGGCAGGTTGAAATCGTACTCAATGTTCATGGCAGCGATCTCAAACTGGTTGGAGATGGGGTTGGCATCCAGCAGGGTCTCGAACGGTGCGTTCAGGGCATCGGTGCTGTTGTCCTCGCCCAGCGGGATGCTGGAAGCCTGGCTCAGCACAGTGGAGGCAGGCTCAGAGGACGCGGCAGAAGAAGCGGTAGAACCGGAAGAAGAACCGCAGCCGGCCAGCAGAGCACAGCTCAGGGCCAGAGAAGCAGCGGTCAGAATGATTTTAGCACGAAGTTTCATGGATTATTCCCTCTTTTATCTGTTTTACACCGGTTCGCCCACGCGGAAGAGTTTCCGACAACGAACCATTGTTATCTTACCATATCAAAGCCCGAATTGCAAACGGCAGGCAGAAGATTTTACGGTTTCTTCACCAGCGCTTTGCCGCTCAGCCCGCGATCTGCTGCAGGGCGGCGATATAGTCCTCAAAGCACAGGCCGCTGGCGTTGATCTTCGCGGCGTTTTCCACGCCCACATAGCGCCAGTGCCAGGGCTCATAGGTGATCTCGGTCTTCTCCTCGGCCCCCTTGGGGTAGCGCAGGATGAACCCGTACTCCCCGGCGTGCTGGCAGAGCCAGCGGAAAGCAGCCGTGTTCTCAAAGCCCTCGTCCAGGCCGGTGTGCTCGGGGCTGTTCAGGTCTGCAGCCAGACCGCAGTTGTGCTCGGAGTAGCCCGGCGGGTTGACAACGGCGGCGGCCATTTCCTTCGCCTTGGCATCGTCATAGCCCTGCTGCTTATAATAGTTGGTCTTTTTCTCGTAGAGATTGGTCTGGTAGGACACGCTGCGGTAGCCGCTCTGCATCCAGACGGTCACATTTTCCGCAGCAGCGGCCTTCTGCAGCTCCAGAAAGGCATTGCAGGCCACGGTCTGCAGGGTCTTGTTCACTGCGGTCTTGGAGCCGCACTCGGCGGTCTCAAAGGTGTAGTTTTCCGGCATCTTATTGGTGTGGTTCACAAGGATCATCAGCGGGTCGGCCAGCATGGCCTTCGCCTCGGCGGCGGTCAGGCCCAGCAGGTTGTCCCGGCTCTCCACGCTCTCGGCGGCGGCTTCGCTCACGGCGCTGCTCTCCGCCCTGCTGCCCGGCGCAGCCGATGGCAGACTGCCGGCCACACTATTGGCGGCGCTCCCGGCGGCATCTGCCGTGGGCACCGGGGCCTTGCGGCGGGAAAGCAGGAAGGAC
>OIEI01000654.1_pt1 | contig 11827 bp, 9 predicted proteins | sample 1581781 | NCBI WGS metagenome assembly OIEI01 (sample SAMN01760935, study PRJEB22395) | human gut metagenome | reverse complement strand
GTGATAAGCCCCCCGATATCGATCTGAACTTTTCCGGGGAGTATCAGCACCGGGCCCACAAGTATGTGGAGGAGATGTTCGGCGAGCACCACGCCTATCGGGCGGGCACCATTTCCGGTGTAGCGGAAAAGAAGGCCTATGAGTGCGTTATGCACTACATGGACGGCACAGGGGGTCATTTCCGCCGGGCGGAGATAGACCGGCTGTGCAAGGGCTGCCTGAACGTAAAGGTCACTACGGGGCAGCACCCGGCGGGCATCGTTATCGTCCCCAAGGATGAGGACATCTATATGTTCACCCCCATCAACTACCCGGCGGATAAGGTGGAGCAGGGGGTCATCACCACCCACTTCGACTTCCATGCCATGGATGACCGGCTGGTCAAGCTGGATATTCTGGGGCACGATGATCCTACGGCTTTGCGTATGCTGCAGGATCTGACTGGCATCGACCCGGTGAGCATCCCCCTGGACGACCCGGAGACCCGGAAGATCTATTCCTCTCCGGAGCCGTAAAAATACCCCCTTCGGCATACCGCGAAGCTTCGCAGCGCGCATTGTCGGTTATTCTTTGTCCTTATTGACATTGACGGCAACTCCGTTGAATTCCAAATGATCTTCTACCGGAACGATTAACACCTTTTGACCGTCGATGACCTTCGCTTCCACAAGATGGCTGTATTCAGGATCAATAGAGAGTGATACCTTCTCCGTTTTCAGCTCCACTTTCTTTGCATCAATCAGGTTGGCCGGATTGAGAACGGCGCCTGCGCCGAACCGTTCCCCACAGGCAGCTTGAAAAGCTTCCGACTGTTCCTCCGAAGCACCGCAATCCAAAATAATCTTGCTCACTTCACAGGGGCTGACAGTCAGCGGCTCCGGATCCTTCGTCTCCCGATGCTCTTCAATCATTGCGGCAAGCTGACCGTGGATTGCCTGCACGATCTCAAGGCTGCAGGCGCTGCCCAACGACTCGGAAAGAGCGGCCTCAAAGGCCTCCCGCTGTTCTGCGGCCGACATGGGCAAATCGGTATGGAATACTGCGTCGATAAACTCCTGATGCAGTTCTCCCTCTTTGCGGGAATAAAACAGTGCATTGTAGATGTTGGCGCTGCGGTTATCAAAGGTCGGGAACAGGAAGCCCAGCTCCGGCGCAGCAACAGTTTGACTGGCGGCACAATGAAACTCGTTATCTCCGGAGAAATAGCCCAATTCCGTTTTTCCCGTTTTAACCGGGCAGACCGCACACAGAATATAGGAAAAGACCTCATCCGAGCCCTCGGCTCGCATGGCGTCGCAATTTCGACGGGGTACATCGTAGCTGTCGTTTGCCAGCAGCAACAGATAATTGCTCTCGCCCATGTCCAACGATTGAATGACTTTCTGATAAAATGCCTGCCGCACCCGAGCATCCTTCGCACCGGATGTGCGCAGTTCCATCAACATTCTGTGTTCTTCCCCCGTCATGACCTGCTGGGTGGAAAACACAATATCGATCAGGTTTTTCCCGAGTGCTCCTGACAGTGCCTTTTTCAGCAGGCTGAGGTATTTTTCGGCTTCCTCCTGCGTCATCATGCCAAGCGACTCGTCCAAATCGGTTATAATCTCCTTATTGCTATTGACAAAACAGCCGTAAATACGACTGATGGCATTTTTATCCGGCTTCCAGCGGCGTCGCAGCTCGTTGAGTTCTTTTTGGTTCATTGGTTTTAACAGACCTTTCATTATGATATTTGGTTGGTAGCATTGTGGCAGTTCAGATACATGTTCGGCTTTTCACCGTACTTGACATTCCGCATCAGCATTATGCCTGTATTTGAGCATCATTTCTTTTACGACAGGCGGCCAACCTCTTCACAAGAGAATTCCAAATGATGCTCTTCACAGTATCTGCGGATCACGAGAAGCATCATTTTTGTCGGAAGTGACCTTCCGTTTTCCCATCGGTTTACGGAGGTATAGCTGACACCCAATTCTTTGGCAAGCTGAGTTTGGGACAGCCTCCGTTCACTGCGCAGTTTCAGAATCGCATCTGCAAAGGTCATTTGCTTCACCTCTCTTATGTAGCACAGTATAGCATATTATGCCTTCACTAAGCAAGCCCGGAATTGTACATCCCATTCAACAAACAACGGGAGTGTTAGTTCAAAAAATTAGAGTTAACTGCTTATCTTATCCATATTGCAAGATGGCCGCTCGGCAGTTTTCGCTGTCGGGCGGCTATCTCATGCTTAAAGCAATATATTCAGGGTCTGCAGAGCAATGCTGATTACGGAAATAAGCACCTTGCATCCGTTCTCGCCTTTGAAAGATTGAACTTTAGAGAAACATACGCCCCAGACGAAGGCGGAAACGAAGTTATTACAAATAGTGGCGATCATCAAGCCGCAGCTAAGCCTGCAGGTAGTATTGATTACAGGAAAGGCAATCAGACACAGGATAACATTCTGCCGCCCCTACATCTTGCTTATAATTCATCCTCCGTCCGCTTTTGCAGGAGGGACAAGCCCAAAAAGCAGAGTGCAGAGAAGGCGATGCCGCAAAGAATGTATGTCCAGTTAAAGAACAGCAGGTTGACTGCGTACCGCATGGGCATCCGTGTAAAGAGTACCGCATACGGTTCGACCCTTCCGATCGCCTCCATGACCGCTGTGACACGGAAGGGACTGATCCCGCACAGATACGCGCCGAGGAAATACAATGTCAGCTTCTCGGCAACGGCAGGAAGCAGGAGTCCGAGTAAATAAAACCACGGTTTTTGCTTCTTGCAACACTTCCACAGATACAGCGCCCCAAAGCAGTACGGCAGCAGCGCAAGGCAGATGCCCTGAGCGGTCAGATGCAGCTGCAGCCCGAATACAAGAAAGACCATACGGATCAAAAGGTATCCGCCGAGAATGATCAACCAGCAGATCAGCAGGGATCTCAAGATGAGTTTCCTATGTGCGGGTGCTTCATGGTTATACATTTTCTTTTCCTCCTTACAGATTCTCATTTTTCAAGGCGTCGATGGGATTGTCCTTTTTTACCTTGCTCATTGAATACATCATGGTGGCGAATACGACCAGAAACACGCTCAGTACGGCGATGCCGATGGCTGCCCACGGCAGATGGAAGGAGGTTTCATAGGCCGTTGTGACTGCGCGGTAGATGAGATATGTAATGCCGCAGGACACCGGCAAACCGAGAAGCAGTGCCTTGGAGCCGTACAGCAGGCACTCGTAATTCATCATCCTGCGAAAGCCCTTCTGCGTCATGCCCACCGATTTCAGCATGGCAAACTCCCGGCGGCGCAGGCTGATATTCGTGGAGATCGTATTGAACACATTGGCCGCGGCAATCAGGGAGATCAGCACGATAAAGCCGTAGGCAAATACCCGGATAATGGTCACAACATTCCGGTTTGTCTCGGCGTTTGCGGCGTAGTCGAAAAGCTGCCGGCTGCTGAGACCGTTTTCCGTCAGCATGGTCGCCAGATTTTCAAAGCTCGCGGCGTGATCGCTCGATGTGAGGAAATACTCTGTATTACGGAATTGATTCAGCGCCGCCTCGGGAACCACGCTCTCCAGCATGCTGTACGGATAGATCATATTGATGGCCACCGGCGTGCTGCGGCTGACAAAGAACGGAGCCTCCTCAATGGTTTTTTCGGACCGCAGCGTGTATTTTGCAAAGGATTCCCCGTAGGGCAGCTCGATGATGTCGTTCTCGTTGTCTCTGTTTTGATAGAGGACGACCTTATTGCCGTTCTCATCGATCCGGCTGTCTTTTCTGTAATATCCGTCGATCTCTACATAGTAAAGCCCCTCGATTACGCACCCATCGCCCTTGAGCGTGTCCAGCGTGACATACTTCTCAAGCCGGCGGTCAAGCTCAATGTTGCGATCCAGGGCAATGCCCAGGGGCTTGTCCCGGTCATAGTAATCCGCTTCCTTCAGGTTGTACTTTTCCAGCAGCCTGTTAAATTCTGCGTCCGCAACGAAGTACAGATAACCGGAGATGCCAAGCTCCTTCGGTGCTCTGTCCTCACTTTCCATGCCGAAGTAGGCAAAACGGTCGGCAAACATTGCCGTGACATATTCGCGGGAGATATCGCCCTGCAAAAACTGCTTCTTGGTATAGGTACCGCCGGTGACATTCTGCTCGGAGAAAAGCAGTTCCAGAAGCGCATCGGGTGTCATGGCGGAGGAAGCGTCTGACTCCGCCGCGTAGATCAGGTCGAATTGATCGGAGGCCAGCCCTCCCTCGGCGGATTCCATCATGTAGTCGGTGAAGGCCGCTGCAGAAACAAAGAGGACGATGCTCATAAAGAGGCTGACGACAGTGGTTCTGTATTTTTTCCGGTTGCGCTTATAGTGCTTGCCGGCAAGGACGCCGGGAAGTCCGAACAGCTTGTAGGCGAGCTTCGAGGTTCGGACGGGTCTGCCGCTTACCTTGATGTCCATGCTCTGGCGGATCGCCTCCACGGCGGAAACTCTGGTTGCCCTTTTTGAGGGAATCCATGCCGAGATCAGAACCGTGACAAGTGCAATGACCGCAGCAATGACGACAGCCTGCCACGAAACACAGAGCCGCATGGGAATGTCCACACGGACAATGGAGAAAAATTTATCTCCGATCAGGAGGAGCGTTATGCCGATACCGCCGATACCCACCAGAATGCCCAGTGGGATGCCGACAATGCTGACCGCCAGCGCCTCAAACAGCACCATTCTTCGAAGCTGCTTTCTGGTGGCGCCCACCGAGGACAGCAGGCCGAATTGCCTTGTCCGCTCCGAAACAGAAATGGAGAATGCGTTATAGATGAGCGATACAGAGCCGAACACGATCAGCGCGATGATGATGGCGGCAAGACTGTAAAACGCGGTAAGGAAGGAATCGAACGGAGCCGTGCCGGAATACAGCAGGACCTTTGTATTGTAGGCATAGCGATACTCTTGCGTATAGCCCATTTCCTTCATGAAGTCATACACCCCGGCGGGCTTGTGCAGCTTGAAATAACAATGAATCGGAGCCTGATCGGCGGATTCGGTGTCCGCTGCCGTAAGCGCTGTGTACCCGGGCGCGGAATAGTCCTCAAAGGTAGGCCTTTCATAGATACCGACCACAGTATAGGTTCTCAGTTCGGTGTTTTCGAGCCTTTCGCCGCTCATAATCTCCACCTGCGTTTCGCTGTCATAGGTGTATACGGGCGTGTCCTGTCCCAGCCTCCGGCCGTCAAGTGTCCTGTCCCCCACGTCAAGCGTGACGGTGTCGCCGAGCTTATAATTCACCTTGCCGTTTGATGTCAGGTGCTCCGGCAGAATAATTTCCGTGGAGTCCTTCGGCAGCGTACCTAAAATGAGATGCACCGGCATTGTCTTAAAATAGCCGGAGGCCACATCGCCGCCAAGCACATACAGATAGGGCTTGCGCTCGTTGGCGCTGTCGATCTTCGCGTAACCCAGAACCTGCGCGTAGGCTGCGGAGGAAACCCTGTCGGAATCGCGGATGTCCTCATAGTCCTTATATGCGGCGTCATAAACCGCTCCGTACCAGTCCCCGTCGATGTGGATCGCACAACGCAGCACGAAATTCTGCATACTGGAGACAAGGGTCGTGGACGCGCAGATCATCGCCGCCGAGAGCATAATGCCGATGATCGTGACGATGGTTCTTGTCCTGTTTTTCTTCAGGCTCTCTAAGGTTACCTTGTTGAAAACATTCATCTGCGGATCACCTCGTCTCTGGTGATTTTCCCGTCCTCAATGGAAAGGATTCGATCCGCCTGCAGTGCGATGCTCTCGTCGTGGGTGATGACAAGGAGGGTCTGCCCGTATTTTCCGTTGGAAACCTTCAGCAGTTCCACGATCTCCCGGCTGCTTTTGGAGTCAAGATTTCCGGTGGGCTCATCGGCAAGCACCACCGCAGGCGCATTCATCAGAGCCCGACCGATGGATACTCTCTGCTGCTGACCGCCGGAGAGCTGATTCGGCAGGTGGTTCTCCCGGCCGGTAAGCTTCAGAGTGGTCATCAGCTCAGCCAGTCGATTTTGATTGACCTTCTGCCCGTCCATAAGCACGGGGAGCGTGATGTTTTCCGTGACATTGAGCACCGGAATGAGATTGTAAAACTGATAGATCAGTCCCACCTGACGGCGGCGGAAGATGGCAAGCTGTTCCTCGTTCTGCGCGTACACATCCTTGCCGTCCATAAATACCTTGCCGCCCGTAGGCCGGTCTACGCCGCCGAGGATGTGAAGCAGTGTGGATTTGCCCGAGCCGGAGGGGCCGATCACGGCGACAAACTCTCCCTTCTCCACCGAAAAGGAAACGCCGTCCAGCGCCCGCACCTCGTTCTCGCCCTTGCCATATACCTTTGTCAGGTTTTCCACTCTCAAAATCTCCATATCGGGATACTCCTTTCGCTTTTTACACCCCCATTCTATTTTGTCAAGGTGACACGGCGGTGACTTTCAGGTGACGGATCCGTCACTTAGTAAAAAAGGGAGCCGCCGGTCAGACGGTTCCCTTATAAAAGCGTATGGTGAACATGGCTCCTACGGGCTTGCGGTTCTCTGCCTTTACGGTTCCCCCTTGCCCAGCTATAATCATGCGTGATAAGGCAAGCCCGATCCCAAAGCTTTTGCCGTCGGAATCCTTGCCCTTATAGAAGCGCTCAAAGATATGCGGCAGATCCTCCGGAGAAATGCCCGTGCCGTTGTCCTTAATTATAATTTCGGAATACAGGGCGTTTTCGGCTGCGTCAATTTCGATCCCGCCGCCCTCGGGGGTGTGTTCCATGCAGTTCTTCACAATATTGCCGATGGCCTCGCTCGTCCATGAGAGATCTCCCCGGAAAGCGCCGTCCGCATGGACGAGCAGTACCTGCCCGCGCAGCTCCATGGGAATGAGCAGGGTCACACAGGACTTTTTGAGCAGCTCCTCCAGACTGACCTGCTCCTGCTTGAACTGCACCGTGCCGGCGTCCAGCCGTGAGATCTTCAGAAGTGTGGTAATCAGCCAGTCGATGCGGGAGAGCAGCTCGTAGAGCTCATGGATCAGCTGTTGCCTGCGCGCGTCGGTCAGCTTCGGCTCCGACAGCAGTCCAATCAGCAGATTGATAGAGGTCAGGGGCGTGCGAATCTGGTGAGAGATGTCCGCGATGGAATCGGCAAGGTGCGCCTTTTCCCTTGTCAGCGTTTGCTGCTGCTCACGCAGGCGTATGGTCATCTTATAGATCTCACTGTGGAGGATGCTCAGCTCACCCTCTGAATAGCTGTCAAAATCGATCGAACTGTCGCCGTGCAGAACCTGATTGATATCATCCGCAAGGGAAGAAATCCTCTGATACCTCTTATAAGTGCTGATGCAGAAGACCAGCATGAGGAGCAGAGAAAGCCCTGCGGCTGTCAGCCCGGCGCGAATGTCGAAGAAAAAGCAGACGGCGCAGGCGACTGCGGAGAGCAGCAGCTGCCACAGCAGTGCCTTTCGTACCTCTTTGTTTTTCAGCAGCTTGATCATGCGTCCACCTTATATCCTGTCCCGCGAACCGTCAGAATGATCTTCGGGTCGGCAGGGTCATCCTCAATCTTCTCCCGCAGCCGCTTGATGTACACCGTCAGCGTATTGTCATTGACATACTCGCCGGCAACATCCCAGATGGCGTCAAGAAGCCGCTCACGGGTAAGCACTATTCCCCGATTGTTGATGAAAAACAGCAGAAGACGGTATTCCAGTGCTGAGAGGAACAGGTCCCTGCTGTTCTTCACCGCCGTGCCTTTTTCGGTGTCCACCACCACATCACCGAGCTTCACTGTTTTGCCAATGCCGCCGGTGAGTCGGAGTACATTTCGAATGCGGGAGATAAGCTCTCGTGGGCGAAACGGCTTTGGAATGTAATCGTCGGCGCCCAGGTCGAAGCCCGTAACGGTGCTGAACTCGTCGCCTGACGCGGTAAGGAAAATAACGGGGACATCAAACTCGGCCTTGATCGCTCTGCACGCCGCGAAGCCATTGCCCTCCGCCAGAGACACATCCAGCAGCACAAGATCCGCCTTTTCCTCCGCAAGCAGCTTCATGGCCGCCGTCTGCCCGGATACACTTCGCACAAGATACCCTTCGCTGTTCAGATATTCGCTCAAGCTCGCAACGATAATTTTATCGTCTTCTACCAATAGTATCTTTATCATAGTCCGTCCTTTATTCTGATTGCCGCGGAATCACAACCACTTCCCGATGAAGCCATATTCCACACGGTTTCCATCGTCCCATTCTGCAATCACACGGTAAACAAAGCTGCCGCTTTTCAGATCGAACGCATATCCTCCGTCATACGGAAGAATTTCTGTGATTGTCTCAACCTCGCCGCCGTTTTGGGGGACGCATTGTATCCGCACTGTATCCGGCTGCACCTCGAAATATAACCAGACTTCATTGGACCTCCGGTGGGAAACCAGTCCTGCCCTGACTGCCGTGATCTCCGGCAGAGAAGTCTCTTCGCCGATCGCAGGCCCGCATCCAATGATGGAGCTCATGGTTCCATCCTCATTCGGTTCCGGGGCCTGCCAGTAGTAGGCGCAGGGGGAAGCCGTGATTTCATCTGTTTCACCCATTGCCCCAGACATGGCATTCACCTGAAGCTCCGGTATGGTGATTAGGTCGGAGGGCTGTGCCTCCTTATACGGCAGATTCATTTTTACTTCAAACTCTACCCAGTTTGCCATCGGCTCGGAATACTCCGTGCCTTCCTCGTACCGGACCTCTGCCTGAAAGCGGTATCGTTCCCCGGCTATCAGGTTATACGGAGCCGTCAGGTCATAGGAGAGCTCGTTATCCATGCCGCTGGGAAGGCTGTACTGGATAGCGGGATAATCAACCTGCCATGCGGGCGTGACCTTTTGCCATACACCGTCTTTCATTTGATATAGCTCAAACGCCTGCCCGTAGGCAATCGTCTTGCCGGAATCGTTTTTCCAGCGCAGGTCGAGCCGGAGATTCACGCTCCCGCCGCCAATGCGCATAACCTCAAAGCCTACTCCCTCGGCATCGCTTCCCGCGTCAAGAATGCGAAGCAGCTCGTTCTCCGGGAATTGTGGCTCCGGCTGCTTCTCGCAGCGATAATATGTCACCGCTGCAAATGCACATGCGGCGATGGCAATTATGGCAAGAACAACCACCCATATCACGGAAACCTTTCGTTTCATCATGGCGCACCTTCCTTTCTCTCTATATTTTTGTTCTTTTCTTCCTGCGGTTTAGCAGAAATACGGCTGCGCCAACGGCGGCAAGTACTGCCGTCAGTACAATGATAAACTCTGTCGGCATAATGTACAAGCTCGACCACTTCGGGGGCTGAGGCTTCTCAGATTCGGAAAGCGTAAAGGTCAGCTCGCCCTCTGGCAAACCCGGCAGGGTCAGCGCATACCCACCGTCCGTCTTTGTAAAGCCGTCAATACCGCTTTCCGTCATGTAATAGGGCGTTTTTACCACAACTTCCAATTCTCCGAACTGCGCCCAGGTTTTTGCCGGGGAAAGCAGACAGGTATACGAATAGAGGCTCGGTGTATAGCCCGCATCAATGGCGGGATACAACGGCGCTGTCACCGCGTTTTTCAATGTCTGCCCCGGCTCCAGTGTGCGGGTGTACTCATACCATCGCATCAGTGAAAAATCTCCCTCTTCGATCTGGATCAGACCGTTTCCCCAAGTTTCGGAACTGAGCCGCAGAAGCTCGACCTGAGCATTGTACCAGTCAGACTCCAGAATGCCGGAGGTTTCGTCATAGTCACGCAGAGCATAGTCCTTGAAGGTCATCTCGGAAATCTCCGGCGACAAGGAGCTGAACAAGCCCGCACGCATAGCCGCAGGGAATCTGCGGCGGTTTCTTCGCGATCATTATCAAAAGGTATCTGCGGCGAAATCGCCAATATTGGGCGGTTTCAAGAAAAATAACGAACAAGTGAGACATTGCTCCACGCTTGTTCTTTTAGTTTGGCAATGAGTGATTTCTTTACACTTGACAGATATGGAAAACCGAAAGAGCTCTTTCGAGTATCCCGTGCATCTTCGCTATGGCAATACCATAGTTCGTAACACTGACTCCCTCTATTTCACAGTTGTCAAGCCTGCCCGAAAGTTCCCGGGCGTTAAGCATACATCCGCCACAATGAACAACCAGAGCAATCCCCGAAATATCCTTTGGGAATTCACCGCCGGAGGTGAAGCGGAAGTTCAACTCCTTGCCCGTGTATTTTTTCAGCCAGGCGGGCAGCTTGACGGTGCCGATATCCCCGCACTGGCGATGGTGGGTGCAGCCCTCGCTGATAAGTACGGTGTCGCCGTCTTTAAGACGATCGATCGCATCGCTCCCTCGAATGAGTTGTTCGAAATTCCCCCTGTACCTTGCGAAAAGAATTGAAAATGAAGTCAAAGCGATGCCTTTCGGCACAACAGAATCGACGTAGCCAAACACCTGCGAGTCGCAAACGATCATCCTCGGCGGCTTCTTTAACAGGTCAAGTGAAGAAGCGAGCTCGTCCGGCTGAGCGACCATGCAGATACCCCCGATATCCAGAATGTCGCGTATCGTCTGCTGCTGGGGAAGTATCAGCCTTCCCTTCGGGGCGGACTCGTCTATCGGAGTGACGAGAATGACGGTATCGCCCTTTTTCAGAAGATCCGAAACGATCCTTTTCTCCGCCCTTACCGCCGGTATGCTCGCGGCGATACGCCTTTTTAGCTCATCAATGTTTTTCCCCGTTTTTGCGCTGACAAAAAGCACATCGCTGCCATCGGCATCTGCATCGTCAAGGTCACATTTGTTTCTGACAAAGATAACCGGTATACCTTTCTCCTTGACTATTTCAATGAAGCTTTCCGTTTCCTCGTCCTTTTCGGAAGCATCCGTAACAATAACCGCAATATCGGTTTTTCTCAGCATCTGCATCGTTCGCTCGATACGCAGCTTTCCAAGCTCCGTCCCGTCGTCGAGGCCGGGGGTGTCTATGATGACGACAGGGCCTAAGGGCAGCAGCTCCATGGCCTTCTGCACGGGGTCTGTCGTTGTTCCCCTCGTATCGGAAACGATGGAGAGCTTCTGACCGGTCAAAGCGTTTACAAGGCTCGATTTTCCGCTGTTGACGGTTCCGAAAAAGCCTATATGGAGCCTTTGAGCGCTTACAGTAGAGTTAAGATCCATGACGCGCCTCCATTAAAATCTGAAATCTCTCTTGTTCGAGGATTTGATCTTCTCGATATTTTCCGCTGCAATGCGCCTGACTTTTTCCTTTGGTATCTTTTCAAGCTCCATTTCTATAAGGTCGAAGCCGAGCCTTTTTGTCTCGGGGGCTGCGTAATCGACAAGGTATTCCGCAAGCGTCATCAGCGCGTTGGGGTGGCAGCAGTTGAGTATCTGCCCTGATTTGCACAGGCTCATGAAGCGGTCGCCCGTTCTGCCCTCGCGGTAGCAGGCAGTGCAGAACGACGGGATGTGTTCAAGCTCCATCAGCCATCTGACGACCTCGTCGAGTGTGCGCTGGTCTGACACATCAAACTGTTCGCTGTCGTGCGGGCGTTCGTCCTCGGTATAGCCGCCGACGGAGGTGCGAGAAGCGCCGCTGATCTGTGAGATGCCAAGCGTGAGCAATTTTTCTCTCACAGCCTCGCTCTCACGGGTGGATATTATCATGCCGGTGTACGGCACGGCGATGCGTATGCAGGCGGTTATTTTTGCAAAAAGCTCGTCCGACAGGCTGTTTTCAAACGAGTCGGGGTCGATGTCGTCGGCGCGCTTTATCCTCGGCACGCTTATCGTGTGCGGTCCGACGCCGTGAACGGCCTCAAGGTGCT
>OIEI01000645.1_pt1 | contig 11944 bp, 8 predicted proteins | sample 1581781 | NCBI WGS metagenome assembly OIEI01 (sample SAMN01760935, study PRJEB22395) | human gut metagenome | reverse complement strand
GTGTTGTGGCAAACGTAGCTGACCGTGTTGCAGTTATGTATGCAGGACAGATCGTGGAGGTAGGCAAGGTAGATGAGATTTTCTACGATGCAAGACATCCTTATACTTGGGCACTTCTTTCTGCACTTCCGCAGCTTGGCGTGAAGGGCGAGGCACTGCCAACGATCGACGGTACACCGCCGAATCTGTTTAACAAGATTAAGGGTGATGCATTTGCACCGCGAAACAGACAGGCACTGGCTATTGATTTTGAGGAAGAGCCTCCATATTTTGAAGTTTCAGAGACGCACAAGGCAAAGACTTGGTATCTGGATCCGCGTGCACCGAAGATAGAACCGCCGAAGTCTGTGCAGCAGCTCAGACAGAAAATGAGAGCGCATAAGTAAAAGAGGTATGAGTATGGCTGAGAGAGAAAAGCTGATTGAGGTCAAAGACCTGCAGATTAGTTTCGGAAAAGGACGAAAAAAGTTTGTAGCAGTTGACCATGTGAATTTTGATATTTATAAGGGAGAGACATTCTCCCTGGTAGGTGAGTCCGGTTCCGGAAAGACTACCATCGGCCGCGCTATTACCCGTATCAATCCTACTTCGGCCGGAGAGATCTACTTTAAGGGCAAGAAGATTAATGGAAAGATTTCAAGGGAGCTTGACCGCGAGGTTATTAAGAGCTGCCAGATGATTTTCCAGGATCCTATGGCATCCTTAAATGAGCGTGCAAAGGTTGATTACATTGTCTCTGAGGGTCTGTTAAACTTCCATATGTATAAGGATGAGGCAGATCGCGAGGCGAAGGTACAGAAGGCACTTCGAGAGGTTGGTCTTCTTCCGGAGTTTGCATCTCGTTTCCCACACGAGTTCTCTGGTGGACAAAGACAGCGTATCGGTATTGCAAGAGCCTTGATTATGGAGCCAGAGTTTGTTGTAGCTGATGAGCCGATTTCAGCGCTTGATGTTTCTATTCGTGCACAGGTATTGAATTTGTTAAATCAGTTAAAGGCATCAAGAGGACTGACATATCTGTTTATTGCACATGACCTTTCTGTAGTACGTTTTATTTCAGACCGTATTGCTGTTATCTATAAAGGCCGTATTGTGGAGCTGGCAGAGGCAGAGGAATTATTCCATCATCCACTGCATCCTTATACAAAGGCACTGCTTTCAGCAGTTCCGATTCCGGATCCAGAAATCGAGAAGAAGAAAAAGCTTTTGATTTATGATCCAACGCTTCATGATTACACAATCTCTAAGCCACAGTGGGTAGAGATTACTGAAGGTCATTTTGTATATGGTAATGAGCCGGAGCTTGAGAAATATCGTGCTGAGATTGAAGCAATCAATGCAGCAGAGAGAGCATAAAGAAGAGGCGAGAGAAGAGCATGAGATGGTTGAAAAAACAGTATCACCGCTATATGATTCGCCCCATTGTAACAAAAACGATCACCAGAACCCTAATCGGTCTGGTGATCGTCTTGCTATGGGATAAATACGTGAATGTAGAGCGGATTGGAGTTTCAAGGATTGGCTTTGGACTGGGTGCAGTTGGAATTATTTTAATGGCTGGTGCATGGTTTTCCTATCTGCATCTGGATGGATTAACACCTATTGATACAGCGAAAAAGAAATTTGGTGTGAAAAATAAAAAGAAAAAAACAAAGCAAAGCATGGGCGGCGATATTGCAGACTACCTTGATGAGGAAATTGTGCCGTATGAGGAGCTGGATGAATCTGAAAAGGCAGCATGTCAGATGGCAGCCTTTTTGATTTCTGGAATGATCCTTGTGATCGCCGGGATTGTGATCCCACTCTTTTAAGAGCTCACAAAAAGCAGGGCACATGCCTTGCTTTTTTTCGTAAATAAGGGTATGATTGTAGAACAAAGATATCAGAGAAAGGATGGGATTCTATGGCAAAATCAAAAAAAGGAAAAGCAGTCATTGCAGGAGTGGCAGCGGTAAGTGCAGCCAGTATTTTGACCGTGAGAGGTATTTTCCACAAGGTATTCGCCAGACAGGAGAAGGAGGATGACGCAATCAGTCTGCGCTATAAGGACATGAGCGGAATGGTAAGAAAAAAAATTACAATCGTCTCTGGTTCCACTCATCTGACAGGATATTTATATGGAGAAGCATCTGCCAAAGGTCTCGTTGTTGTGTGCCATGGAATTGCAGGCGGCGGAGAAGATAACTTAAGCATGGTTAAATATATGCTGGATGATGGCTATCAGGTTTTTACATTTGATTATACGGGTGTGTATGAAAGTGAGGGAGCTTCATCTGTGGGCTTCTATCAGGCTGTGAAGGATTTGAATGCAGTTTTGGGTTATATTGAGGCGTCTGCATCACTAAAGAATCTTCCAGTATTTTTATATGGTCATAGCTGGGGCGGTTATACAGCTGCGGCAGTGCTGAATTTTAAGCATAATATTGCAGGTGTTATTACAATTTCAGGTTTTTCTAGTCCAATGGCAATTACGAAAGAGGCGGCAGGACGCATCATTCCAACATTGTTGGTAGATTTATTGCTTCCGTTTGCTGCGCTTTATCAGCGCGTTGTTTTTGGTAAGAATTATAATTTGTCTGCAATTGATGGCATCAATAGCTGTGACGTGCCGGTTCTTGTTATGCATGGCAAAGAGGATGAAGTGATTAGCTATGAGGGATCTTCTATTATCGCGCAGCGAAGCCATATTACAAATCCAAATGTTGAGTACTATACTGAGACACGTCCGGGAAAGAGCAATCACATGGGAATTTTCTTCACAAAGGGCGGAACAGCTTATTATCTAGCCAAGAAGGAAGAATTAAAGATGCTTCACGATTTGTATTATAACCGTGTTCCAGAAAAGGTGCTTTCAAAATGGTTTGCCCGCCTTGATAAAAAGCAGGCAAATGATATGGATCCACTGTTTGTAAAGACAGTGCTTGATTTCCTTGATAAGAACTGCAAGTAAGCCGTGGTGACAGGGACGGTGGCTCAAAATGTGTCACTACTGGCAATGAGAAAGCGAAAGAAAATCAGCCCTAACCTTGACAGTCTTTTTCCAGTCATATATAATAAATATGATACTGATTTATCAGGTTCTGAGAAAACAAAATCTAACGGAACATGAGAAGAAAATAGGAGGAATGAATATGAGAAAGGTAGCATTATCTTTGATGCTGGCTGCTTCTATGGCTGCAACTACACTTGGCAGCACCGCAGTTTTTGCATCAGACGCAACCACAACGGAGTCTGAGAGCTATACCTATCGCTATGCGTTAGCTGATTTCCCAACAAACTGGAGTCTTCATGACAACCAGACGCATACAGACTCTGAGCTTATGCAGTATCTGGAAGCAGGTTTCTACAGTTTCGATTACAATGATACCCAGGATGGTTATCAGATGGTTCCGCTTGTTGCAACAGGCGATCCAGAGGATGTAACTGCTGAGTATAAGGATCAGTATGGTTTAGACGGTGATGAGGCATTGGCATGGAAGATTACCATTCGTGATGATTTAAAGTGGGATGACGGTACACCGATCGTTGCTTCTGATTTTGTAAAGTCTGCAGAGCTTCTGTTAAACCCGAAGGCACAGCATCACCGCGCAGATATGCTGTACTCTGGAAATCTTGTATTAAAGAATGCAAAGAATTTCCTTTATGCAGGACAGCATGCATATGCTGAGACTTTTATCTCTTCTGAGATGGGTGAGGATGAGTACGTAGATCCATCCACATTCGAGAAGAATGATGATGGTGTTTACATGGTAGACGGACATGATTTAGCACTCAGCTTAAGTGACTGTGCAACATGGGATTCTACCACGGGACTTTCTGATTACTATGCAATGGAAGATTACAAGTCTGCATTTATGAAGGATGATGTTGATCTGTATGAGACTGTTTTAGCTGCAAATGCAAATGATGACGGCTATGTTCCGGTAACTGATGAGGTTGTTGAGGCACTTCAGCACATCGTTGCTAACCTTCACGGCTATGCAACTGTAGAGGATTACGCAGCAGAAGGCGGCGACTATGCTTACAAAGAGTGGGAAGAGATGGTATATAAGGGTACCGAGTATCCAGAGATGTCAATCGATGAAGTTGGTATCTTTGCTCCGTCCGATACTGAGCTCGTTTTAGTCCTTGAAAAGCCATTAAAGGGCTTCTACTTAAAGTATTCTCTGACAGATTCCTGGTTAGTAAAGGAAGATCTGTATAAGAGCTGCGAGTCTGAGAGCAACGGTGTTTACAATAATACCTACGGTACTTCCGCAGAGACAACTGCTTCCTTTGGACCGTACAAGCTGGCATCTTATCAGGCAGATAAGGAGTACGTTCTGGATAAGAACGAGTACTACTTTGGCAATGTAGACGGTCAGTATCAGACCACAAGTATCGTTGTTAGCTGTGTAAAAGAGCCGTCAACAAGACTTGAGATGTTCTTAAGCGGCGAGCTTGACACCTATGGCTTGACAAAGGATGATATCGAGACCTACGGTTCCAGCGATTACGCATATTATACCGTTGGTGAGAGTACCTTCTTCATGGCAATGAATCCAGGTGTTGAGGGACTTGAGGCAGCACAGAAGGCTGCTGGCGATAACATCAACAAGACAATCCTTAGCTTAAAGTCATTCCGTGAGGCACTTTGCTATTCACTTGACCGTGATGCCTTCAATGCAGCAGTTAACCCATTAAGCTCTGCAGCATTTGGTCTTTACTCAAACAGCATCATCTCTGATCCGGAAGAGGGTATTGCTTACCGTGATACTGAGGAAGCAAAGAATGTTTTAGCAAACTTCTGGGGTCTTTCTGATGATATCGGTGAGGGATTGATGTATGAAACTGTTGATGAGGCAGTAGACAGCATCACAGGCTACAACTTAGAGATGGCTCAGGAGAAATTCAACGAGGCATATGATGAGGCAATCGCATCTGGTCTGATGGATGAAGATGACGTGATTGAGATCAAGATTGGTCTTCCAAACAGTGAGAGCACCTTCTACAACAAGGGTAACGAGTTCCTTGTAAACTGCTACACTGAGGCAGTAAAGGGAACTTCTCTTGAAGGCAAGTTAACCTTTAGCGTAGATGATACACTTGGAAATGGCTTTGGTGAGGCACTTAGAAGCCAGCAGGTAGATCTTCTGTTTGGTGTAGGCTGGACAGGTGCTGCACTTGATCCGTACAGCTTAATGGAAGCTTATACATCAAGCGAGTATCAGTATGACCCGTCATGGGATACAAAGTCTGCTGATGTAGATATCACATTGACAGATGGTGTTACCTACACGGCAACTGCATGGGATTGGACTCAGGCTATGCTTGGTGAGGCTGTTACCATTAAGGCTGAGGATGGTACCACAAAAGAGTTCTCTGCTGGTTCTGCAGATGACAACAGCGAAGATCGTTTTGAGGTATTAGTTGGACTGGAGAATGCAGTTCTTGGAAATTATGACCTGATTCCAATGTTCGATGACTGTACAGCAGCATTAAAGAGTATGAAGATTCAGTATGCTACAGATGAGTATTACTACGGTGTTGAACGTGGTGGTGTTCAGTACATGACATACGACTACAGCGATGCTGAGTGGGATGCATTTGTATCTGAGCAGGGTGGAAAGCTCAATTACAACTAATAAAGTATCAACATCGAGAAATCGAATAATAAGAAGTGATCATGTTGCAAAAAAAGCAACACTTCGACAGGAAAGGGGGCGGCTTGCCGCCCCCTTCCTGTCAGTTTTTGGAAAAAAATTTTAAAAGCGTAAAACCGTAAAATTAAACATGAAAACAAACGGAGGACAACGATGGTTAAGTACGTATTAAAGCGTATCGCGCTGATGTTTTTTGTCTTCTTCACAATTCTGACAGTATGCTTTGTACTCGTAAAGCTGCTGCCGCTTGTGGATGCCAAGCAGTTTGGCAAGGACATGAATCTGATTCAGCAGCGAAGAGAAGCGCTGGGCTATAACAAGCCGATTCTGATACAGTATCTGATTTTCTTAAAACGAAGCGTAATAGGTGGAGACTGGGGAATCAGTGAGGCGCTGTACCGCAGCCAGGATGTATGGAAGGTATTCACTTCCAAACTTCCGGCAACCATGATGGTAAACATCTATTCCATGCTTTTGGCAATTCCAAGCGGACTGCTGCTTGGTATTTTTGCCGCATTAAAGAAAAACAAGTGGCAGGATTATCTGATTTCCACACTTGTCATGGTATTTATTTCCGTTCCGTCTTATGTATATGCACTGTTAATCCAGTATTTGCTTTGCTATAAGCTTAAGTTGTTCCCACTTCAGATGAACAGTGGAACGAACTATTTTTCACTGTCTATGTTCCGCTCAGTCATGCCGGCTGTGCTGGCACTGGCATTTGGAAGTATTGCCAGTCTGGCCAGATATGTGCGCGCCGAGCTTTCTGAGGTATTGACAAGTGATTTTATGCTGCTTGCAAGAACAAAAGGTTTGACACGCTCACAGGCAACGATTCGCCATGCAATGAGAAATTCCATGGTTCCGGTATTCCCAATGATTTTGGGAGAATTTGTCGGTATCTTAGGCGGATCTCTGATTATTGAGACGATCTTTGGTGTACCTGGTGTCGGCCAGCTGTATTTAAATTCTATTACAGCACGCGACTACAACTTCTTTATGTTGTTGTCTGCATTTTATACACTGATCGGACTTGTATCAGGACTAGTAGTTGATATCAGCTACGGCTTTATCGATCCGAGAATCAGAATGGGGGAACGATAAAATGGCACGCAAAAATACAGATTATACAAATATCCCAAAAGAAAAATTTGAATTTTTTGACCGCAGCGAGGCGATTCATGACAAGAAGCTTGAGACAAAGCCGGTTGGTTATTTCAAGGATGCCATGATGCGTTTTTGCCGCAATAAGAGTTCACTGACAGCAGCAGTTATCATTGCACTGCTTCTTGCATTTGCACTTATTGTTCCGCTTGTGTCACACAACAGTTATACGAAATCAAAGACTGATACAACATATCTTCAGTATGGAAAGCTGCTTCCAAAGTCAAAGCTGTTTTCATGGGCAGGCTGGGATGGCGCAAAGAGAGAAACAATCAGCAGCGACATGTATGCATATTATGAGGCAATGGAGACAGAGCGCGGAGTAAATGCAATCACAAAAGTCTATAAGGCTGATTATGAGGATTCCTCCAGCACATCAAACAGCACATTTTATGATGTAAGAGTAGACTCCTATTCCAAGATTGGTATGTTAAATCTGACGCTGACAAAAGCAGAGTATGAGGCTATTCAGGATTGGCAGGATGAAAATCAGATTCAGGGAATTTATCCGTCAGTTGACTCAAAGTCAATTCAGGCACCGAATCTGCGTTCAGATCCAAATATCTGGTATAAGTGTACGAATAAGGGTGCACCGAAGCTGGATAAGGATGGAAATATTACGCCTATTTATCTGACAAAGGGAAAAGACGGCGATTATCACAGTCTTCGTATTGCTGGAGATGATGGTTCCTATCGCTATGCGACAGTAACAGGTTCTTCAACGTCAATGTCATTTAAGGTTCGTGTAGATTCTCTTAGTTATTTTCAGTATCGCTATGGTCATGAGCCGATATTCTTGTTTGGAACAAATGCTTACGGACAAGATATCTTGACAAGAATGGCTGAGGGTGCAAGATTTAGTCTCTTGTTTGCATTGATTATTTCTGCAATCAACTTGGCAATCGGTGCTGTTTACGGCGCAATTGAAGGCTTCTATGGCGGAGCAGTCGATATGATTATGGAGCGTATTTCAGATATCTTAAATGATGTTCCATTTATTGTAGTAACATCATTGTTCCAGCTGCATCTGGCAAGCAAGGTCGGCGTTGTGCCATCTTTGTTGTTTGCGTTTGTATTGACAGGTTGGATTGGTATGGCAAGCAAGACGCGTATGCAGTTTTATCGCTATAAAAATCAGGAATATATTCTTGCTGCACGCACACTTGGCGCTAAGGATTCACGTCTGATGTTTAAGCACATTTTCCCAAATGCAATTGGAACCTTAATTACAAGTGCCGTGCTTACGATTCCGAGCGTTATCTACTCTGAGTCTAACATGACATATCTGGGAATTGTAAATCTGGATTCTTCTAATATGACATCACTTGGTACCATGCTTTCACAGGGAACCTCGATGCTTACGACGTATCCGCACATTATTTTATTCCCGGCAATTTATATTTCCCTGCTGATGATTTCCTTCAACCTGTTTGGAAACGGACTGCGGGATGCCTTTAACCCATCCCTGAGAGGAACGGAGGAGTAATTTAGAATGGAAAAGAAACTTTCAGTAAATAACCTGGTTGTCTCATTCCGTACACCGGCAGGAAAAGTACAGGCGGTACGAGACATCAGCTTTGATTTAAATAAAGGAGAGACACTTGCAATTGTAGGAGAGTCTGGTTCAGGTAAATCAGTAACCTCAAAGGCAATTCTTGGAATCCTTGCAGGAAACTCCATCATCGAGGGCGGTTCAATCATCTACGATGGTATGGATCTGTTAAAAATTGGTGAGGATGATTTTTACCGCATCCGTGGTGATAAGATTGCAATGATCTTCCAGGATCCGCTTTCAAGTTTAAATCCGATTATGCGTGTTGGAAAGCAGCTGACAGAAGCGATGCTGTTAAAGGGAAAGGCACATCAGAAGGCCAGCAGAAACTCCTTTAATCAGACACTTGCGCTGCTTGAAAAGACAATGGCAGCGGCAGGTACAGACAGCACAAAGGCGCACACACTTTGCCAAAACTTTGATAAGTTTGAATTTAAGCATATCGAGATTGAGCAGACATACAACACAGCGCATGAGGCTGCAATCGAGGTACTTGACGATATTACAGATGCATTGTTTCATATTGAAAAGAAAGCACTCGATGATCCGAAGTATACACTTAAGGAAATCGTGCGCCTGTCAAAGCTTACACCAAATGATTTTGTTGTAAGCAATGATAAGAGTAAACTTGAGGCTGCCGTAAAGACACTTGAATCAGTGATTCCTTCTGACTGCAAGTCAAAAAACTTTACAGCATCAAAAGCGCAGCTTGAGATTTTGCAGGGCATAATGACAGAGGCACTTAAAAAAGAAAAACCGGATTTCTTTAGCATGGGTTACTATGCGCAGTTCTCCGGAAAGTCTGTGCCAGTTTCTATGCCGATTGATGAGCTTAACAAAATGATGCGCACCTATCTTGAGGAAAGCTTCTTAAACGAGTTTTGTGAGGAAGCATCAAAGGCACTTTCCTTTAGTGCAAAGGAATCTGCAAGGAAAAAGAAGGAAGCAATTGATGTGATCAGTGCAAACAGAAGCATCTTTGACAGTGATTCCTGGGAGGTTAAGTCATGTAAGGAAGCTGCTGAGAAGATGATTCAGGCAGTAGAGGCTTCAATTGATCCTATTGAGATTCATAAGGATGGACTTGCATGGACATTTGCAGGAAGCATCCGTGCTTCACAGGAGCATTATTTTGGCGGAATTGATAAAAATAAAGCTGCTGCAAAAAAGCACGCAAAGCAGCAGAAAAAATATGATAATCTGACTGCAAAGGGAAAACAGCCAACATGGAAGGTAACACCATCTACGGCAGTTGACCTTGAGCTTGAGCAGGATAATGTAAGAGAACTGTTAAATCGTCTGACAGAGCATTATAAAGAGGATTTGGCAGAGCAAAATGAAGTTGATTTTGCGAAAAAGACAAAAGAGCTGATTGAATTTTTCCGTGAAAACGCATCTGGCGCTGTAAGCCGTGTGACAAAGGAAATGGCAAAGTACAAGGCATTAAAGCTTTTGGAGGAGGTAGGTATCTCCGAGCCTAGAAAGCGTTATCGTCAGTACCCATTTGAGTTCTCAGGCGGTATGAGACAGCGTATTGTTATTGCAATTGCACTGGCAGCTGACCCAGATATTTTGATCTGTGATGAGCCAACAACAGCACTTGACGTTACGATCCAGGCGCAAATCATGGAACTTATCAATCACTTAAAGGAAAAGCGTAATCTGTCTATTATCTTTATTACGCATGATCTTGGTGTAGTTGCAAACATGGCAGACCGTATTGGCGTTATGTATGCAGGAAAGCTTGTTGAGACTGGAACAGCAGATGATATCTTCTATTCACCAGCGCATCCATATACATGGGCACTGCTTTCTGCTATGCCTGATGTTGATACAAATGATCGTCTTGAAGCTATCCCGGGAACACCGCCGAATATGATTTATCCGCCGGTAGGAGATGCATTTGCAGATCGTAACAAGTATGCGCTTAAGATTGATTTTGAGATGCAGCCGCCGATGTTTAAGATCAGTGATACGCATTATGCGGCAACATGGCTGCTCCATCCGGATGCACCAAAGGTAGAGATTCCAAAGATCATCACCGATCGAATTGCACGAATGAAAGAGAAGGGAGGAAAGTCCAATGCCTGAAAAAAAGAATGTGGCAAGCTCACAGGAGACTCTGCTTAAGGTAGAGCATCTGTGCCAGTATTTTAAAGAAAATAAGGCAGTGGATGATGTCAGCTTTGAAGTGAAAAAGGGCGAAGTATTCGGCCTTGTAGGAGAGTCCGGCTGTGGAAAGACTACGACAGGACGTTCCATCATCAAGCTTTACAACATCACTTCCGGAAATGTATACTTTAAGGGAGAACGCATCGCAGCAGGAACTGGCTCCTACAAGTGGGAGATCGAGAAGGTAAAGAAAGCCTATACTGCTTTAAAGAAGTCTGGTGTGTCCGGCGAGAAATTAAAGGATGCAAAGAAAAAGCGCGATGAGGTGATTGCAGAGCAGAAAAAGCAGATTCGTCTTGCGCAGGAAGATCAGAAGCGCCGTCGTGCTGTAACAGATATTCAGATGATTTTCCAGGACCCGTTTTCCTCCCTGAATCCGGCGAAGAAAATCTCCTGGATTTTAGAAGAACCGCTTCGGATGCAGAAGGTTCCGAAAGAAGAACGAAAAAAACGGGTTCTTGCGATGGCCGAAAGAGTCGGTCTCTCCGCAGAGCACCTGAAACGCCGCCCGCATGAACTTTCCGGCGGCCAGCGGCAGAGAGTCAGCATCGCAGCCGCACTGATCCAGGGCTCACGCCTGATTCTTGCCGACGAACCGGTTTCCGCTCTCGATGTGACGATTCAGAAACAGATCATGGAGCTGATGGTTCAGCTTCAGGAGGAGCTTCAGCTCTCGATTCTCTTTATCTCGCATGACCTCAACGTGATCTATCAGATGTGCGACCGGGTTCTCGTGATGAAAGAAGGCCGGATTGTGGAGAACGCGGAGACGGAAGAACTGTTTGCGCATCCGCAGAATGATTATACAAAGGAGCTTCTGGCGGCATCACCGGAGCTGTAGTTTTATTTCCAGCATTCTCTAAACACCCGAAGTACATTCTTGGAAAAGACCTTCTCGATCTCCTCATCTGTAAAGCCTTCGTGACTCATCACATCTGCGAGATGCTGCATATGCGCGGTATCCGGCACATCCGTTTCACCGCTGAAACCGTCAAAATCGGTTCCAAGGCCGATGATGTCGATACCGCCGACGTTGCGCAGATATTTCATATGGCGTACCATATCCATCGTCGATGCCTTTTTCGCCGCCGGCTCCTCCTCGCGCAGAAACGACGGACAGAAATTGATACCGGTGACGCCGCCACGCTCTGCGAGCTGACGAATCATTTCATCCGAAAGGTTTCTCAGATGGAAGCACGCGCCGCGCGCATTGGAATGGGACGCAATGACCGGACCTCTCGTATGCGCAAAAACGTCGCGGATTCCGGCATCATTTAAGTGTGATAAATCGATCACTATGCCGAGCCGCTCCATCTCCTCGACAAAGGCAATACCGGTCGGTGTCAGCCCGTTTTCAAGATCCGGAAGATATGGCTTTCCCTCTTCCTGCGCCGGGTTCGGGAATCCAAGCTCA
>OIEI01000638.1_pt1 | contig 12079 bp, 9 predicted proteins | sample 1581781 | NCBI WGS metagenome assembly OIEI01 (sample SAMN01760935, study PRJEB22395) | human gut metagenome | reverse complement strand
CCAATTTTTATTGGTAAATCACGATAAGAATGCATTTTATTTTTATATACTAACATATGATGAGGACAATTCATTGGTCTTAAAACCATTTCTTCATTATCCATTTTCATAACAGGAAACATATCATCTTTATAATGGTCCCAATGTCCAGATGTTTTATATAACTCTACATTTGCAAGTGAAGGAGTATATACATGACTATATCCTAGTGCTAATTCTTTATCTTGAATATATCTTTCCAATATTCTTCTTATTGTTGCACCATTTGGTAAATACATAGGTAATCCTGAACCAACTAGTGGATGAGTCATAAATATTTCTAAATCTTTTCCTATTTTTCTATGATCTCTTTGTTTTGCTTCTTCTAGTAATTGTAAATGTTCTTGTAATTCACTTGCTTTTGGAAAAGCTATTCCATAAATTCTTTGTAACATTTTGTTTTTTTCACTACCTCTCCAATAAGCTCCTGAAGATGATAGTATTTTTATTGATTTTATTTTTCCTGTACTTAATAAATGTGGTCCTGCACATAAGTCTGTAAAATCTCCTTGTTTATAAAAACTAATTTCTTCTCCTTCTGGTAATTCTTCAATTAGTTCTTGTTTATATGGTTGTCCTTCCATTAATTTTAATGCTTCTTGCTTTGGTAAAGAAAATCTTTCAATTTGTATATTTTCTTTTATGATTTTCTTCATTTCTTCTTCAATTTTTGTTTTATCTTCATCTGTAAAAGGTTTTTCTACATCAAAATCATAATAAAATCCTTCTGCAATAGAAGGTCCTATTGCAAATTTAACATTTGGAAATAATCTTTTTACAAATCGAATAATTTTTCTTATTTTATCCATGTTTCCTTCTTAAACCTTTCAATGACCTTCTTAAAGATTGTTCTGCCTTATGGCATTGTTTATTTTTTATTTTCCCTGCATCATATTAAATACTTTTTCAGATGAATTTTCACATTCATATGGAATATATGTTTCATGGAATGCATCGACTCTCTGTTTTGAATTCTCAATCGTTTCATCCAGATGCTCAATCGCATCTAACACCTCATCAGACGTATATAGTAATGGTCCTGGTGCTTCTTTTTCGATATCAATATTAAATCCACGAAGCTTATCTCTATATTCATCCAGATCATATGTAAAGAATAACATTGGTCTGTCGAGAACTGCATAATCAAACATTACAGAAGAATAATCTGTGATCAGCATATGACAGCTCATCAGAAGCTGGTTTAACGGCACAGTTCCAAAGGGGATCAGCCGGATGTGTCTGTCCTCCGTATAAAAGTTTCCGAGACGCTCCCGAAACTTGGCATGAATATAAAAATTCAGCGTGATATTCTCTCTTTCCAGGATCGTCCTCAGCCGTTCATCCTGCAAAAGTGTTTCATATCTCTGATAATATTCACTTTTACGGAATGCTTCTTCACTGATATCTTCCAGCCAGATTCTCCACGTAGGCATCAGAAGGATCTCTTTATGTGCAGGGTCCGACCGGTCTTCCAGAACATCCCATCTGGAAAAGCCGGTTACAATCACTTCTTCCTTATCATAACCGAAATATTTCTCTATGATCTTCTGCTCCGGTTCTGAAGTTACCACAAACAACGCCATCTGGTTTCCACAGTTTTTGCGATAGGTTTTATGGCACTGTTTAAATGCGGTGACACCATGCTGCAGAAAAATAATATTTTTTCTGGCCTGATACTGAAGCTTATAAACACTGATCGGAGAATCCCAGATATAAAAATGCCGGATCGCATCTGTGGAAATAAGATACTGAGCCGCACTGAGATAGATCATGTATTTAAATGACATGAACTGGATCACATTCGGTTCATATTTCTTTACAGCCTGATAATCCGAACTATTTTTATCTATTACATAAAGGATCTTTTTTCGTTGTTCTTCCGGTACCTGTTCCATACAGTACCGGAAGAAATAAAAACCGTTGTCCTGTGCCTGTTGATGGTGAGGAAGTGAAAGAACTTCCCTTGGAAACTGAAACAACTGTTGAAGCGGTTCTCCTTTTGACCAAACTCAATGTCGAGCGGCACATCGAAGTGGACGTCAGCATGGATGAACTGGATGTGACTGCTGCGGAAAGCAAGGCGACTTACAACGAGATTCGGGAGTATGTATGGGAACACCACCAGTTGAAGGTTTCCAATCTCTATATCGCACAGGTGAAGCTGAAACACGGCATTATTGAGCGGGAGAATTACCATAAAGCGAAAAACGAGAATGCAAAGCAGCCTAAGTGTCCGAAGGAAAAAGAGGATGCGATTGTGGAGGCATTAAAGCATTTTCAGATGATTTGATACGCAATCACCCCAGAGAGAATAGCCTCTTGTGCGTTCTCTCTGGGGTGATTTTTGCGTTATGCTACTTCCGGGTAGCGCATATATACATACTCGTAGATTTTCTTCTGGTAGGTCTGGATATCGCTTACATCATAGCTATTGGGAAGTTCTTGCCAAAGGGTATTGCGAATCAGGTTATCCACAATCGCCTTAGTTTCCTGCTTGTCCGTCCAATGATCAAGTTTAGCGATCTGCTGTTTGATTTTTATCAGTAAGTCCACGGACACCTTTTTGATCGTTTCAATTTCCTGCTTCGTGAGGTTCTCCGAAAACAGCAAATCATACACCGAAAGCTCCTCATCGCTGGAAAAGCCCTCACGCACATAGCGCTGCTGCTCCGTGTCCAGTGAACTTGCAAGCTCCATCAGATCCATGAAGGTTTTCTCAATGGTTGCCCGGTTCTGCTCTGCATTATAGGCATCTATGATCTCCTGATAGCGGTCATAATAATCAATGCGCTGCGGGTTTGCAAACAGCATTTTCGCCAATTGCTGATTCACCAGTTCATCCAGATCGCGCAGCAAGAGATTCTTCCGCCGGGTGTGGGCAAACTCCCGGCTCAGCAGCTCAAAATCAATTTTGCTGATGTCAAACTGCCGGGAAGGTACAGCCTCCTGATCCGGCTTTTCCACATGGATGTACTCGTTGACGATGCCGTTGATCTGCACCATCAGGTCGGTATTGTCCGCGTGTTTCCGTTTCTGCTGCAAGCCCTCGTAAATGGCGAGAATTGCGTTTTTCCGGGCGCGCACGGTATCGTCCACATCGTCACGGTCTGCGTAGCGGAACAGCCGCGCCAGCTCAGACGCATAGGTCTGGAAGGTTTTCTTGGTTTCCAACGTCTCGCACATTGCGTTGGCTGCATCCTGTACAAGGTTCATCTTTTCAAAGTCCTGTGCGTCCACCAGTTCCTGCAGCCGGAACCCGTGTTCTGCCAGAAAGCCGTCCGTTTCTCCGATGACCGTACGGATACGCTGAATCAGCTCCGTTTTGTCCACCGTTGGGTCAATGCCCGCCGGGCTGTTCTTGCTGACCGTATAATCTGCCAGAGCCTTGCGCAGCGCCTTTACGATACCAATATAGTCCACGATCAGGCCGTTGCTCTTGCCCTCCGAAACACGGTTTGCACGAGCGATGGTCTGCATCAGGGTATGGGCTTTCAACGGCTTGTCCAGATACATACAGGACAGACACTTTACATCAAAGCCCGTCAGCCACATGGCACAGACGAACACCACCCGGAACGGATTCTTTCTGTCCTTGAATTCTTTATCCAACTCCCGTTTTTCCATTTTGGCACGGTGCGGCAGAATATCCAGCCCCCACTTTTTGAAGGTCTGCACCTCGTTCTGCTCCTGACTGATCACCACTGCCATTTCGGTTTCTTTCATCCATGCCAGTTTGCGGGCAAGTTCCTGTGCTTCCTGCTGGGTCGCTGTACCCTGCCGGACTTCCAGTTCCCTGATCTTTGCCCGCCAGCATTCCTGCACATAGTTATACATCCGCACACAGGTGACCTTATTCAGGCAGACAAACATCGCCTTGCCGCTGGTCCAAAGGTCAGAGTAATGCTCCACAAAATCCTTTGCAATGGAGCGCAGCCGTTCATCTGCGGTGAGAATATGGATTTCCTTTGCAAACTCGCGTTCCAGCTTTTCCTCCTGCGAGGGATCAAGGTCGGCTGCTTCAATGGCATCCAGAATCCGCCCGGTGATCTCCGGCTTGTCCAACTGGGCGATCTTATCCGCGCGGTTCTCATAGTACAGCGGTACCGTTGCGCCGTCCTCCACTGCCCGCTTGAAATCATACACCGACAGATACCCGCCAAAGGTGCGTTCCGTGATATGATCATCCGCCAGAAGCGGTGTACCGGTAAAGCCGATGCGGGACGCCGTGGGCAGCAGGTGCATCATGTTGTCTGCAAAAATGCCGTACTGGCTACGGTGGGCTTCATCCGACAAAATCAGAATGTCGTGATCCGGGTAGATGGGCGGCTCCTTGGGCAGATTGAACTTCTGGATCAGGGTAAACACAAAGCTGGGGTTGCCCTGCAGCTTTTTTACAAGGTCTGTACCGCTGGATGCAATGAACTGTGAAGCCTTTGTCTTGCCCAGCAGACCGCAGTTTTCAAAGGTATCGCTGATCTGCCGGTTCAGCTCGTCACGGTCGGTCAGCACCACAATGGTGGGCGAGCCTGCAAACTTGCGCCGGATCTTCTGCGCCAGAAAGACCATGGAGTAGCTTTTGCCTGACCCCTGCGTGTGCCAGAACACACCCAGCCTGCCGTCTTTCAGTTTGCGGTTCTCGTAAGCACTGACGGCCTCGTTGACGCCGAGATACTGGTGGTTGCGGGCCAGAATCTTGGTGGTGCGCCCACCGGAATGGTCGTAAAGGATGAAATTTTCCAGCAGATCGAGGAAGGTCTTTTTCTCGCAGATGCCCCGCAGCATGGTTTCCAGTTCCACGCTGCCTGCATCGCTTTCCTTCAGACGCTTCCACTCGTGGAAAAACTCGTACTTGCTGCCAAGCGTGCCCACCTTGGCTTCCAATCCATTGGACAGCATGAGAAAGGCATTGTAATAGAACAACTGCGGAATGGTATCGAGGTAATCCCGATAGTTGTCTATGTAGGCGTTCTGCACATCCACGGTGGGCTTTTTCAGCTCGATAAACAGCAGCGGAATGCCATTGACAAAGCCCACAATGTCTGTCCGGCGGCGGTACAGCTGCGAGTGGATCTTCATTTCTTTTACGGCGAGGAAATGATTATTTTCCGGTTTTTTGAAGTCGATCACCGCCGCACTCCGCGTTTCGGTGCGGCCATCCAGCCGCTTGACCGTCACCGGGATGCCATCCCGTAGCAGAAAATACTTTTCCTCATTGATCTGCATCAGGGATGCGGTGGAAACGTGCGCCGTGAATTTCTTCTGCACCTCGTCCAGCTGGTTCGGGGTGAGCCACGGGTTCAGCCGCAAAAGTGCCTGCCGAAAATACCGGGTCAGCAACACTTCCCCATAGCCGGTGCGGCCCAACGTCCCGTCTGGCCCCAGCTTTTCGGAGTTGTAAGCCAGCACGACCTCCCAGCCCAGAACGTTTTGCAGCAGGTTGCCTGCGCTGTTCTGGACAAGGACATTTTCGGAGTATTCGCGGCTCATAGGATCACCTCACCTTATATCATATCAGGGATTGTAGAATCACATCTTTTAGCATTTGTATGTGCCAAAATTTCGCCAACTTTCGTTATTGAGAAACTCGTTGGAATTTCATCCCACCATCCATGTATTTCTTTTAGAACTGGGTACGAATCCCACTTCTTCACAAATGCTTCATTGACTTGTTTCTGTTTATTAGCATCTGTTTCATATAGTTTCCAAACTGCTTCAAATACTTGCTTTTCTTTTGAAGTTATCGGCTTTCCTATTCCTTGATGTATAACCCGCAGGGTTTCAATTTGGTCAAAACTTCTTATATCAATTCTAACAAAACCATCCAAAAATTCATTAGGTTTCAAACAGGTTTCTGCATTCAATGAAATTTCTTGCAATAGCTCTGACGCTTTGTGATATTCTTCGGATTCCTTTTTTATTCCTATACATGCATATCCGTTTAGCACCTTGGGATAATAGTCAATAAACTTCTTAAAACCTCCCATTGAAGACATTCTTATTGCACCCAATGTATCGAGATGGTCTAACCAATCCTCCCCTTTGGGCAATTCTTGATATACAAGTTTTCGGTACACTTCCTCCAACACTTCTAATCCGTACGTAACATCACCTGTAATCGGTGCAAATCTTTCTAACACATGTGCTACTGTCAATCCACATAGAGCATCATTGTCAATTTGTCCAACAATTTCAACTGCCTTATTTATTCCCACATAATTCTTTCTACTGTCCCCTTTCTCGACATGGCAAACTAATAGTTCTGTTAACAAATCATAGTCAGCTTTTTCATCAGTCACCGCCGCCGACTGTTGAGCTTTTCTAAGGACCTGCTGAAATGCCGGATCTGCAAAAGCTTCAAGCATCCCCTTAACTTCATTAACACGGGGCAATACAGAATTTTCCCAGTTTGTAATTCTCTCATTGGCTTTTGTGTATGCTTCTTTTGTATACTCCTCCAATGCTCTTGGAACCATTTCATTAAAAACCGTTCTAACTCTTTCTTCTGAAACACCCTGATTGATAACAATTGTACCAGCCTGAACTAGCTGACTTCCCTCACCGGCCTGTTGGCTCTGTTTGTTAACGTCCACGTTTTATACCTCCAATCTGCACCTGCTCTGCATTATCACCGGCTTTTTGGCTTTGTTGAAAATTGTTTTTTATCTTTCCTCCATCTTTGGAAACATCTTCATTTTCCAGTGTAAACTCCTGTCGCTGTTTAACATTGTCTCCGCCAGTCTGTTTCTGTTTAACGTTTTTATGTACGCCTATCTTATATCCAATCGCTCCACCAATCAAGGCTCCTGCGATTAAAGAGAAAATTGTCGAACCAATTCCATCAAATACCCATGTTATCCACTCTGGCATAGATCATACCCTCCATTTTTCATTCAACAGTTTCGTTAGCCGCTTTCATATACCAAAAGAATCTCTCTTTCCCGTTTTCTCTTGTATTTCTTTCATTTGCTCATCAAACGCTTTTTCGCCTATTTTAGCAATACAATGCAATTTTAATCCTTGTTCATACTGTCCTAGGAGTGCGTATAGCTGGCTATCTGATGCTGCTGAAAAAGGTGCCCAACTTGTCGCACCCTGCGCCATTTCCAAGGCCGAAATTTCCATCAGCGCACTCATTTTTGCATCTCGCAACGCTTCGTTCATTCCATCTCTGGTCGGATTCTTCATTTGAGCACGAAGTTTTTGAATTTTATTCATCGCATCTTTTACGTCCTTAAGATCATTTGCTTCGGAACAATATTTATTAAGCGGATTTGACATATTATGAACACCCCTTTCATCAAAGCCCATGAAATTAATTTTATTACTGTCCTATTTTTAACAGCAACGGCAATAACGCAATCCCCACATCACAGCTCTTATCTGCCAGCCACGTCAAAACAGGCTTTACCTTTTCCCATTTTGACTTCTTGCTGTCTTTGGACTTTACCACTTCTTCAATCTCAAAAATTTTATCCAGCACTTCCTGTGTCTGTTCATTTGTGAGTGAAGTCATTTCTTCTACTTCTTTGCGTACCTGCTCAAATGTAATGTTCACATTCACGCTGTTAGTCACATTGACGACCTGAGAATTGGAAACTTCCGGCTTGGGCAACTGTACCGCATTCATCTGGTACTTATATGTTTCCAATTTTGCCTTCATCATCTTCAAATTAGATAACACATACTTTTGAGGATTCTGGGCCAAATGTCCATAAGCAATATGTGTTCCATCACTTGTAGAGCACCACAAACCATCACACCACTTGTTGATGCAAGCTTGATACCTTGCATCAATCTGACGATGTAGTTCAAATAACTCTTCTGCACTTAAGTTTCGAACATTGTCTAGTCTTTTAATGTCAGCACACACCATATCATAAAATTCTTTTGGCATATCCATGGTATCACACCTCCACTTCCCCACTCATGAACTTTGGCAACAGTAAATCTCTCGCTGTTTTTAATCTATCATTTTGCTTTTCCAAATTTTTAATTTTCTGATATTGTGGTTCTGCAATCTTCGCAAACACATCTTGCAATTTCTTTTCCGGCTCAATTACTTCAATATTGGAAAGCACATTTCGATTTAATGTCGGGATGGCGCCCCCATTATTTAGCGATGCAAAGTCCACTGTTTGTAGCAAGCTGTAAACAAAAAATATATTATGTCCCTTGTAATTGCTTATGTAAAGTGATGTATTATGTGGCCAAAAATCATCCCAAACCAATTGGTATTTTCCCAAACTTCCAGAACGACCTGTTACAATACCTGGCCCTTTAATTTTGAACTCGTTGTGATAGCCGATTATCGAGGTTGAACCAATAACTGGATATCGTCCAGCTTTCATCTCGTTTTTTGTTAAATCATATCCTCGATGAAACGTCAATATCCCATTGATATTTGTCCTGCTCCACCCCTCCGGCACACCGTCCACAATTTTCGTGTTTTCATGCCCCGGAAATCGCAAATCCACAAACCACTCTTTATAAAGCCGTTGGGCAGCTTCTTCCAGCAATTTGATTTGTTTCTGGTTGTTTTCAATCAGGTCGTCGTAAGCAGAGAGAATATCAGCGATATGTTTTTGACTTTCCAATGATGGAACATCAATTTTTATATTTCTCAATGAACCTAAACTTACTGTACGCTGAGCAGCTCCAATTGCAACTGCGTCAGCTTTTGCATAAAAGTCTCTGCTCAACATTGTATAAAACAGGAATCCACTGTCAACAATATCTTCTTTTGGACGTAAAATCGCAATATGTCGCTGAAAAACAAATGGTCTTTCTTCCTTTATCAGAACAGGAATTCCAAATGAACCGACCACAGAATAAAGTACGTCTCCTTTACGAACTTTTCTCTTTTCATCCAAAGACTGATAATATTCTTTTGGAACAAACATCGTGTCAGAGAAATCCAGCTGATTCATTGAATTTATATTTGAAATCGTCACAAATGGAATGCCCTGTTGTGCCTTCGGTGGAGGTTGATGGTCTCCATCTGAGATACTATAACAGCAATCTTCAAGTCTCACCTTTTCCCACTTCATACCCCCATCTCCTCCAGATTCTTCGAGATGGTTTCCATCAGGCGGTTGGACTCTGCCTGCAATTCCAGCAGTTCCTTGTGGATCTCCTTCATCCGCTGGGCAAAATCCACGCCGTCATCCTCCACGGGTGCAACGCCCACATAGGCACCTGGCGTCAGGGATGCGCCTTTCTCGTTGAGGATGGTGTCGCGGCTAGCCACCTTGCACAGACCGGGGATATCCTGATAAGCGCCCTCGCCAAACTTTTCGGTGAGCCAGACGGCCTCCTTGGCAACGGTCAGCTTCTCGTTGAGGGCTTCCAGCTCCTTGTCGAACTTTTCCTGCGTGGTCTTGCGCTCCTTGCGGGGTGCTGCCTCCACAGCGGCTTTGGCTTCTTCCCGCTTGGCCTGCACGTTTTGTTCCAGTGCGGCCTGAATCTCTGCAAAGGGGCGGTCGTCCGCCAGTTCTGCGTGATACTCCGCCAGAAGCACCTTGTACTTGTCCACCTCGCCACGATAGAGCCAGACAATGGCGTTGAGGTTCTTCAGCTGCCAGTCGCTCCACTCGTTCTGAGTGCGGTCCACCACAGTATAATAGTTGCGGGCGTCGATGAACAGTACGGTGTCCAGCAGATGTTCCGGCTTGCCCTTATCCAAAAACCACAGCGAACAGGGCAGGCTCTTGGTGTAGAAGAAGTTGTTGCCCACGCTCATCATCACGTCTACATGGCCGGTCTGGATAAGTTTTTCACGGATGTCCTTGTCTTTGCCCTGACTGTCGGTAGCCGAGGACGCCATCACAAAACCCGCACGGCCATGCTCGTTCAGGTAGGAGTAGAAATAGGACACCCACAGATAATTTGCGTTGCCGATCTCCTTGGCCTTGTTCACACCGGGCAGGCCAAAGGGCAACCGCCCGGCACTCTGCGCCGACTCCGACTTGACCTTGTCCACGTTAAACGGCGGATTTGCCATCACATAGTCGCAACAGCCGTTCAGGTTGTGGGCATCGTGATAGAAGGTATTGGCTTCATCGCCGGACTTGATCACGCCGGTCAGACCATGCACGGCCATATTCATCAGGCAGAGCTTGGCGTTGTACTCCACCTTTTCCTGTCCGTAGAAGGTCATGGTGTTGTTGGCGATCATGCCCGCATGGTTTACAAAGTCGCCGGTCTGCACAAACATACCGCCGCTGCCGCAAGCCGGGTCCAACAGAACGCCGTGGGCAGGCTCCAGCACATTGACGATCATCTTCACCAGCGATTTCGGCGTAAAGAACACGCCGTCGTCCTGTGCCACATTCTTGGCAAACTTATTCAAAAAGTACTCGTAGATACGGCCGATCACATCGCCGCCCACATCGTCCAACGCATCATTGTTGAAGATGCGCAGCAGTTCCCCCAGCAGCTCATCCGAGAAGATGGTGTAGTCCTTCGGCAGAACGCCCTGCAGCTGCTCGCTCTGCTGCTCCACCAGTTCCATGGCGTTGTTCACCACTTCGCCCAGACTGTTCAGAGGATTGCCCTCAATGCCGGTCAGCCCCTGCTCCGGGATGTTGGCAGGCAAATTGACTAAGTAATTGTACTGCGCCTCCTTGGGCAGAAACAGTGCACTCTTTTCGGCAAAGTCGCTTTGCTCCACCGGCAGCACCCGACCGCCGCGCACGGGACGGTCTTTCAGGATCTCCTGCTCTACCAGTTTGAAGCGGCTGTACGCATACCGCAGAAAAATCAGTCCCAACACCGGCATACAGTATTGGTTTGAGGTGAGTTTAGAGCCTGCACGCAGTAGATCTGCCGACTCCCACAGGTCAGCTTCCAGTTTTTTGACGTTCACGTTGTTGGCCACGAGGGGATTCCTCCTGTTGTTTGGATTTTCATTTTCTATTGTATCACATTTTTCTGCAATGTTCATCTTTAATCATCGCTATTTTCTTTTTTGACTGGAAAAAGTTGTTTTACCAATGGCTGACAATGTGTTAGAACCATAGACTTTCTCATTTGGAGACGCCAAGCCTGCATCCAACGGATGCAGTTCACGGGTTTGGGTGTCCCCAACAAGTATTTTGCAGAGCAAAATTCGCGTTTGCGGAGCGCAGCGCAGCAATGAAAGCCCCAGTGGGGCTTTTAAGCGACAGAATGGTCTGCGACAGCAGATGGAGGTGCCTCGCCCCGACAAGTTCGCAGATGTATATACGTCTGCATTGCTTGCGGGTGCTATGAAGCCTCTCAAGGTGCTTTTCAAATTTGAAAATCATTTTGCAATCAGGACCGTCTGCTTTCAAGTTCAACTTGAAGCGGACGGTTATTTTTCTACACAAAAATTTTCGAGTTTGCAACCGCAGCAAGTAGGGCGAGTTAGTACCAACTTGCAATTTTTGAATCCGATTTTACAAATCCAGCTTCAAAACACTTGTTGGGCTTCGCCCAAACCCGATGTTCAGCACAAGAATACGCTAGTTCCGCACCTTAACGGACGCTGAATAAGCAAATTTCTTGGAGAAAAATTCGTTTCGGAAAAATCAGCGTTGATTCATCCAATATCACATCAAACCTGACCTATTACTTCCGGTTTTGAAGGTAAAAAGCGGAAGTAATAGGTCCTAAAAAATCGAGTGCCTTTATGGTATGCTCTATCCAGAACATTTTCCAAGAAGCGGAAGCATTCCTTCCGGTTTTTCCTTGGGATCCTCCTAAAATCCACTGAAAACCGGAAGGAATGCTTCCTAAATATTTCTGCTTCATTGTGATATGCTTTCTACAAGCCTTCATCGAACCTTGAAAACCGCATGACCGTCTGCATGTGATACCCGGCCATGACCTCGCAAGATCGAGCCGGAAAACGCCGCCGGAAGGGGGCAGGAAACCCATGCAGGGAGAACGGCAGAAATACCAATAGATTTTTGAAAGGAGATTTTGCCTATGAAGAAAAACAAGTTTGAATTTATCATTGATTCTGAATTTCAATCTCAGATTCCTGCATTGACCGATGAAGAATTTCAGCAACTGGAAG
>OIEI01000637.1_pt1 | contig 12085 bp, 9 predicted proteins | sample 1581781 | NCBI WGS metagenome assembly OIEI01 (sample SAMN01760935, study PRJEB22395) | human gut metagenome | reverse complement strand
GCATGGCAAAGCCGGTCTGCCGGCAGTTCATCACGTCGGAGTGGTCGCCGAAGATGGAGAACGCATGGGTGCCCACGGTACGGGACGCCACGTGCAGCACGCCGGGCAGACGCTCGCCGGAGATGCGGTGCATGGTGGGGATCATCAGCATCAGGCCCTGGGACGCGGTGAAGCTGGTGGCCAAAGCACCAGCCTCCAACGCACCGTGACAGGCGCCGCAGGCACCGGCCTCGGACTGCATCTCAACCAGACGCACCGGCTGGCCGAAGATGTTTTTCCTGCCGTTGGCCGACCAGGCATCGGCGTGCTCCGCCATGGGGCTGGACGGCGTAATGGGATAGATGGCAGCGACCTCGGAAAAGGCGTATGCCACATACGCCGCCGCTTCGTTGCCGTCGCAGATCTTCATGATCTTGCTCATCTTTCTTTCCTCCTCTATACAAGTGCTCCCGCCCTTCGGGCAGGCTTACCAATACAGAAATGATTATAGCATTCGCACTTTACATGGTCAATGCGGCAAGGGCGATTCTGTGATTTTTACCACAAAATCGCCCCTGTATTTGTTCAAAAAAGCAAGTCAAAATACGATCGGATCGCCGTCCGTTCGGACGTGTCCATCGGTGACGGTCAAATCGCCGCCCAGTTGATTTTTGTACACGCCGTCGGCCAGCGCCACCGATACGCGGCCGCCGCAGCCGGACAGATCAAATACACCGGTGCGCTCCCCTGCTGGGGACTTATAGTGCCCGATAACAGCGCCGCCGCTGACCTCGTACCACACCACACCCTCCAGCGGCAGTTCCAGTTTCATAGCCTTACACCGCCGCAGGAAGTCTGACAGGTCAGACCGCTTGTCGCCGAAATTATCGTCCGCATCAAACAGCCCTACCTGACGGCGCGGTGCGAACTCCGTACCGCCGTAGAGCAGCATACTGCCCCGGCAGAAGTACAAAAACGCCAGCCAGTGCCGCAGCCGCCGTTCGTCCTGTACCCAGTGAGCCAGACGCGGCGTGTCGTGGTTCTCACCGCAGCGCATCTTGATAAAGCCTGCGGGATATGTCAGCTCCTGGTAGTTCAGCATATCGATGTACTGCCGCAGGCTGTTTTTACCGGATAGATACCCTTCAAACCACGGCCAGATATCATAGTCGTAGGTCATGTCGAAGGCCCGGTACAGCTCCGTATCCGTGGCGCAATAGGCACCCTGCCGCCGCAGACCCAGCACAGAACGGCTGCGGATGCGGGCCAGATCCTCCAGCAGGCCCACGCCGCCAAAGAGCAAAGCTCCCAGCAGCGCTGTGAGCAGCCGGACCGAGAACAGGCTCTCGGCCCCCAGCAGCTCAGGCTGAGCCACACAGGCGGCTGTCCAGCCCACACCCACAGCAGCCAGCACCCCCACCATCAGGCAGAGCCCGCCCATGGTGGGGGCCTGCGGCGGGCGCTCCGGCTCGGCATCCGGTGCTTCCTGCTTGGGCGATGGTGTCTGCCGGGCCTTGGGCTCATCCCAGCGTCCCTGGAACGCCCGCAGCAGCGGCACCATCAGATTCCCGAGCGCCGCCGTGAGGAAGAACCCCAGCGTTGAGGCGGCGATCAAGGCGAAACGAATCATAGCTCGATGTTACTCCTTGTAAAAGATCTCCAGCACTTTTTCCAGTGCCATGCCGCGGCTGGCCTTGACCAGCAGGGCATCGCCGGGCTGCATTTTGTTCAGCAGGGCCTCGGCGGCCTGGGCGTAGGTGTCGGCATGGAGGGTGGGCAGCCCCTTGGCAGCAGCCACCACGGCAATGCGCTTGGCCTGCTCGCCATAGGTGACGAGGTAGTCCACCTTGTTCTCCACGGCCTGACGGCCCACCTCCTCGTGGGCGGCGCGGCTGATATCGCCCAGCTCCAGCATATCGCCCAGCAGGGCAAAGCGGCGCTTGCAGGGATACTCCCTGAACATGGCCAGCGCGGCCTTCATGCTGTCGGGGTTGGCATTGTAGCAATCCTCAATGACATCCACGCCTCTGACGTGCACCACCTTTTGGCGCATTCCGGTCTGCTCAAAGTCAGCCAGACCGGCAATGACCCGGCGGGCATTCAGCCCCAGACGGGTGGCGGCGCAGTAGGCAGCCAGTGCGTTGGCCACATTATGCCGGCCCATGGCGGGGATCTTTACGAGGAAAGTCCCCTCCTCGTGATCCTCCAGCACAAAGCTCATGCCCTTTTCATCCTGCTGGATGGACAGGGCACAGACATCGGCGTTCTCATCGCCCAGGCTGAACCAGACCGGGCGGACATGGTCGGGCAGAACGGCCTTGCGCAGGAAGGGGTCGTCCCCGTTCAGCACCAGCGGAGCACCCTCCGGCAGACCGGCGCAGATCTCCAGCTTTGCCTTGCAGATGTTCTCCTGACTGCCCAGATTGCCGATGTGGGACACACCGATGCAGGTGATGATGCCTACATCCGGGCGGGCGCACTTGCTCAGGCGCTCGATTTCTCCGGCGTGGCTCATTCCCATCTCCACCACGGCGTACTGGGTCTCTTTGCCGATGCGGAACATGGTGCGGGGCAGGCCCAGCTCATTGTTCTGGTTGCCCTCGGTCTTGATGGTACTGCCAAAGCCTGCAATGGCGGCGTAGGTCATCTGCTTGGTGGTGGTCTTGCCCACGCTGCCGGTCACGCCCACCACTTTGGGGTGGAACTGGCTGCGATAATTGGCCCCCAGCACCATCATGGCGTGGTAGCTGTCCGGGCAGATCACGCTCTTCTCCTCCGGCACGCCTTCCACGGGGTGGTTCAGCACCACGCAGAGCGCGCCGTTTTCCAGCGCCTTGGCGGCAAAATCATGGCCGTCGAATTTTTCGCCCGGAAACGCCACAAAGATGCACCCGGGGCAGACCTCACGGCTGTCGGTGGTCACCAGCGTGACCGGGGTCTCGCACTGGGCCAGCGCGTTGACGGCCAGGCCCTCCAACAGGATGTTTGCTGCAATTGCTTCCATACTCTCATTCCCCTTTATCCACAGATCAGATGTACGATGGTTCCCTGCTGGACGCTGGAGCCGGGTGCCTCACTCTGGCTCTGGACCGTGCCGGAGCCTTCGACTGTGCAGTTGAGCCCTGCGGCGTTCAGCATCTGCCGGGCAAAGTCCGCGCTCTTGCCGGTCACGTCCGGCACCTCGGCGTGCTTGCCCTCATAGGTATCGGTATACAGATAAACGGTGGTGCCGTAGGGCACCTCTGCCCCCGCGCGGGGGTACTGGTAGGTAACAAGGGCGGCGGTCTGGTCGGATTCGCTCTCGGCCAGGTGATGCTTCAAGCCCTTGATGTTCAGCTGCACCTGCGCGTTGCTCCACTCCTTGCCCGTCAGGTTGGGTACCTTGACGGTGGTGCCGCTGCGGTCCACGCCATCGGTGGCGATGCCCAGATAGGGCGCGATCTCGCTGATGATGTTGCCCACCACAGGGGCAGCCAGAATGGAGGAATAGTCGGTGCGGGCATTGTTGGGATCGTCCAGCATGACATAGACCAGGATCTCCGGGTCGTTGGCGGGCAGGACAGCCGCAAAGGATGCCACCTTCTTGTAGTCGCCATCGGCGCGGCGGTCCATGTTCAGCTGTTCGGAGGTGCCGGACTTGCCGCCGATGCGGTAACCTGCAACGTAGGCGTTGCCACCGCCGCCCTGGGTGCCGTCGCCCACCTCAAACTCCATGATCTGGCGGATGGTCTCGCTGGCGCTCTCGCTGATGACCTGACGGCGGATGTTGGTGCCGATCTCCTGCACCACGTTGCCGTTCTGGTCCGTGATCTTATCCACCACATGGGGGGTGACCAGATAGCCGCCGTTGACTGCCGCCGAGACGGCGGTGCACACCTGCAGCGGGGTCACGGCCATGGCCTGACCAAAGGCGGAGGAGGCCAGCTCCACCTCGCCCAGACGGCTCTTGCTGTAATACTGCATGAAGCTGGTCTCATTGGGCAGGTCCACACCGGTGCGCTCGGTAAAGCCGAAGGCATCAAAGTAATCATAGAACAGGCTGGAACCCACACGCTGGCCCAGCTGGATGAAGTAGATGTTGCAGCTGTTGCGCAGGGCCTCGGCCAGATTCTGGGCCCCGTGCGACTTTTTGCCGGCGCAGTGGTAGGTCTGCTTTGCCACGCTGTACGCGCCGGAGCAGTTCAGGGTGGTGTAATAGGTCGCCTTGCCGCTGTCCACACCCATGGCGGCGGTGATGACCTTGAACACGCTTCCGGGGTAGTACAGCTCGGTGATGGTCTTGTTCTTCCACTGGATATCCCGGTAAGTGCCGGTGTAGTCGGCTTCCTCATCCGCGATCTTCTGGCCGTTCTCGTCCCGCAGGTAGTTGCCGTTCTCGTCTTTTTTGTAGATGGTGTACAGCTCCGGCTCGGCCTGCACCTGCTCCGTCAGGTAGGCCAGATTGGCGCTGAAATCCTGCGGGTCATTGGGGTTAAAGTCCGGCTTGGAGGCCATGGCAAGGATGGCACCGGTCTTGACATTCATCACAATGGCGCAGCCACGGTTCTCAACGGTGTTGGCCGCCACGGCCTCGTTCAGGTAGCGCTCCACTACCTCCTGAATGTTCACATCCAGTGAGAGCACCAGATTGGAACCGTCCTTGGCGGCGTAGGTGGTGGCGTTTTCATCGGCAATGGCGTTGCCGTAGGCGTTGCGCAGGGTGATGGTGCGGCCGTTCACACCGGCCAGCGTGGACTCATAGGAGTTTTCCAGACCGTACACGCCCTGACCATCCGCATTGCAGAAGCCCAGCACGGCGGCGGCAAAGCGGCCGTAGGGGTAATCCCGCTGGAAGCCCTTGGAGGCCGACACCGACACCCGCCCCTTGCGGACAGTGGGGGTGCCGTCGTCGCTCTCCTGCTGGCCCAGACCCAGCTTGGCCAGAATTTTTTCCAGCGCACCGGCGGATTTTCCGCTCTTGCTGTGGGCCTTGTTGTAGGTCTTGACGTATTCCTCAATGGAGAGCTTGATGGCGTTGTTGACCTTGGTGGCCAGCACCTGATAGGAGCTTTCGTTTTGGGAGAGGGCATCGCAGACCGCCTGATACTGGGTCTGGTACTCCGCTGAAGTGGTGTCCACGCTGTCCAGACTCTCGCCGTCGCCCGAAAGCAGGCGCAGGGTGATCTGGGTGCAGACCTCCTTCATGGCGGCCTCATCGATGGTGCGAATCTCCGCCTTGGTGTCCTGATCGGTGGTGGTGGTATACAGGGCCGTGCTGTAGGAAGGGTCGGCCCAGATGGTCCAGACCACGCTGGTGGAAGCCAGCGTGATGCCGCTGGTGTCGTAGATCTCACCGCGGGTGGCCTGAATGGTGCTGTCCAGCAGCTGCTGCTCGGCGGCGTACTGGCGGTAGGTGGCACCGTCGCGGATCTGGATCTTGTACAGGCTGTAGATCACGGTCAGCGCGGCGACCACCACAAGAAGCACGGCGGCACCAAAGCTGATATGACGCAGCCGGGCACTGAGCCGTGCGTGCGGGTCCGCACTGCGGCGGCGGGCACTGTTCTTTTTGGGATTGGAGGATGGTGTTTGCATTGCGTACTCCCGAAGAAAACCGAAAAAGCGTGCGCTGCCGCACGCTTTTCGTTGTTTGGTTTATTTTGCCGTTCTGACAGAGGCAAGAATGGTCATTGCCCCATCGTGGAGCAGATCCGACCACTGCCGCACAGCGGATGCCTTGCGCACCAGAACGCTGCCCTCATCCAGCCGGATGTAGGTGATCTGGCTCTGGTCGATCTTCATCAACCCCAGGCGGGTAGCGGTCTCCTCAACACTTGTGATGTTGGTGCGGCTGTTCAGGGCACTGTTGTAGTATGTATACTGGCTCTGCTCGCTCACAAGCTCTGCCTTGGCGCTCTGGATCTGAGAATTCAGCTCCACCAGCTGCGCCTCGCTCCACAGCAGGCTCACCGCAAAGCCCACCAGCAAAGCCGCGCCCACCAGCTGCAGCGCGTGCTGCATGGCGGCCCGCACGGGGTTCAGCCGCTTTTTGCCGCCCTTTTCTACCCGCAGCGGGACTTTGGGCTGTGCCTGCGGCGCTCTTCTGCGCCGAACCTCTGTCATATCGTATGCTGCCTGACCCATGGTGATCTCCTCCTCACATCTCCGGGGCTTTGCCGCCCTCAGATCTTTTCCAAAACCCGCAGGTGGGCCGAGCGGCTGCGCCGGTTCTCTTCCAGCTCCTGCGTGTTGGCTTCAATGGGTTTGCGTGTGATCAGCTTTGCCTTGGCTTTGCCGCCGCAGACGCACACCGGGAACTCCGGCGGACAGGTGCAGGCGGTGGACCAGCGGCGGAACTTGTTTTTGACCAGCCGGTCCTCCAGCGAGTGGAAGGTGATCACGCAAAGTCTTCCACCCGGTGCGAGATGCGCAAAAATGGTGTCCAGCCCCTCTTCCAGTGCGTCCAGCTCATGGTTTACCGCAATGCGCAGTGCCTGGAAGGTGCGGCGGGAGGGGTTTTTGTTCTTCCGGCGCTCCGCCGGGGGCATGGCGCTGGCCACGATATCCGCCAGCTGCAATGTCGTTTCAATGGGGGCAGTTTCCCGGGCTTCCACGATCCTGCCCGCGATCTGCCAGGCGAAGGGCTCCTCGCCGTAATCCCGCAGGATGCGGGCCAGCTCCTCCCGGCTCTCGCTGTTCACGAGATCGGCGGCCGTCTCACCCTCCTGGCTCATCCGCATGTCCAGCGGGGCATCCGCCCGGTAGGAAAAGCCCCGGGCCGCGTCATCCAGCTGATGGCTGGACACGCCCAGATCCAGCAGCGCGCCGTTGATCGTTTCAATGCCCAGCTGCTCCAGAGCTTGTCCGGCATAGCGGAAGTTGATCTGCACCACGGTGGCAGGCAGGCCCGCCAGCCGGGCCCGGGCCGTCTGCACGGCATCGGGGTCCTGATCCAGCGAGATGAGCCTGCCGCCCTGCTCGCCGTTCAGCCGCAGGGCGATCTGGCGGGAGTGCCCCGCGCCGCCCGCCGTGCCGTCCAGATAGGTGCCCGCCGGGTCGATCTTCAGGCCGTCCAGGCACTCGTTCAGCAGCACCGGGACATGCTCAAACGAGGCCGGGTCAAAGGGCTGTGCTGTTTTTTCTGTGTCCATGTTCCCAGCCTCCTTTCAAAACTCAGATAAGATCCTGCATCTGCCGCCCTTTTCTGCCCGGAGCTGCTGCCCGGGAAAGCGGCCTGCGGCCTGCCGGGAGTTTGTGGCCCGGTCAGCCTTGAGGATACAATTTTATTGTAACAAAACAGGCCCCTGATTGCAAGAGTTTCCCTTTTGTTTTTTCTCTCAAAATGTACCAAAAAAAGCCCCTGCAAGCCGTCGTTTTTGCTTGCAGGGGCCGGAAGCTCTCACCGGGAAATTTCACATTCCCGCATCAGAGCTGTTTCCGGGGGCTCTGGCGCAGGTTTGCACGGACATTTTTGACCTGTGCGGCGTTCTCCGCCATCGTCTCTTCCGTGGTCTTGAGCATATTATCACAGTAGTCGGTCACGGTCTGGCGGACAGTGCGGGCCTCGGTCTGGGCGGCGGAGACGATCTCTCCGGCGCGCTGCTGGGCCGCCTTGACGATCTCGGCCTCGCTCACCAGCACACGGGCGCGCTCCTCGGCCTTTTTTACAATGGCCTGCGCCTGTGCGTTGGCCGATTCGATGAGCTGGGCACGGTCGCTGACAATGGACTGGGCCTGCCGCAGCTCCACAGGCAGGTTCTGGCGGATCTCGTCCAGATAGTCCCGGATTTGCTCCACATCCACGATGCGCTTGCCGCCCGAAAGGGGCATTCCGGCGCTCTCCTCCAGCGTATCCTCAATGGTATCCAAAAGCTCGTTTACGTTCATTCCGCATCTCCCTCTCCAGCGCTCTGCCGGGGCTTACCATACTTCCACAGCAGGACTTTGCCGTATTTATACTGTTTTTTCAGGGTCATGCCGCCCACCTCGGCAGGCAGCACCAGGCCGGTCTCACTCTCGCAGATCACGATGCCGCCCGGGGCAAGGCATTTGTCCACGCCGGGCAGGATCTTTTCCAGCGTGCCGGTGTGGAAGGGCGGGTCCAGCAGCACGATGTCGAACTGCTCATGGCAGGCGGAGAGATACCGTGCCGCCTCGCCGATGTTGACCCGGCTGCGGTCAAACACGCCGCAGTTCTTGCAGTTCTTCATCACGATGTTCACGGCCTCCCGGTTCTCGTCCAGGAACACGCACCGGGCCGCACCCCGGCTCAGGGCCTCGATGCCCAGCTGGCCGCTGCCTGCGTAGAGGTCGAGCACCCGGGCACCGGGCAGGTCGAACTGGACGATGCTGAACATGGCCTCCTTGACCTGATCCATCGTCGGGCGGGTGATCTCGGTGCCGGGCAGGGCTTCCAGCCTGCGGCCCCGTGCTTCTCCTGCAATAACGCGCATGTATCTGCCTCCTTCTCCCGCTGTCCGGGCCCCCTGCCCGGCCAGCAGCTGTTTCGTGTTTTCGTATCTCCATATTATCGTCAAAACGCAACTCTTTGTCAAGGGCACGCGTTGCACTCGGGGTGCAATTGTGCTAAAATCAGGGCAACGCGCCCCATGTGCGGCGCGTTTTGCCAAAAAAGGAGAGTATCTGCTTATGAAAGTCCTGCTCATCAACGGCAGCCCCCACGAGAAGGGCTGCACCTATACCGCCCTGTCCCTGATCGCCGGGGAGCTGAACGCCAGCGGCATCGAGACCGAGATCCTGAACGTCGGCACAAAGCCGGTGGGCGGCTGCATCGGCTGCGGCGGCTGTGCCGCCGGTAAGGGCTGCGTGTTCGGCGGCGTGGTCAACGAGGCCATCGAAAAGGCCAAGACCGCCGATGCCTTTGTGTTCGGCACACCTGTCCACTATGCGTCCGCCTCCGGCAACATGACCAGCTTCATGGACCGTCTGGCCTACGCGGGCGGCAAGTACCTAGCCTACAAGCCCGCCGCCATCTGCGCTTCGGCCCGCCGCGCCGGCACCACCACCACGCTGGACCAGCTGGTGAAGTACCCCGAGTTCTTCCACATGCCGCTGGTCAGCGGTTCCTACTGGCCCATGGTGCACGGCTCCAAGCCCGAGCAGGTGCTGGAGGATGAAGAGGGCTGCGCCGTGATGCGGGAGCTGGGCCGCAACATGGCCTGGCTGCTCAAGTGCATCGAACTGGGCAAAGCAAACGGCATCACCCACCCCGAGAATCCCCGCCGCCCCATGACCAATTTCATCCGCTGAACCCTGTGTTTTCCCTGCGCCTCTGTCCTCCCTGGCAGGGGCGTTTTTTGTCGTCAATCCGCATAAAAAGAGCTCTCTTTTTTCTGTTCCTCTCACAATTTTCTCTTTCTGCGATCCATGCTATAATGAAGATGAGATCAGAGAAGTTCACCCCCATACTTTCTCAAAAAGGAGGCGTTTACCATGAAAAAGATTCTTTCCGCATTTTTCGCCGCTTTTCTTCTGGCAAGTCTATGCGCTCTTCCCACATTCGCAGCGTCTCAGGTTCGTTCCACAAATGCTGCAACAACTGCCGAACCTGCGGTCCTTGTCTGTGAATATTGCGGACAGAGCGATATGATTTGTGTGGATGAGTATTATGCTTCCTGGTATACAGTCAATTTTATTCCTTGTCAGGGACGCGATCCCCGATATAATGATTCGGTCGAGAATCGCACTCATGTTGAAATTTATCAATGTCAATCCTGTAAGTTTGGCACCAGCGTAGTTTCTACGGAAGAGCAGATTTCCCACAAACATCCTGCTATGCGTGCCTACGACCTTCCCAGATTCTGATACTTCCTTTGCGCCTCTGTCCTTGTCGGCAGGGGCGTTTTTGATTTTAGCAGCTTTTTCTGCAAAAACGGAAAAAATAAGGGATGGAGTGCTTTTTTCGTTCACAACTTTGTGGTAGCATAAGGGTAAGAATTATTTTGTGCAGAGCGATGGAGACAGGCTATGGAACACTACGATTGGAACGACGGCTGGCTGTTTGCCCCCACCTTTGATCCCGCCATCGTCCGCCCCGAATGCACCGGGGTGGAGCTGGAGCCGGTGCGCTTGCCCCACACGGTCAAAACGCTGCCCTACAACTATTGCAACGAGAACGAATACCAGCGGGTGTCCGGCTACCGGCGGGAGTTTTTTGCGCCCAAAGAGTGGCAGGGCCGCACGGTACTGCTGACCTTTGGAGCCGTGGCCCACGATGCCACCGTGTTCTGCAACGGGCGGCGGGTGTTCCACCACGGGTGCGGTTACACTGCTTTCACTGTGGACCTGACCGAATCGCTGCTGCTGGGCCAAAAAAATGTGGTGGCTGTCCGGTGCGACAGCCGGGAGGACCTGAACATTCCTCCCTTCGGCGGGCAGATCGATTTTCTGACCTACGGCGGCATCTACCGGGCCGTCAGTCTGGACGTGAAGGAGCCCGCCTACCTGCGCGACATCTTCATCGAGGCGCAGGCCGAGGGCGATTTCCGCATCTATTCCTCCACAGTGGGCGAGACCATTGGCTGCACCCTGCAGGCCGAGATCCGCAGCCCCGCCGGGAGCAGAGCCCTGTACAGCGGTGAGCTCAGCCTGCCCATTGTGGGCACCCTGAACGGCGTGCACCCCTGGAGCGTGGAGCACCCCTTCCTCTATACCCTGACCGTCCGGCTCATCCGGCCCGGCACCAGCGGCCTGCCCGACCGGGTGCTGGACGAAAAGAGCACCCGGTTCGGCTTCCGCACCATCCAGTTCGTGGCCGGGGGCTTTTATCTGAACGGCCAGCGGGTGGAGCTGCGGGGCCTGAACCGGCATCAAAGCTACGCCTATCAGGGCTATGCTATGCCGGACAGCATTCAACAGCTGGATGCCCAATTGTTGAAAAAGCAGTTGGGCTGCAATGCAGTGCGCACCAGCCACTACCCCCAGAGCCCGGCTTTTCTGGATGCCTGCGATGAGCTGGGCCTGCTGGTGTTCGTGGAGATGCCCGGCTGGCAGCACATCGGGGATGAAGCCTGGCAGGCCCAGGCATTGCAGAACTGCCGCGAGATGGTCTGCCAGTGCCGCAATCACCCCAGCGTGTTCCTGTGGGGCGTGCGGGTGAACGGCAGTTCCGACAACGAGGCCTTTTACAAGCGCACCAACGAAGCCGTCCATCGGCTGGACCCCACCCGCCCCACCGGCGGCGTGCGGATTGCCCGCAAGAGCCAGCTGCTCGAGGATGTTTACGCCTACAACGATTACTCCTACTCCGGCCGGGGCCCGGGCTGCGAGCCCCGGTCTGCCGTTACGCCTGACCTGCGCAAGGGCTACCTCATCAGCGAGTTCGGGGGCCAGCAGTTCCCGGCCAAAGCCTTTGACGACGAGCCGCACCGGCTGGCACAGGCTCTGCGCCACGCCGCCGTCCTCAACGATGCCATTGCCCAGCAGGGCGTGGCCGGTGCCCTTGGCTGGTGCATGGCCGATTACAATACCCACCGCGAGTTCGGCAGCGGCGACCGCATCTGCTACCACGGCGTGACGGATCTGTTCCGCAACCCGAAGCTCTCTGCCGCCGTCTACGCAAGCCAGAAAACGCCCCGCTCCCCTTCGGACGTGGTGTTCGAGGTCTCTTCCAGCATGGCGCTGGGCGACCACCCCGGCGGCTTTGCCGGGGCCTGCTGGGTGTTCACCAACGCCGAGAGCGTCCGCCTCTACCGGGGCAACGATTTCATTGCCGAGTTCACCCCCGACCGCCGGGGCCGCTTTGCCGCCCTGCCCCACCCGCCCATCGAGATCCAGGATTTCGTCGGCTCCCTGCTGGAAAAGTATGAGGGCCTTGACCAGAGCACGGCCCCGCAGGTGGCGGCCATCCTCAACGAGATGCGCCGGGACGCGCTGAACCTTTCGCCTCTCTCCCGGGCGCGGATGCTCTCCCTGCGGCTGAGCGCAAACGACCTGCTCCGGATGTACTACAAATACATCGGCGTGCTGGGCGGGCCGTCCAGCGTTTACCGGTTTGAGGCGGTCTGGCACGGGCGCACCGTCCGCACCGTGGTCAAGGAGCCGGTGCAGTCGGTCCGGCTGGAATGCGTGGTGCACAACCCCATCCTGACCGACGGCCCCACCTGGG
>OIEI01000632.1_pt1 | contig 12148 bp, 9 predicted proteins | sample 1581781 | NCBI WGS metagenome assembly OIEI01 (sample SAMN01760935, study PRJEB22395) | human gut metagenome | reverse complement strand
CCGGCTAGACCTCGCCGGGGCGGCGGCCTAAATCACTTGCGAAACTTGAGTAAAATAATAATCAACAAGTAATACCAAAAACGGACAATTATTGGCCTGGCGACGGGTCGAGCGGACGCTATGTCTCTGACTTTGAGCTGGGTCCAAAAATTGACCACTAACTTGTTAATAAGCGATTTGGAATTAAATTTAAAATTCATTACCTTTGAAATGCTAAATGATATTTTAAATGGTAACGACTATGCTGTCCATAAAAACTTACCGTTTTGACATCCGATAAGGAACCTTCCGACACTTTCATCAGAGTTTTGATGTCACAGGTTGGAACCGATGCCAGGCACGTCAGCCGAAAGGCCAAGGCTGAGCTTGCACGTCGTATGGAGGAGACGATAAGGATTTGCTCAGAAGAATAGGAATATGCTGAAAAGAAGACCTGTGCTGTGTGTCGTCGCCGGTCCGAACGGATCCGGCAAGACATCCACAACGGTCAGGTTATTCTCCAATGAATGGGCTTCAGATTGATCTATATCAATCCGGATGGTATCGCCCAGAATGGTTTTGGAGATTGGAACTCCGAAGATGCGGTTTGGAATAACGAGTCTTCTAGGGAAAGATTATTATCTATTCTGTATGACGTGGTTGTATTATGCGATTTCACAAACTTTACGTTTCATATCTATGGCAAAAAAATATAATAATAAGATAAAGCTTGAAAACGTTGTTATCAAAGGCTATAAATCAATAGGTTTTGATACTCCTGTTTCTCTTTCCCTCGGTTCTGTTAATATCTTGCTTGGGGCTAATGGTGCAGGTAAGAGCAATATCGTAAGTTTCTTTAAGATGCTGAGCTATATGATGAGCAAGTCTTTTGCTCGTTATGTGGAGATGTCCGGTACTGCAAATTCTTTGTTGCATTATGGTGCGAAGCAGACCCCAGCAATGGAGGGAACATTGACTTTCTCAGATAGTAAGTCGGTAGATACATATCATTTTAAGCTCGTTAATGCCGCACCGGATCGCCTGATAGTCACGGAAGAGTCCGTACAATGGCATAGAAAAGGAGAAGACAAACCATATGATGCGTTGATCGAACCGGTCTTTAAGGAATCGGCTTTAGCAGATAGCCATAATGCCGTAGCAAAATCCATTTATGGAATGTTGTCATATTGCAAGGTTTATCAATTTCATGATTCCTCAGCAGCTGGTCCTTTGCGTCAAGCTTGTCCTGTAGAAACAGTTGAATATTTACAGGCTCATGGAAATAACCTGCCTTCTTTCCTTTATTTTTTGCGGGAGCATTATAATGACTCGTACAATCGCATTGTCAGTTATGTGAAAGACACCGTTCCTCAGTTTGAGGATTTCTATTTGGAACCGGTAGGGAATTTCATATCCCTTAGGTGGAAGGATAATTCCGCTACCGACTATGTTTTTAATGCTCATCAATTTTCAGACGGTTCTATTCGTTTCATCGCTCTGGCGACACTCCTATTGCAGCCTAAAGAAACGATGCCGAATGTAATAATTTTGGATGAACCTGAATTGGGACTTCACCCGTATGCGGTAACCCAATTAGCTCAAATGATTAAGGATGCTGCCATCCATTCTCAGATAATTATCGCATCGCAGAGTAAGGATCTGGTGGATTATTTCGATATTGAAAACATATCAGTTGTAGAGATGGATGAGGCTAGTTTCTGCACAACTGTGAAAACTCTGAATGAAAGTGACTATAAGCTATGGCTTGAACGTTACACCGTCAGCGAATTGTGGGACAAGAATATTATAGGAGGCCGACCGGTATGAGCGTGAAAATAGTTCATGTGCTATGTGAAGGGCAGACTGAGCAGGGATTTGTAGAGGAGGTGCTGAAGCCGTATTTGATGGCAAATGGTATTACTTCCGTTAAGAGCGTCCTTGTTACAACAAACAAGAAGAAGAATGCCCGTGGAGGGTTGGTTACTTACCAGCACGCATTCGACGATTTGTCCATCATGTTGAAATCACATACTGATGGCGAATATGAGAGACATATTTTCACAACAATGTTTGACTTGTATGCGTTACCTGATGATTTTCCAGGGTATGCGGAATCGCACTCTGTAGTTGACAGGTATTCCAGAGTCGCATCATTTGAGCGAGCATTTTATGATGCCATTGGATCGAAAAGATTCGTGCCGTATATTCAGTTGCATGAGTATGAGGCGCTGGTCTTTTGTGGCTTGGATTACTTGCCGCTGATGTACAAGGGATGTGAAAGAGATATTGAAAGACTTAAGTCGGAATTAGCGATTGTTCGCAATCCTGAGTTGGTGAATGACAGTCCAGAATCAGCCCCGAGTAAACGAATAATTAAGGCCGTCGAAGGCAATAATAGAGCGCATTTCAACTACGATAAGCCTAAGGCTGGAAAATTTGTGGCTCAAAAGGTAGGCATTGAGGCGCTCCGTGCCCGATGCCCTCATTTCAATGGATGGATTGAAAAATTACTCGACATCTAATAGGTGTTCTGTACTCAAGTACCATAACTATGTTGGATGTTGGAGATCGTACTTTGGATCTGGTAAAAACGCCTTGTCTTAACTGGGAAAACGAGAACTCTGTACGGCGGCGAAGACTTGAGACCGGGGTCAGAATTGACCAAGTTGAATAGTGTTAAGATAGTTGTAAAACTAGTACTTTGTAACACTTAAAAGTTCAATATAGGATAGAGGTGCTTCAGCTTGGTGCGAGCATCGGCAGTCTTGAACTGCCAGTTCACACTCTTCTGACCGTCGTTTCGCTCGGAATGCCAAGACGAAAGTTCCTCGTTAAGTTTTTCGACACTGTTTATGCGCCTTTTAGCCAGACATTGGTTCCCGAGAGCAGAGAGTTCAATCTCAGCTATGTCAAGCCAGCTGCCGTGCTTGGGCGTGTGGTGTATTTCAAGACGCTTTGCCAAGCGGAGAGCCACCGCCGGTTCAAACGCCTCGTAAAGGGATGCGACATTGTGAGTGTTGAGATTGTCACATACAAGTACGACCTGCTCGACATCCGGGTATCTCTCGTCAAGCAGCCACTTGATGCGTTCTGCCCAGTCAGTTCTGGTTCTCTGCCGCTTTGCTACAGCCTCACGCCATCCGGCCAGGGGTTCAGTGAAAAGGAAGATGCTGCAGGTGCCATTCCTCACATATTCGTTGTCCTCGTATCGTACACCTGTACTGTTGGAAGTAAAGCCATCCCTTGCTTCTGCCAGAAGCTGAGCAGGTTTCTCGTCCATACATACGACAGGGTGTTTGGCATCATATGGACGGCTGTACACCTCGAGGACGTCCTCCATCGCTGCGACGAAAGCCGCGTTATGGCTGGCTGGTATGCACCAGCACTTCTTCAGATGAGGCCTGTACTCGTTTTTTTAGAATGCGGCCGACCTGCGTATGAGATATAGATTCTATATACCCCAGTTTGACCGACCTGTCGGCAAGAAGACGAAGCGTCCACTTGGCATATCCCTTGGGAGGATCTCCGCAGGCGAGAGCTATGATATGAGCCTCGACGTCTCCGGTAACCTTGGCCTCTACTGGCGGCGTCTCCCGTTTCTTTCGCTGGATGGTTGCGTCGAGTCCCTTCTCCCCATAACGAGTCCTGACGTTCTGGACTGTAGTGGCAGACGTGTTGAAGGCTATGGCAGCCTCTTGCACAGTCATAGGCTGTTTCCCATTCCTGTCTACCGCGAGAAGGATGTTGGCTCTCAGGATGGTTCGCGCCGGCATATTGCCGGACTTCACAATCTTGGTCAGCTGTTTGCGCTCCTCTGCAGACAAGCTCACCTCGTACTTCTGGATAGGCATAATCGTATCGTGCTGTATGTGATACAACAAAGAGACAATTATTTTTAGTTTTATGCAACATTTAGATGTTACAATATACTAGTAATTTGAAATCGAAGATATGAGACAGCCTTCGTGGAATGAATTTTTAGGTAAATATCCAGATGACCCAAGAGGGGCGATGGAAGCCTTGTGCCGTCTTTTGTTCAGGACAAAATACGGTATCGGTGACAGTCTGCCCTATTTCTATAATCATCCGGGTATAGAAACAGCTCCGGTCAAGTACGGCAGTGAGTTGATTGGCTTTCAGTCGAAGTTCTTCACGGGCGAAACAATTGATGATTCGCAAGCCGAGGAGTTGATAAAATCCATCGAAACAGCACGAAGACATAATGCTTCATTGACGAAAATAATCGTCTATACGAATTCTGCATTCTGGTTCCCAAAACCTGACGAGGATGCCATCAAACGACAAAAGAAGGTGGAGAAGGCCGCCAAGGATAAGTCTCTTGCTTTGGAGTGGATGTTTGGTGAGAATATCCTTGATGCGGTGGCGAAGAATGAACTGGCATATGACCTGTTCTTCAATAATCAATCGAATGTCAGCCATCTTCCCAAGTCTCTTGCGCTCTTCAACGAAGCTATACTTCAAAACATATCAAGCACAATACATTATGGACAAAAGTCCATAGTCCTTGACAGGACAGCATACGTGAACCGACTGAAAGTACTTCTGCAAAACGGCAAACACGTACTTGTCAGCGGAGAAAGCGGAAGTGGCAAATCGGCCATCGTAAAACAATTTTGGGAGGAGGTGAAGGATGAGGAAGAAATGGTTGTGCTTTTCCTTCCTGCCAGTCAGATGAATGTCCGCTCTGTAAATGAAGTGTTCAGATTTGACGAGGACTATACTTTTGCCAGTTTCAGAAATTTCTATAATGGACACAGGGTAAAGATACTTGTCGTGGACTCGGCCGAGAAATTGTTGGACCAAGAAAGCACCATCGGATCCCAACTGCTTTTGAAAGGGTTGGCTGAACAGGGATGGCAGTTTGTCTTTACCTGTAAAACCAATGCGATACAGCAACTCAAAGAGAGGCTTTCAGATTACGCCATTACATTTGATAACATTGTAGTGGAAAACCTTGCCGAGAATGAGATTAAAGAGTTAGCCAGGGCTTATGGTTTTCTGATACCATCCAATCAAAAGGTATTTCAGCAAATAAGGATTCCGTTTTACCTTGCAAGATATTGTGAGGTAGGTGATGATGGATTGTCATCCATAGCGGCCCTGCGCGAGAAGGTGTGGAACAAAAAGGTGAGAGGTGCCGTCAGAGGAGGTGAGCAGCAACGCAGGGAAGCGTGTTTGTTCCAGATAGTGAAGGAACAACAGCAGAAGGGCACTTTTGCCGTGTGTCCTGCGGGAATAGATCACGAAGCCGCCTGTAAACTGGTGGACGAAGATGTGCTGGCAGAGCATCCTCATCGCGGATATTCGGTGAAACACGACCTCTATGTGGATTGGGCGTTGGACTTTTCCATAGAACGTGAGTTTGACACCTCTGCATCCTGTCTGTCCGTGCTGACAGACGTACCTCTGAACTTGACATACGCCAATGCCTTCAGTCGTTGGTTGGATACAATTATTGACCAAGATGACTCAAGGGTTAATGCAATCGTGGAGTATTTGGTCACAGGCAAAATAAACCCCAGATGGGAGCATTATGTATGGGCAAGCATTGGGAAATCCTCGCAATATGCCAGTAAATTCTTCGCCAAGTACGAGACTGCATTGAGGAATGAAAGCTATGCCTTGTTCAATAAGTTTACCGATGTGCTTTGTGTGGCTTGCCTGGAAGTGGATCAGACCATAACCTATAAGGGTGAGGAGTACCAAGTGATGCGACCCGTAGGGAATGGGTGGGACGAAGCCGTGTCCTTTATAGACAGGCATCAAGATGATTATTATATAGACCACCTTGGCCTTGTCCTGAAACTGCTGTCCACTTATAGCCGGAGGGGGAAGGAGGCATATGCGATGAGACAGGCAGGCGAACTGTCGCTGAAACTATATGACGAGGTGGCCAAGACGCGAAGAGACGGTGAATATTTCTGGATAGAGAAGCCTCGTCCCTGGAGCGAACTGATATGCAAATACGCCTTTCCAATCAGAGACCGTCTGAATGCCATCTTCAAAGAGGTTAGAGAGAACAAGTGGGTGAAGCATACCGACCCGTATGCGGAACTGATGGCGTATGTGCTTAAGGAAGCCAACCCCCTGTCTATATATACACTTTGCCTATGCTGCTATGAATCGATGACTGCACTGCTTCCCATCTTCTGGCTGGAACATACGGAATACGAGAATAACGATGGGTTTTACAGAGGCCGGCGTAGCGGTTTCAACCGTGAATACGTCTTTGGACTGAATGGCGATTATGGGTTAGATATGGGCTATTTCCCCGAGAGTGCTTACCAGACACCAATTTATGCACTATTGTCTGCCGAACATCTGATAGACAAAGAGGGAACGAAGGTACTGAAAGGCATCATCGAAATGATGAATACCTGCATTGAAACATATACAAGGCGCACTGATGCTGAACGGCTATTGAAAATGACGGTCTCATTGCCCGATGGAACAGCTCGTGATGTGATTGCGTCTCAGTCGCTCTGGAACCTATACAGAGGTACTCCCAATGTCGCTATGCCCAATCTGCTGGAGTCAATGCACATGGCAGTTGAAACATTCCTCCTTGAGTTGCTCCACGACGGGAAAGATGGTGCAGAATGGGACTATGTAAATAAGACCGTTTGGATGATGCTGAGAGAATCAAAATCGGTATCACTCTATTCGATAGCAGCCAGCTTGTGCGTGGCATATCCCGTGCATTTCTATGATGTGCTGTTATTCTTGTGCCAAGATATTCGCTTCATATCTTTTGACCTGACACGTAGTATCAGTGAACATCACGCAACGAGTATTGAGTTTGCCTACCATCGACATCCTTCAATGTTAGAGGAGAGAAAGAAATCGAACAAACTGCCCCATCGCCAACGAAGTCTGGAGAATGCTCTGCTGGGTTGTCAGTTGGCTTTTGACCAAAAGGACGACGAAGCGTCGAAAGAAAAGCTATCAAAGGCGTATTCGTTAGTGGACAAGCTGAGACAGCAAAAGGAAGACCGTTCTTCCGAGGACAGCACCTACAAGTTTGTCTTCGAACGGATTGATTATCATTCGATGAAGAAAGAAGAGGTGGACTTGGAAAATGGACAAAAAGGTATTCTTATCAGCCCACAGTCAACTCCGGAGATGGAGAAAGAGCGCCGGGACCTAAACGAAATGATGAAGGATATGCGGGCTATGAACCTACGGGTATGGGCAGATAAAAAATACAAGGGTAATGGAAAGGATGTTCCGGGATATCCCTTTGACAAAGATGCGCATGCTGCACTGGAAGTTATACGATTGGTCGAGAAGCAAGTCCGCGAAAAAAAAGGCGATATGCTCCTGCTGCCCGGGGATGAATATGTGCAATACATAGGGAGTGCAATCCTCCTGATGTTTTACAAGGATACTTTATCTGCAGATGAGAAAAAGGAGTGCTGGATGCGGCTTGATGAGGCGTTGTCTGCACCATTCGCGATGGCTTCCAATAGCATGTCCGAGGTGAAGATATGCTTGGCAGCCCTTCCTGCGGCAATGGGAACTATGCCAGAATATGAAGAAGAATATGCAAGGATTATCGCAACATACGTAACGATAAAAGATGAAAATGTGAACGAGCGGCTTTGCGATATGATATCGGAGGTCATTACAGCCAATGACCTTTGGCATAAACAGCCCAACTTGATGGCGAAGGCATTGGCGAAGGTTCGCAAGGAATTACCGGAAAACGACTTTACGCTGATGGACGAGCTTCAAGCCGACTCAGTGTTATGTCTGCTGACGTATGCCACTGATAAGCGAGAGTTGGGAAGAATCTGTGTGGAGAAATTGTCACGCATATGGGTCAAGAAGGACGAAAGTTATTCGTTTGTGAACAAGTGCCATAAGGCACAGAATGTGGCGATGTATATGCTTTACGCACCTCTTGATGAGGTTTCTTCTTTAGTGGCTCCTTATGTGCCGTTGATTGGGCAAGATGATTATGATGAGCCGTTGATGACAAGCCTGTTGATTTGTGCCGCACAATATGGCAAGTATGATAATTTTTGGATTGTGTGGTATGCCTTTTACGACCGGATGAAAGAACGCAGAGTGTGGCATTGTCAGGATCAGGTGACGAATGAGTATTTGTTGAATCCCCGTTTTTTGATGCAAGACTATGATGACTGGTTCCGCCTGGAAGAGAAGGATATGCCTTTCTTTGAGCGAGTAACCGAGGATTGGGTCGGAAACCCTGTCGTGCTGTTTGCTTTTGCAAGAGTTTTTGCAACAATTGGCAAAGGACTTCAAGAAAAGGCGGTAGGCCTGTTTGCCCGTTTGACAAGTGGGCATCCTCAAATGAAGGATGAAACGACAACTGTTGTTTTTTATTTAGAAAAGATAGTGAAACGAGTATGGGCGAACAATTCGGACGATTTGAAATCTGACGCAAAGCTAAAATCTGACTACATAGCGGTGCTGGAGTTTATGCGAGACAATAATTCCAATGTGGCGCAAAATTTCTTGAACTGTTTATAAATCATGGCCGTACCTATAAGACATAAGAACATACTGAAAACCTACGTTGATGATGCAACGAAGGCTGTTTGGGCACGTGACTTGGTTAGTCTTGCCATTCAAACAGGTGGGTTGCTGACAGATGCAGAGCAGTCTCAAATCCTGGATGAACTGCTGAATAATGCAGCTTCACCGACCGTCCCTCTTCCGATGGCTTTTATTGTCAATGACCCCACAGTTAGGATTTTGAGATTGGTTCATAAGCATGGTGTGAATGCCCTCGCCGATAATCAGGAAATTGTGTTCTGCGAAGAAGGAATAACACTATTGTATGGTCAGAACCGCTCAGGGAAGAGCGGCTATTTCAGAATCCTTAATCAGATGGCTGGAGGCGAGATAAATCAGACACTTCATCAAAACGTATATGTTGCTACACCCCAGCCCATAGAAGTTGTCATCGAGTATTCCGTAGGTGGGACGACATCCCCTGCGTTTACTTGGAATGGTGTTGCGGCTGCCCCTGCTGATGTCCGTCATTTGCGGTTCTTTGATTCTCGGTATGCACAGAACTATCTTAGCTGTCGTGGAGGGAATACCTATTTTTTCAAGAGTCAGAACCTGATGGTATTCAAGGCTATAAATGATACGCTTGACTTTATGAAGGAGTTGGGGGCAACGATAGATGCCAATGTAGAGGCAGGTTTACGTGGTTTGTGCTCCACAACATACAAAGATGCGTTGACACGAGCTTTGATTGATGCTTTCCAGGAAGAACTGAGAGAACTTGGTATGGAGGACTTGAAAGTGGCTCTCAACGTTGAGAATTTGCTGAACGATGATGCTGAAATTGCCATTACGCTTACAAACTCAATGGCTATCGATGGAATACTCAGTGAGGCGGAACTCAAATGCGCTGCTTTGGCATTGTTCCTTGCAGAATGTAGCTTGACAGGAGGGACTCAACCGATAGTGTTAGATGACCCTGTAAATAGCCTTGACGATATATTGATAGAACGGTTTGCCCACCGTCTCAGTAAGATGCAGAACCAGATTATTGTGTTTACGCACAATGTACTTTTCAAGGAGGCGTTGACTGACGAGCGGTGTTTCAAAGTCTATAGAGACCCTGCTACATCTCGTGCAGGGACTCGGACAACGAAAAAACATGTTCTAGCCTATGATGTATTGACAAGTGGATATGCCTTTGGTTATATTCTGGGAGATACGAATAGGAGAACCAAGTTTTATTTAGACAGAGCACAGGATAAATTATCTGCCACCCCTGTTACCGATGAAAAAGGGATAGTGGATGATTTGAGAATGGCTGTTGAGTGGGCCATTGATGAGGTGGTCTTTCGAGGGCTTGCCCCAAGACGTTTCAAGGGAAGCGAATTGACAGACTGGGGACAGATGGAACTGATGACAGGCGTAGGTGCAGCTAATGTAAAGGAACTTCACGATATTTACAACCAACTGTCAGGGCTGGGAAGTCATCTGGGCTATTCATCGTATGTGTTATCAGCAACCGTCAGTAGATTACAGGCTTTGCATACCAGAATTGAAACAGTGTTTAGCAGTATATGAGTACAAAAAAAAACGATTCTAATTCTCACCAAAAGCATCGGAGGACTGCACAGTTTCCGCAAGGAGGTGGTGAAGGCCATCGTGGATGCGGGGTATGAAGTATATATCTCTGAGCCGGACGATGATGAGCGGGTGCGGTACTTCGATGAGGTAGGCTGCCATATCATCAAGACGGACTTCAACCGTCGTGGGATGAATCCATTTGCGGATTTCAAGCTGATGTTGAGGTATCGGAAACTTATGAAACAACTGAAGCCCAAGGCCGTCCTGACCTATACTATCAAGCCAAATATCTATGGGGGGATGGCTGCTCGCCTGTGCCGTGTACCCCAACTGGCCAATATCACCGGATTGGGCGATGCAGTGGAGAACGGGGGCTGGATGCAGAAACTGACCGTCACGCTCTATAGAATAGGACTGAAAAAGGTAAAACGGCTATTCTTCCAAAATAAGAACAACAGAGACTTCTGCATTCTTTCAGGGATTGCCTCTGAGGATTCTGTGCTTCTGCCAGGTTCGGGAGTGAACCTGAAGCATCATTCTTATCAGGAGTATCCGAAGGATGAAGGAAAGGTGAGATTCCTCTTTATAGGACGCCTGCTGAAGGACAAGGGGATTGAGGAGTATTTTGAGGCGGCTAAAGCTATCAAGATGAAATATCCGAATACCGAATTCCAGATTCTGGGCAATGTGGAAGGACCTTTCCAAGAGCTATTGGATAAACTTGTGAAAGACGGTGTAATAATGCATTTAGGGACTACGTCCGATGTGAGACCTTTTATAGGTGCTGTGGAGTGTACGGTAATGCCATCTTATCACGAGGGCATGTCGAACGTGAACTTGGAGAGTGCGGCCAATGGACGGCCCGTGATTACGACCGATGTGCCTGGGTGCCGGGAAACGGTGGATGATGGCGAGACCGGCTTCTTGGTAAAGGCCAAGGATGCTTCTTCGCTTATAAATGGCGTTGAAATGTTTCTGGCTTTGACCTATGAGCAGAAAAAGCAGATGGGGGCAGGAAGACCGTAAGAAAGTTGAACGTGAGTTTGACAGGGAGATAGTTGTGAAAGCGTATTTGGAAGAATTAGCTTCGATAGAACGATAGTCAGGACGAAAATGGCAAACGTCGTGACTATATTCTTTGCTGCCTCGTTGGAACTCAGCCGTGAGCGGGATTTCTTCGGCAACAGAGTCTGTATGCTCGGTGGTGCGTGTGAGATGCGTGGTGTGCGTATCGTCCTCAACATCTGGGAGGACTACGAGCCGGAATATACTGGCGAGCGTAAACAGACGCAGTATAATCTTGATCTGGTGGACAGGAGCCAGATCGTGTTCGGTTTGTTCCGAAGCGTATGTGGGAAATACTCTCAGGAAGAGTGTGACGGCCTATAAAGGTTTGACTCTCCACAACCGTCCAGCAGCTATAGTTCCTTTCCAGAAAAAAGGTGGCGTGGTGACACGGTATGATGTCAATAATACGCTCACCAACTTGCTGTACAAGGCAGGCGAGGAGTTTTTTCCTATGGAGTATGCAAGCCTTGATACGGTGAAACTGGCACTGATAGTAAACCTGCTGAAGAAAAGAAATGTGCTGGCTCCGTAGCTATATTCACACTGGGTCAGGATACTAGTTTGCTCTTTGGTGACCAAGGGTGGCGGATACGGGTAGGGCTCTGGGGTTGCATACGGGGCAGGTGAACGAATTCACGGTGAACGTGGAACTGATTGAGTTGATGATGCCCTCCGTTCCTCGACTGTAACCGTCCCCACAACCCCATCTTGACATGATTGCAGAAGAGTTATACCTTCGCGCAAAAACGGAAAAGATGAGAAAGAGACAGGAACCAAGTCCGGTCGAAAGACGCGGCCGGAAACCGGTATTCGCCGATGTGGTGTTGTCAGATGCGAATTCAAACGATGCCGGCAAAAGAGGCGGCATCGAATTGCTGTATCCCAATGGAGTGCGAATCTTGTTACCTCAGGGGATGCACGACGTAGAGGAGCTGATGAGTTACGTAAAAGCGTATGGAGAGTGATGGAAAGGATGGTGTGTCAGTTGGGCGGCAGCCTGAAGTACAGGGTGTATACC
>OIEI01000631.1_pt1 | contig 12153 bp, 9 predicted proteins | sample 1581781 | NCBI WGS metagenome assembly OIEI01 (sample SAMN01760935, study PRJEB22395) | human gut metagenome | reverse complement strand
CTAAGCATCATGCGCTGGGTCTGGATACTGCCGCTTTCCCCCTGTAATTCATCGTCACGGCTCAATCTCAAATATAGTGCAGTGTTATAAATCGTTGTATTGTATGGTTGTTTCACGGTTAAAAATCCTCCTTCTAAAAGAAACAACCCACGCTTATACAATACTCGCTGGTACAAGTATATCATAAGCGTGGGCTGATTGACAGTCGTTATTCCGTATTTTTTCAGGAAGCGGCGGCAGCGTGCTGGATCACATCTTCCAGCAGGCTGTCAAGCGGCTTCCCATCCTGTGCGAAATGCTCCGATACCTTGATACGGACTTTCCCCATGACAAAATACTGGGTGCCGTCTTTTTCGGTAAGCAGGGTGCCGCTGTTTTTGTTATTGCTCTCGTTTTTGCTTTTTGCCATAGGCAGTTACCTCCATAAATGAAATATGCCCGACAAGGGAATGTCAGGCAGGTGTACAGCCGCAGACTGTCTCCGTGTCAACCAAACCGTGTCAACCGGCAGAAAAGACTTTGAAAACAATCCATAGGCGCTCTATGATTACTTTTTACTTTTTCTTTGATTTCTTGGTTGACATGGTTGACAAAGGAGAGAAATGCCCCAAATATCAGGCTTTTCCCCGTCAACCGGCTGTCAACCAAAGCGTCAACCAAACTGTCAACCGGTGGCTTTTCAGAATGGCAGTTCCATTTGCCGGGCTTCTTCTTCCGTGATTTCCTGAAAACCGTCCCCCTCCGGCGGAGCTTGGTTGACACGCTCCCAGCCTTTTTGAGAACCGTATTTCTTATACCGCTTCGGGCTTTTGTAGGCTGCCCAGCCCTGTATGATGCCGCCCGCAATGCCGGTATTCATAATCTCGCAGATTGCCCGTGTCTCCCAGTCTGCCGGGGAATTTAAGTTCCCCAGCGCTTCCTCATAAAGCTGCTTGGAACATACCCTGTCGCCGGTGTAGTCCTCCAAATAGGCGTAGATCATGCCGGCCTGTGTGTCTTCCTGCATAAAGTCCTGCTGGTGGGCGTTCAGGTATCGGTTCATTTCCATGCTGAATGACAGCTTATACTTCCCACTGCGATAAACCGTCATGGCTTCCGCCCACATCTGTTCGATATACGCCCTCGCCGCCGCTTCATCGTCCAGTATGTGAACCTCCGCCCGTTCCGGGTACACCGTCACGGGGAGAAAGCGCCGGTTGCCGGTGCGGTCACGGGGCAAAAAGTCCTGCCGGTTGGTCGTCCCTCCAAATACACATTGCCGCAGCCGGTCTGCCGGATGTGTCTCATACGGCACTTTGTAGGTTTCTTTCTGGCGGCTTAAGAATGACTTGATTTCCTCAATACTCTTGGCGTTGGCTGTGGCGATCATCTCCGACATCTCGATAATCCAATGCCCTTGAAGCTTGCGGTATCATATCAAATTGAAACAGCCGATCTCCACGCTACGGAATGGGATTTCACGGATTCGGAACCATGACCTTGACTTTTCTATGCCTGTCCATTCTGATGATGAATTGGGGCAGCTCTGCACCGCCTTTGATACTATGCGCGAAGAACTTCTGAAATCAAATCAGGAACTGTGGCGGCAGGCAGAAGAACGGAAAAGGCTAAATGCCGCCTTTTCCCATGACTTGCGCAATCCGATCACGGTCTTAAAGGGAACTATAAAATTACTGCGGCAGGGAACAGCAGATGAACAAGCCATTGACAGATTGGAAAGCTATACATTACGGATTGAACAGTATGCAGAAGCTATGAGTAGCATCCAACGATTAGAACAAATGCCGGTGCGGATAAACGAGTATTCCTATTCACTGCTACATTCTGAATTAGAGGAAACAGCAAAAATTCTTGCAGGAGCATTAGAACCGTCTGTTTCCGCACCTGATAAGGGGACAATACAATTAGATCATGGATTGGTTTTAACCGTTGCTGAAAATCTAATTGGAAATGCGGCTCGGTTTGCAAAGAGTAAAATTGAAATTCATTTGGAACGGAAAGGAAACTTCTTGCATCTATCAGTTACAGACGATGGGCCAGGCTATCCTGTGGAGTTAATACAAAGCGGCCCGAAACCGTTTGGAAAAATGAAAGAAGACTCCGCACACTTTGGTATGGGGCTATACAGCAGCCAGATACTATGTCTGAAGCATGGAGGAACACTTACACTGGAAAACAGCAAAAGTTATGGCGCAACGGCTACTGCTTCTTTCCAAATAAATCAGAAACCTTGAGCGTTTTTTGAGATTTCTGTTTTACACTCTCCTTATATTATAAACAAGGAGAGTGTTTTTTATGAACATTGAAGCAAAGGAACTATCGAAAATCTACGGCAGCGGCGAGAGCCGTGTCGTTGCGTTGGATAAAGTCAACCTTGAAATTGCATCCAGCGATTTTATTTCTATTATGGGACCATCTGGCAGCGGCAAAAGTACCTTGCTCCACCTGCTGTCTGGACTGGACAAGCCGACTTCCGGCAGTCTGACATACGATGGAAAAGACATTTATCGTTTTAATGACAAAGAACTGTCCTCATTTCGCCGTCGGCGCATCGGATTTATCTTTCAGCAATTCAATCTTCTCCCTGTGCTGACCGCAAAAGAAAACATCATCATGCCCCTGCTTCTGGACAAAAAGCAGCCGGACGAAGTATATCTAAATCAGCTTACGGATTTGTTAGGTATTCGTGAACGGCTGACCCATTTGCCCCATGAACTTTCCGGCGGTCAGCAACAGCGTGTAGCGATTGCCCGCGCCCTGATCGCAAAGCCGGATATTATTTTTGCTGACGAACCGACTGGAAATCTGGACAGCAAGAGCGGCGGCGAGGTTATGGAAATGCTGCAAAGCATATGGAAAAAGATGGGGAAAACGCTTGTTATCATCACTCACGACAGCCGCATTGCAAGAATGGCAGACCGGCAATTTGTAATTGTGGACGGTGTTCTTTCGGAGGTGACAGCAAGATGAAATCTTATTTAGCTCTTGCATGGAAAGAACTGAAAGCACAGAAAATCACGGCAATCCTGATCTTGGTTGCAGTTATCATGTCCACGATTATGACGACAGTGATCGGTCAGTCTATTGGTATATTGCAATCCATGCGTATTCAGCAGGCGGCGGGTCTGAACGGAAACCGTTATGCAACCTTTCATCAGCTTGGCAAGGAACAAGCGCAAAAGCTGCATGAAGATGATCGCCTATATGATGTAGGCGATACGATCTTTATCGGCAGCACACCATTAGGCAACAGTAGTTTATCTTTATATCTTCGGGAATATCACGATAACGCATTATCTATGTACCCGGCAATCGGAAACGTAAAAGAGGGACGATTACCAGAGGAAGCGATTGAGATTGCCCTGTCGGAGGATGCGCTTCAATATCTTGGATTGGACGCTGTAATTGGCGATACCGTTTCTCTGGATTTGAGTGTTTCCGTTATGGATGGATCGCTGTCAGAGTTAGAATATTCTGCTGATTTTGTATTGACGGGCATTCTGGAAAGCAGCTATATCGGCTACGCATCTGGTACGGTTGAGGGGATTGTCGGTGAGGGAACCGCAGAAGAACTGTTGCCAGAAGAGTATCTGCTTTATTCCACAGATTTTAAGACTTATGACAAGCAAAATTTTCAAAGCATCATTTATGCTCTCGCAGAAGATTTGAACGTGGATGAACGGTATATCCAATATAACTGGGTTTTGCTTGACGCTATTGGTATTTCCTATGATGAAGCGGCAGACAGCGATACCGGTACGGGATTTTCATTTATGACTGCGGCGTGTATTTTGGTGGGTGTTCTGGTCTTGCTGGCGGCTGGGCTGGTAATCTACAACATTCTGAAAATCTCTATCACAAAACGCATCAAAGAATACGGAACACTTCGTGCGATTGGTGGAGAACGAGGGCAAATCTATCGTTTGGTTTCTTTGCAGCTTTTGATTCTCTGTGGAGCCGGTATTCCTATCGGATTGCTGCTCGGTATATTGTCGGCAAAAGGTGTATTGATTGCGGCTACGGGGCTTCTCAATCCCGATCTGTTCATGGCAAACAGCACTTCCGAATTGAACTCTGCAATCAACACCGCCAGTACGGTAAAACTACCGATGCTCTTTGCCAGTATCGCAGTCATACTTCTGTTTGCTCTGCTGGCTGCCTTTCCTGCTGCCCGGTACGCATCCCATGTATCTCCTACTGTTGCTATGTCGGGGCAGACTGTGAAAATCAAACGCAGGATAAAAAGGAACCGCAACATCCGTAATTTTGAAGCCTATTATGCAAGGCTCAACCTAAAACGAGGGCGTGGAAGAACAGCAGTTACCATTCTGTCTTTGGTTATGAGTATTACCGTATTTGTTGCCTTGCAGAGCTTTACAGGGCTGCTTGATGCCAGCAGTTCCGTTCAGGACATGTATTTCAGCGACTATGCAGTTACAAATGAAACCGTTGGCATCCCATCAGAAGCCGTAAAAACATTAGCGGAAAATGACGCAGTAGAAAGTGTTTCCACTACACGGCTTTCTGTATTTATGCCAGGTGCCGGTGATATACTGCCCTTTGAAACTGATCTTTCCGTACAGAGCCATGAAACCTTGCAGCTTGTAAATGTGGATGAAGCACAATTACAAATCTATGCTCCTAACTTGTCTGCTCAGGATAAACAGGCTTTGAAAGATGGAACAGGCTGCCTTGTAAAAAATCCCATTGCCTTTTCTTATGGAGATACAACTGTTCAGCAGACTGATCTTACCGTAGGTGATACCATTCAACTGGGAGACAGAACACTTCCTGTATTAGGATTGATCGATACAGCAATCACAATCAATAATGATGGCTTTACGAATGGTGTTCAACTCATCGTGAATGACGAAATATACTGTTCACTGCTCGGAAACGACAGTTATTCAGAAGTCTATCCTACATTACAGGATAACGCCGATACAGATACCTTTGAAAGCTGGTTGGATAGCTGGTGCAGCAATTATCCAGGAACACATTGGCTTTCCTATCTCCAAAGCAGCAATGAGATGATAGAAAGCTTTGAACAGATCAAAATGCTGTGCTGGGTGCTTATCATCTTTATCGGTATCATTGGCATCCTGAACATCATCAATACCGTTTACAGCAATATTCATACTCGTGTCGGTGAAATCGGGATGCAGCGGGCTATTGGAATGAGTGCCGCAAGCCTTTATAAAACATTTCTGTGGGAGGGCGCTTATTACGGTATCATTGCGTCAGTGATTGGAGCAGTGTTTGGCTATGTCTGCTGTATCTTTGTCGGAGCAGCACAGACCGATGCTTTACAGCTTGTCGCTGTTCCGGTTATGGCGATTGTGGAAGCTGCGATTATTTCTATTGTGGCCTGCCTGCTTGCAACGGCAATTCCTCTGCGTTCTATTGCAAGAATGAGCATTGTGGATTCTATTGAGACTGTTGAATAATATCAAAAACGACAATTAAAACAAGAAATCCCCCATAAAGCAAACCTTGTTGCTTATGGGGGATTTCTGTATGTTCTTTTGGGGTGTGCTAAGTCCCGTATAAGCGTGGTGTTGTTATGTTTGGTGTGGTATCTTTAACTATGGGAAACTCCGGACTCCCATTTGCTGACAGTTTTGTTGGACACCCCTAATATATCCGCCACCTGCTGCTGTGTCATGTCCCGCCCCCTGCGGAGTGATGCCAGATAGGTGCCTGTCTTTTCCATATCCATGATCACGGCCTCCTTTTTTCTTGTTGTTCCCAGTATAGCATACGGCGGATTTTTGTCCATCCCCCACCCGCTGACTTTGTCTACGGAGCGTAGACAAGGCTGTTTCCACGGAAAAGTGCCCCGTTCTCCGATTTTTTTCTTGACACGGACGGTGGCCTATGGTAATATGTACAAGCTGACGATTTGAGTGGAGGGCGCACGCGGGTGTAGCACAATGGCCAGGGCACCAGCCTTCCAAGCTGGGGATGCGGGTTCGATTCCCGTCACCCGCTCCAACTTGACAGATACGCGCCAGTAGCTCAGTTGGATAGAGCAACTGCCTTCTAAGCAGTAGGCCAGGGGTTCGAGTCCCTTCTGGCGTGCCATTTCCCCTTACGGGCGTCAGCGCTTCCCGTGCGGATGTATATGGTGGGTGTAGCTCAGTTGGTTAGAGCACCGGATTGTGGTTCCGGGTGTCGAGGGTTCGAGTCCCTTTACCCACCCCACAAAAAGAAATGAGGGATCGGGAGTGTCCCGGTCCCTCATCCCTTTCCACACAGGGGTGTCGCCAAGTGGTAAGGCAAGGGACTTTGACTCCCTCATCCGCTGGTTCGAGTCCAGCCATCCCTGCCAGGTCTTTTCGGACGACACCGTCCTTACGATAACTGCATATGCTTCGTTAGCTCAGTAGGTAGAGCACCTGCCTTTTAAGCAGGGTGTCCGGGGTTCGAATCCCCGACGAGGCACCATATGAACGAGGGTCGACTTTTGGAACAGATTTTCTGGACTGTCCTAAAAGTCGGCCCTTGTTTTATCCTCAAAGCCTTGCTATTCAAGTGTTTTTCTGCGACAGGCTGCTCGTAAAAATCTGGACATTAAAGTTTAAACAGTTGAAAATGGCAACAGAAGCAGCAGAAAATCTGGAATCCGAACCGCTCTTTCCAGAAACAGGGCTTTTATTGTTATCCTAAAAATGCGTCCTCATATTGCTCTGGCGTTTGAAGATTCAGCGTGGTATGTGGGCGTTTTTGATTATAAAAAGTAATGTATTCGTCGATCTTCTTTCGCAGTTCAGCTTCAGAGCGGTAATTATTGCGGTAAAACTCCTCCTTCTTAAATACGGCAAAGAAGGATTCCATCACGGCGTTGTCATGGGGCGTTCCCGCATTGGAGAACGACTGTGTGATTTTTAATTTCTTCAGTAGCTGACGGAACGCATGGGAAGTATATTGACTGCCCTGGTCGCTGTGGAAGATCAAATTTTCTCCCGGCGTTCGGGCGTCGTAGGCCATCCTGAGCGTCGTAATCAGCTGTGTACTGTTGCGAGTGGACACTTTGTGGGCAATTACTTTTCTGGAATATAAATCAACAATGGCACAGAGGTAATAATACCGATCCTTCAGTTTCATACAGGTAACATCGCTGACCCATACACAGTTCGGAGCCTCTGCATGAAACTGCCGCTGTAAAATGTTAGACCTCCGCTCGTAGATATTGGATTTTTTCCACTGTCGTTTAGAAGTGGTGGATACGCTGCTCAGCCCCATCTCACTCATAAGTTCCCGCACCAACGTTGTACCAGCTTTATAACCGCGCTCATGAAGTACCGCACAAATCTTCTCGCTTCCAAATGTTTGCCGACTTTCATCAAAGATGTCTTGAATTGCCTCTCGCAATTCTTCCCGATGTTTGGCATAGGAGCTGTTACCCCGTTTGTTCCGCTTGATGTGGTTGTAAAAGGTTCCCCTCGGAACATCTAAGGCTTTGCAGAGAACATGGACACTAAACTGGCCATAGAACAGCTCCAGTACCGCAAGCTTCTCCTGCGTTGTAGCGTTGGCGATCGCAGGGATGGATTTTAGAACCGCAATGATTTGCTCTTGCTTTTCGCAGCGGCGAAGAAGGCTGTCAAAGTCTTTCGGAGTAACGGTACGGGAACTGTTCTTGGCTTCGACAGGCCAGCCTGAATCCATGTGTAAAAGGTACTTCTGGAAATCTGGTGCTCCTGGCAGATCTCAGAAACAGTCTTGCCGTTGTAATATAGGCTGACCAATGTTCGCTTTTCTTCCTCACTGTAACGCATTATGTGATCTCCTTTCACTTTGTTTTGTCATTTACGGCAATTTAAGTGTATAGGGAGTTCACAAAGCACGGCAATAATTCTTTTGCTTCAGATTTATATCTAATAGCAAAAAAGTATCCCGTGTTTACTATCAAAGCACTTTCTTGTAGAAACAGAAATGGCAAAGGGCTACTTGAAATAAAGTTTTATCCGAGCTAATGTCTTAACCTCGAGCAGAAAAGAATTCTGTGGAAGCACATTGGGGAATGGATAAACAGCGCTTGCGTCTACATACTACCAGTCGTTTGGATTAGTCCAACGCAGAGACGCAAAGGAAAGCCAAGCCCTGTGCTTATTCAAATATCTAACTCGACGAATCCGAAATCCAATGGTACAATAGTAACAAGTTGGAGTATATAGAGCATGATAAATTACAATCTACCAATCTTTTAAAAGAGAGAAGGTGCCAAAGATGGCCGTCATGGATACAGTATTAGGCTTAATTGCTGACATTGGTTTAGACGCAGCTAAAGGACGCTATAAAATTACACGGGATGAACTCCAAGCCCGTGCGAAATTGACGGACTATCTTGCTCGGCAACAAAAATACAATTTTAATTGTTCTTTAGAAGAAGAGATTGATTTCGAAGGACTCGCCGAATATATTCGCAGCAATCTGATGGATGATGTGAAAAACCGCTTGTTTGGGACAAGAAAAGAACGTGGAATCGCTCGTCAGGCAATAGCAGATAAAGCGGCATATTATGCTCAAGCAAAAACGGGATTATCCAAAGAGAGGGCACGATATTTAGCAGTTGCCGCAGTTGATATTCTCAAGAATTTTTATCGTAACAAGACCGAAAGAGATTTATTATTTGTAGCGGCTGAGGTCGAGGATACTATCATCTCAGAGATGACTGACCAGCATAAAGAGATATGTGGCAAGATTGATTCCCTCGACAAAAAGGTTGAAGGTAGCAGTTTGTTGTCCATTGATAGGAATCTAACATTAGCAAATGACGGGAGACTGGATATGGTTGAAAAGAACCTTTCAGGATTTTTTTCCGCTCTTAACTCGAATCATGATCTCAGACCATATTACGGTTTTGCTATGGATGGACAAACTCGCCTAAAAAGTATACCTCTGCGACCGGATGCAGTAGAGTTGTACCCGCCGCATTTAGAGGTTACGGCTACATCATTCAAGCTGGATGGAGTGCCAGTCCAGAGGGTAGATTCTAATACATTTTCTCGTGCCTATCGAAGCCAAAGCCTTATTGAATTTGACGTAGTTGCAGCAAAGAAATATCTTGGTGATACTCCTGACCCAATACAGCATGAAGCTGAGAGATTGCCCGGAGCCCATATGGTAATGAAGCCCCCATCTTTTCCGGAGGCATTTCCGTGCAGTGTAATTGTTGATGGGGAAACTATAGTTGATTATCTTCTTCTACGTACAAAGCGGATAGAAGACGATGGAACTGCCATTGTCACAAATGATGAGCAAGAGAACTTCAACTTTAAAGTCACTCTCATGGCAAATGCCACAACGACCATTCTCAACTTAACGGTCACTCCCGTAAATCCGTCAAATGTGGAGTCTCTGAAATATAGACAGTTTTTGAAAAAAGCCATGTCTGCCAAAAATATTGCGCTCAAATCATTGAAACACAATACCATTTTCATTTCTTCAAAAGCTAATCTAATGCCGCATGACTGTGAAAAATTAGACATTGAAATTGAGTTTTTGAAAAGAGTAGTTGCAATTGAGAGTTACTTCCATGTAGCACTTCATATTCCGGAAGAAATTACAGTAGAAGACCATCGACTAATGGATCGTCTCTATTCGATGATCATTGACGGCAAATATTGCGGTACCTGTATTCGGTTTACAATGTCGTTTGAACTGTCACAAGAGCTTAGAAATTCAATCTGTGATCTTGGAAATAGGGCTTGCGGTTTCGCCTATAATATGGATGTGAAAGCCAATCTGTTCGATCAAGAGCTGTCTTTTCGGATAATCAGAAAAATTGATTGTCTACGCCTCGAAAATTTTGAAAAGACAAAGGCCAAACTTGATGTGCTCGATGATGGTGACATACTGAAAATTGCATTTATAAGTGGTACGGACAATACTGATGTGCATTATTCAGACATGTTTTATTCCGAAGAAATCGAAAAGCATCTGTTTCAATCTTCAGTATCTTAAGTCAGAAATGAAGTGAGATGTAAACAAGATGAATCAGGACTATACGATCAATTGATTGAGGATAACCACTTCTACATTGCATGGTATTGGATGAAATCTGTTTTTACCATTTATATTAACATGCAGAATTTTAATTTTTATAACAATCATTGGCATCTATAGTGTTGCGATGTTCCAAAAGAGGAAGATACCTTTTGGTATCTTTCTCTTTTGCTGTCTTGCCTCCGGGGAGTCGAAGCTTATACCTCCTTCCCGCAGAAAGCGCCGCGGGGCTATTTTCTCTCCGCCGCCAGCTTCAGCAGGGTCTCTTTATCGTTAGGCGTTCCGTCCAGCACGGCGTTCAGCAGATACTGCAGCGCATCACCGACCTCTCGCCCCCGCAGCCCCAGCGCCATCAGGTCGCCGCCCTTCACCGTCAGGTCCTTCAGTGAAAAGCACTGCCGCTTCGCCAGCAGCGTGTTCAGAAGATCCTCCGCCTGCTGTATATCCGCCAGACGGCAGCGATCCTCCGGGCTTTGAGCGGCGTTGTCGCCCCGCTTCACCTCCAGCAGCTGCCGAAACGTCTCCTCTCCCAGCTGCGACACGGCGCGGGCAATAGCCTTCTCCGTCCGGGCAATATCCCGGTCGTGCCAGCGCACCAGTGTCACGATGCGTTCGGCCGTGCGGTTGTCCATCCGCAGGCGGCGGCAGATATCCGCCGCCCGGTCCGCCGAGATGGCCGGGTGACCATAAAAATGCCCCACGCCCTGTTCATCCCGGGTAAAGCACGCCGGCTTGCCGATATCATGGAGCAGCATAGTCCAGCGCAGGACCACCTCCGCCGGGACGGCGGCCACTGCGTGGGCGCTGTGCCCCCACACGTCGTAGATATGATGGCGATTGTGCTGATCGAAGCCCACGCAGGGCGCGATCTCCGGCAGGAACATCGCCAGCACGTCCGGCCAGTTCAACAGCACCGGCAGCACGTGACTGCCGCACAGCAGTTTATCCATCTCTGTCAGGATACGCTCCGGCGCGATACAGCGCAGCAGCGGCGCCTTCATCCGCAGCGCCGCATCGGTCCGCGGCTCGACCGAAAATCCCAGTACGGCGGCAAAGCGCAGCGTCCGCAGGATACGCAGCGCATCCTCCTCAAAGCGTCGTTCCGGCTCTCCCACACACCGCAGGATACCCGCCTCCAGGTCCTCCCGCCCGCCATACAGATCGGTGATATGGCCACGCAGGTCCATCGCCATGGCATTCACCGTCAGGTCACGGCGGCAGAGATCCTCCTCCAGCCTGTCGGAGAAAAACACCTGATCCGGCCGGCGATGGTCCGTATAGGTCCCATCCGCCCGGAAGGTGGTCACCTCAATGTACATCTCCCCCGCCCGGACCGTGACCGTCCCGTGCTTCAGCCCGGTTGGGATGGCATAGCCGTCAAACAGTGCAAGCATCTGCTCCGGCCGCGCGGCGGTGGTCACGTCCCAATCTCCCGGTGTGCGGCCCAGCAGCGTGTCCCGCACGCAGCCGCCCACGGCATAGGCGGCGAAGCCCGCATCCTCCAGCCGTTCCAGCACATATTGCACCGCCTGCGGCAGCATGGCTTCGCCTCCCCTCACGTTTTTTCATCCTCCGCCGCCAAATACCGGCAAAAAAGCCGGTTGCATGGGCGGAAACGTTGTATTATAATAGTACAGTAATTTTTCTGTTCCTGTCAAGGAGGCAGCAAATATGTTTCATCCTACTGAGGACTTTCACAAGTATATCCACCCCGGCAAGCGCGTACACCTTGCCGGCATCGGCGGCGTGAGTATGTGCGCGCTGGCGGAGGTATTGCAGGGCATGGGCGTGACGGTGCAGGGCTCGGACATGAGCGAGAGCGACACCGTGAAGCACCTGCGCTCTGTGGGGATCCCCGTGGCCATCGGCCACTCGGCGGAGAACCTGAAAAACTGCGACGCGGTCATCCGCACCGCCGCCATTCACGACAGCAATCCCGAGATCGCCGGCGCCGTGGCCCGGGGCATCCCGGTCTATGAGCGCGCCCAGGCCTGGGGCGCCATCATGCAGGGCTATCGCAACGCCCTGTGCGTCTCCGGCACCCACGGGAAGACCACCACCACCTCCATGGCCACCCACATCTTCATGGCGGCCCAGGCAGACCCCACGGTGATGATCGGCGGCACGCTGCCGCTGCTGCAC
>OIEI01000625.1_pt1 | contig 12242 bp, 6 predicted proteins | sample 1581781 | NCBI WGS metagenome assembly OIEI01 (sample SAMN01760935, study PRJEB22395) | human gut metagenome | reverse complement strand
AACTCCTCCGCCGAGGCGTTCCTCGCCTCGACCCGGGACCACTTCGACTGGATCTACGCCGACCCCGACCGTCGCAGCGCCGGAGGGCGCAAGCTGGTGCGGCTGGAGGATTGTTCTCCCGACATACCGAAGCTGCTGCCGGAACTCCGTCGCATCGCCCCGAACCTCTGCGTCAAGAACTCCCCGCTGTTCGACGTCGGCGAGGCCCTCCGGCTCTTTCCCGACAGCCGCGTGGAGGTGCTCTCGCTCGGCGACGAATGCAAGGAGGTCGTGGTCTATGACGACGGCACGGCCCGCACCGTCACGCTGGACGCGCCCGGCGCACTGACCGTGCCGCTCAAGGGGCTGCACAGCGTAACGGTGGAGGATGTGCCCGTGGGCAGCTACACCGTGACCGACCTGACCCCGGCGGAGCGCTTCGCCCTGCTGTACAAGAACGGCATCCATCAGGTGGGCGGCACGAGCGATTTGGAAAACGCCGCGGCCGGCTATGAACTGGTGGTGGAAGAACTCGGCAGCGAAGAGGCGGAAAAGCTCCTGCGCAATGCGGTTTACCACTTCATCCTCACCCAGATGCAGACCGGGCTGTACGAAAATCCCTACGTTGACCTTGACCATGCGCTGGAAACCGTGTGGACGAACGAAACCGACGCGATTGCCAAGGGGCAGCGCATCAAGACCATCATCATGCTCAAGAACGACGGCGTGATTGCGCAGAATAATGGCGAAAAGAAGACGGTCTATGTCCCGATGACCTACTCCGCCGGTTCTGCGGCATCCTCCTCTTCTGCGGCCTCTCCCGCGAAGTGGTCTGCGTCGATGGATACGACGCTGGTGGAGAAGTACTTCAACGTCGTCACCGACACCGTGGGCGAACCCACCGGCGCCCCCGATGCGGACGGCAATCCCACCTACACCGAGAATGACATCATCCGCGCGAGCAGCGAAGAACTGGCGGCGTGCGATATCATCCTCGTGCCCATGACCGCGCCGAACACCGATTCCGAGCAGGACAACGACGGCAACTGGCTGCCTGCGTCCATTCAGTACGGCGAGTACACCGCGACCAACGCGCGCGCGGAATCCATCGGCAAGGACACCGGCAACCGCTCCTATCAGGGCAACACCGTCGGCAAGAGCAGCAGCTATTCCAGCCTTGAACTCCTCCAGTATGCGGATTCCGTCAAGGGCGACGCAAAGGTGCTGGTGCTGATGAGCAACTCCTCCGGCGCTGCGTCAATGGTCTGGAGCGAGGTTGAACCGATGGCGGACGCGATTCTGTATTACTACGGCTCGTCCACCTATGTGGAAGCGCTGATGGAAATTGCGGCGGGCAACGCTGAACCCAGTGCCCTGCTGCCCTACCAGCAGCCCGCGTCGATGGAAGCGGTCGAAGCGCAGTGCGAGGATGTCCCGCGCGACGTGGAATGCTACGTCGATGCGGCAGGTCATGCGTATGACTTCGCCTACGGTCTGAACTGGTCGGGCGTGATTGACGACGTGCGCGTGCAGACGTACTCTGCTGCGCCGCTGACCACCCCGGCAAGCATCATGTTCCATTACGCGAACTAATACTATTTCCAGATTCACCTGCGCCATCTGCTTTCGCCTTTCCGTTCTGGCGTGTAGCGCCGCTGCGCGCCACTCCCGTTAGCCAGAAAGAACTATTCGCTTCGCATCTTGGCGCATCTCATTTGGAAATAGCAAGTGCCGCAGGAACTTCCTGACGACACTGAATACGCCCGTCAGCAGTCGTGCGATTCGCCGCCTGCTGACGGGCATTTTTAGTGCGCCCGGCATGAGCAACAACTAAGTGGTGAAAGCTGGTCTGCGGCTTGCTGACGCATGTCGGCGTTGCTATGACCGTACACGTCTAACGTGAAAGCGACGGTTGCGTGACCCAATGCTTCGGAAAGCGTCTTGGGGTCAACATGGCTTTGCAGGGAAAGTGTGGCGTAAGTATGACGCACATCATGGAAGCGGACTTCCGGGCGTCCCATCTGCTTCACAATTGCCTTGAAATGGACGTACAGCGTCTTGAAGCGGACAAACATACCGTTGAGCGGGTGAAAATCATATTGTACTCGTTGTGCCAGCTGCTTCCGGCGCGCATATGCATCTCGTTCTGCTTGCGCTTGGCTTCGCGAAGAACATTCAGGGCGGTTACAGTTAGGGTGATGGTGCGCTCTTTACCGTTCTTTAGCGGCGTGTACATCATCTTGCCTTTGTCGGGACCGGATGCGATGCGCACGAACTGGCGATAAATCCGCAGCGTGTGCTTCTCAAAGTCAACACAGTCCCAAGTAAGTCCAATCAACTCACTTTCGCGCAGACCTGTGAAAAAGTCGAAACGCATCATCAGATAATACTCGTCATCCTTTGCCAGCGTCATAAAAGTGCCCATTTCTTCCTTGGTCAACGGGTGCATTTCAGTTTTGCGGATAGGTGGAAGCTCGCAGTTGTTGCTGACATTCTTCCGAATCAAGTCCATTTTCATGGCTTTATCCAGCATACCATGCAGCATGCCATGAACGTTGCGGATGCTTTTGGGAGATAGCCCCTTCTCCTCCAGCAGGATGTACACGCGCTGAATCATCAGCGTTGTCAAATCCTTCAGTTTCACATGCCCAATATAGGGGATGACATGAAGACGGAAGTCACCTTCGTAGTTGTCCATTGTTGAGCGCTTGATTTTCCCGGCTTTGAATGTCTGCATCCACTCCCAGCCCCAATGCTCGATCGTCAGGTCAGTTTCGGTGATGCTGTTGCCGCTGACAACTTCCGCGCGCTTGCTGGCGAGCTTGTCCTTGACGATTGCTTTGGTGCGACCATATAGCGAGTGCTGCTTGCCGTCCATGTCATAGTAGCGTCCTTCCCATGTTCCGTTGGGACGCTGGCGGATGTTATTTTTCATTTCAGTCATTGTACGCTCCTTTTCTGTTGAGGTCAATGAGCTGACAATGAAAATGGTCAGACTGAAGTTGTCAAGGATCGACACTTCGATTCTATCCAGTCTGACCATCCTTGTTAGACACACAATCGTATAGCCAATAATTAGCGTGCTTCTCCTCCGCACTATTTCCCTCCAACCTATCGTAATTTCTAACCAGATGTGCTATAATAATTCGTGAATTTGCTTCATCAGGTTGCTTGCGGTTCAGTGGCTTTTCGGCTGAATGGCGGATGGACGGGTGTGGCAGGTTTCTCTATAAGTGCGGATGGCAGCAGAAGGGATGTGTCGCCAGCTGCACTTTCCAACACAGTAGGCGGGAGGTAGCGAAATGCCGCAGCAGAATATGCAGGAGCTTGCACACGCACTGTTTCAGTATATCAAGGAGGTCTGCCAGCTGACGCAGAAGGAGATATTCGATGTTGATAAGCAGCCCGCATGGGTATTACTGAGTCAGCTGGATGACACTGCGTGCGTGAAACTGTACAGCCGTGATACAGTGGATGACGAAACAGTCAATAATGATGGGAAACTGTTCTCGTTCCGCAAGCCTGAATTTACAGTATGCCCGGCACCAGATGCGTCGCTCCTCCGTTGGCTGCAGCCGGGTTGGGAGAATTATCGGAAACAGCCCGAGTACAAGGAATCTATATTACCGCCGCAGGAAGAAGCAACTGAATCTGAAAGTGAAGTGCCAGAGGAAGTCGAAGAAAAAGATGCGGGGCAATTGGCGCAGCAGCCGGAATTTTTCAAGGATGATCCGGCGCGCGTAGCCCTGTATAAAAGCTGGCTTGAAACTCGCAACGCTTGGGTGGAACGCGAAAAGCATACGGAGCGGCTTCGCGATACGTTCACTGACCTGTATACCATGAATCATGAGTACAGCCAGCAGCCGGATGCACTGGAAATTGTCATCGGGAATGGTCTGCTGACGGACAAGGAAAACAAGGAGATTCACCATCCGCTGTTTTTCAAGCGGGTGCAATTTACGCTGGATGCTGTGAACAACACGCTCGAACTGTACGATACAGATGAACCGCCGCAGATGTATTTGAGCATGTTTTCTGATATGGAGGGCGTCAATGTTGACATCGTTCGTCCGCTTGAACAGAAAGCAATCGAACAGAATATTCACCCTTTGGATCATCATGAATGTGGTGATTTTCTGCGTTCGGTTACGCACCTTCTGCACGCCAGTAACTGCTATCTGAATGAAAATGAGCAAACCGCACATGGCGATGAGCGGATTGTTGTGCGCTGGGAACCTTATATTATCTTGCGGAAAAAGCCGAACGGCATCATCAAGGCGCTGGAAACCATTTTGACAGATGTGGATCAGGGGGCGCCTGTACCGCCAACAGTAGGGGACATTTTGGGCGGCACCGAAAAAGGAAAAAAGGAGAATACAGAAGAAGCGGAAAACGACGCGGTTTCTGATGAATTTGAAGCACATGACCTTCCGCTGGAGGATGAAGAGATTCTGCTGCCAAAGCCTGCAAACCGAGAACAGATGGAGATTGTTCGCAAAATTGAGCATTCATCCACCGTCTTGGTTCAGGGCCCTCCCGGAACAGGCAAAACGCATACTATTGCCAACTTGCTGGGGCATTTCCTTGCGCAAGGGAAAACGGTACTGGTAACCAGTCAAACGTCAAAGGCACTGATGGTGCTGAAAGACAAAGTGCCGAAAGAGTTGCAGCCGCTGTGTGTAGCAGCTATGGGCGACAATCAGGCGGATATGCAGCGCTCCATTGACAGCATCATTGAACATACCACAACGTGCAGCTATGCGTCGCAGCGCAGAGCGGCCGAGCAGTTGAAAGCAAGCCGCCATCAGACGCTGACGGAGCTGACGGAAGCGCGCAAGCTGGTGTATGCCATCCGCCACAAGGAATTTGAGCCGATTGTCTATGAGGGTGAAAGCTGGTCAACGGCAAAAGCTGCGGCCTATGTGGCACAGCATGAAAGCCTGCTGGCACTGATTCCCGCCCCGGTCAAGAAGGGCGCGTCTTTTCCAATTGCGCCGGATGAACTGCAATGGCTCTATGCAAGCAATGAGCAGCTGACGGCACAGGAAGAGCATGAACTGGCGGCTGGGCTTCCATCGGAAAGTGAATTGATGAGTGCCGCGCAATTCGCAGAGGGCTTGGAATTGCAGCAGAATCTGAACTTGCAGCTGCAAAACATCAATGCTGGCGGCAAGGTTCATTTGGGGTGGAAGCCGAATCGCTATGCGGTAGTCGATCAGCTGACGGATCAGAATTATGCCCAGAAGGGCGATGCCGCGGCGGAGAACGCCCTCCGCGATGCGCTGACAGTCTACACTGAAAATGCTATTCCTGCGTGGGCAGTGTTTGCAATGGCGGATGGTGCGGAGGATGGGCTTGCCAGAAAACGCTGGGAACAGCTGATCAGTCTAATTGATGAAACGTACACGAAAGCGCAGCCTGTGCTGGAGGGGCAGCTGACAAAGCCCGTCAAGATTCTTGCAGGTACTTATGAAACCCTCACGGCGCCTTTCTCGGAACTTCTGACAGATGCGCAGAAGCATGGGCAGGTCAAGAAAGGTCTGTTTATGGCGAAGGAGAAGAAAAATGCGCTGGATGCAGTGACGATTGCTGACAAAACGCCGACAACCCTTGATGATATGCAAAGGGTAACGGCATTTTTTGAGGTGCAATCGCTGCGCGAGCGGCTGGGGCTGCTATGGGACAGCCTGATTGCGGCACATGGAACGCGGCGCTTTGCAGACCTCGGCAATGAGCCGGAGCGCATTTGCCATCAGCAGTTGAAAACTATCGAGTTCTGGGTCAATTGGTATCGAAAAGGCAGAACTGATTTGTGCAATTTGGCATCCAAGGCGGGGCTGGGGGATACGCTGATTCAGCCAGTCCATAGCTTGGCAATGATGACGGATGAGAAAGCTACTGCCGCGCTCCGTCATATTACGAATCTGATGCGCCCTGCTGTGTACCTGCTCCATTTGGTCAACGCGCTGTTTTCGTTTACGCATAGCAGGGAAAATACGCTGGAACTCCTGAAAAATTGCAGTGATTCGGTGATATGCGCTGATTTGCAAGTGGCGATTGAAGCGGAATCGGCAGAGCAATATGAGGCAGCGCTCAATCAGCTGTCTGCAATTCAGGAAAAAGAGGAGGTGCAGCGCAAGCGCACGCTGTTGCTGGACAAAATCAGCGAATGCGCGCCTGCGTGGGCGAACAGTATCCGCAATCGGACGGGTGAGCACGGAAACGCTTCTGTACCGGAGAATATCATAGAGGCATGGAAGGTTCATCAGTTGTCTATGCTGGTGGATGAAATCATCAACACCCCCTTGCGGGATGCGGAAAAGCGGGTGACGGATCTGACCGCCAAGTTCCGGAAGGAAACCGAAAAACTGGCCAGCGCGCAGGCATGGCTGCACTTGCAGTATCGAATTGACCGGAATCCGCAGATGCGCCAGATCCTCAACGGCTGGAAGATGACGGTGACCAAAATCGGCAAAGGCACCGGGAAGAACGCGCCTGCTCTCCGCGAAGAGGCGCGCAAGCTGATGATACAATGTCAAGCGGCAGTTCCTGCATGGATTATGCCGGTATCCAACGTAATGAACTCCGTTGATCCTGCCGAAACGAAATACGACATCGTCATTGTGGATGAGGCGAGCCAGTCTGACATAACTGCTGCGGCGATTTTGTATATGGGCAAGAAAATCATTGTTGTTGGCGACGATGAGCAGGTGAGCCCGATGGCGGTCGGCATTGATGACAGCAAAATTCAGAATCTGATGACGATGTTCATCAAAGGAAAAATCCCCAATGCCCACCTGTGGGATGCCAAGATGTCCTTATACGATATTGCGGAGCTGAATTACCGTCCCCTGATGCTGCGAGAGCATTTCCGCTGTGTGCCGGATATTATCGGCTACTGCAACATGCTTTCCTACGAAGGCAAAATCAAGCCGCTGCGCGAAGCAGGCAGTTCGCCCTTCAAGACGGCGATGGTTTCATATCGCGTCAACGGGACGAGAAGGGGACGCAATAAGATAAACGAAGAAGAAGCAGCGGCAGTGGTTGCATTGATACAGGCTTGCTTGGAGCAGCCGGAATATGCAAACAAATCGTTTGGTGTCATTTCCTTGCTGGGGGATGATCAGACGAAGCTGATTGAGCGGAAACTGTATGATGCCATTCCCATTGCGGAATACGAGAAGCACCATATCCTATGCGGAAATGCTTCTAACTTCCAAGGCGATGAACGGGATGTCATTTTCTTGTCAATGGTGGACAGCAATAATGGCACAGGTCCGCTGTCCATGGCGTCTGGCGAGGGACAAGGTACTAATGGCAAGGCAATGAAGCAGCGCTATAATGTTGCCGTCAGTCGTGCAAAAGACCAGCTGTGGGTTGTTCATTCCCTTGACTACACCGCTGATTTGAAGCCCGGCGATATGCGCAGACGGCTGCTGGAGTATGTGACGAATCTGGGGACGGTGGCAGCGAAAGCAAGCGAGATTGAGGAGGCGTCGGATTCGCCCTTTGAAGCAGCGGTGGCGAAGGCGCTTGTGGGGAAAGGGTATCACATCGTCCAGCAGTGGCAGGTTGGCGCGTACTACATTGATATGATTGCGATTTGCGGGAAGAAGCGAATTGCCATCGAATGCGACGGCGAACGCTGGCACAGCGGCGATAAGATTCGGGAGGATATGGAACGGCAAGCTATTCTGGAACGCCTTGGATGGCGATTTATCCGTATCCGCGGCAGCGAATATTATCGGAATCCTGCGCAGACGATTGAACGTGTGGTCAGTGAACTGATTGCAGCGGGAATCCAGCCGGAAGCATCTGACATTGCAGGCGGAAGCCGTGAGAAGGACGCCTTACTGGAAAAGGTGAAAATGCGCGCGGGGCAGTTGCTGTGCGAAGGTGATTCAGAAATTATGCACGAAGATGCTGCGCCGCAAGTGGAAATAGAATTACAGCCTCAGCAGGAGCCGCCAGTGCAGGCAGAACAACCGAGCGAAAGACAAGCGGAGCAGATTACAATGCCTTTTGAGCTGGTTGACCTGCCTCCGATAAAGGAAAAAGAGCCGGAAAAGCCGAAAGAGAGCAGGGAAGAGCAGCTGGCTATGCCATTGCCGGAAGATGATTTGCTTGCCGCACTGACCGAAAGAGGATTCCGCTATCTTGACAACCGCAAATCATCGGGCTTGCTATGGGTTTACTATGATTCCGGGAAAGTAGGGCAGCTCATTGAATTACGCAGTAAGTTTGGCTTTCAATCCAAATTGGAGAGGCGCGGCGCAAAAGCGACCGACAATCAAACGGCTTGGTGCATAACATGGAAGAAATGAGGTGCAAATATGAAGAACGAGCGGGAAATCAAGTATGAAATCGTCAATGAAATCGGTGTGATTTCGGAGGAAGGTCAGTGGCGGCTGGAACTCAATCGAGTCAGCTGGAACGGGAGAGAACCCAAATACGACCTGCGGAAATGGACGCTCAACCACGAGAAGATGGGCAAAGGTGTTACACTCACCGAGGACGAGCTGGTGAAGCTCTGCGCTATTTTGGAGCGGGAAAAAGCGTTCTTGGCGGAAGAGAACGAGTAAGAAGCAAGGAAATTTTCAGCGGTCGGCAATCAGCGCTGACCGCTGAAAATTTCCGCCTCCTTCCCCACATGTTAAAATCGCCCCATAGAGCTGTTAAGAAAGCGGCTTTTTATTTTGTCAAAAAAAGAGATAATAGAAGTATCAACTGGCTGGATAACGACCGGATGCGGCAGGTTTTGAGCGTGAGCGCCTCTTTTTTTATCTCTGGCAGTGTAGTCATTCATGGCCTGTTTCAGTGCAGCCGCAATGCCGACGTAATGAAACATCAAGATGAACTGAAAAGCATGTACCAGAATATGCTTGCAGAGCAACATGTTCTGCGACATCGAGTTGCTGCTGCGGAAGAGATACTACGCGCATCGCTCGTGCAGTGATATTGAAACTGATTTTCGTGCGTTCATCCCTGCCGCCCTTTACACAAACAACGCGATGATGTATAATCAGAAACAGGCACTTTCGCGTTGAAACGGAGGAAAAGGCGATGCTGACGGTTGCAGTGGTAGAAGACCAAAAGGTGTTTGCAGATGCGCTGGATGGCTATATCAGGCGGTATGCGCAGGAAAGGCAAATGCTGATTGAAGTCTGCCGCTATGCTGATGGCGCTTCTTTTCTGGATGAATATAAGGGAAACTGCCAGATTATTTTTATGGACATTGTGATGCCGCATATGGATGGATTGGAGGCGGCCAAACGCCTGCGGGAAGCTGACCCATTCGTGTGCTTGATTTTCATTACCAGTATGGCGCAATATGCGATTCGAGGCTATGAGGTGGCGGCACTTGATTTTGTGCTGAAGCCGTTGAGCTACGAACTGTTCTGCATCAAGATGGATAAAGCTGTGGCGCATGTGCATGTGGATGAATCATACAGCATCCGCATTCCCGGTGGACTTCAGTGGATTCGTTTGTCGGAGTTGGATTACATTGAAAGCAATAAGCATTATCTGCATTATCATGCTGGGAAAACGGAGTATCGGGAACGTGCGTCGCTGAAGGATGTTGCGGCTTTTTTCGAGGAGCGAGGGTTTGCAATGGTAAATGCCTCTGTGATGGTGAACTTGCCGCATATCAGGACAATTCAGGGAAATGACGTGCTGATTGCTGGGCAGGTATTCAGCATCAGCCGAACGCACAAAGTTGCGTTCTGGGAAAAGATGTCCCGCTGCATCGGAAACCGAGGTGTTTGAATGAACTGGCAGGAGCTGCTCTATATTGACCTATATCACGGATATATTCCGCAAATCCTCATTGGTGAACTGATTTTCTTTCTGCATACAGAAAGAAAAGAGCACTTTGTCCATCGCGTGTGTATTGGATTGCCGTGCTTTCTGCTGCTGGCGGTGCTGCTGCCGAATCTGATTGCGCATTATGTTTCCGGCTTCTTTTCGCTGACAATTTTTCTGCTGTCCATGGGCTTCTGGGCGTATTGCATGGATGCGGATTTTTCGCAGATTCTGTTTCGCTGTGTGGCGGCACAGCTGGTGCAGAATTTGTCGTACCAGATCGAAAATCTGGTCTATTTGCCCTTTGCGGCGCATTTCAGTGAGATAGGGCGGTTTTGCTGGTCGCTTGTCTGCATGGCGGGGGTGTATACGGCCGCTGCACTGCTGCTGGGGCGGCGGCTTATTTCCGGCAATTTGAAGCGGCCGAATCAGCGGTTCATTTTCGGCTTTTCTATCGTTACGACACTGTTTGTGTATTTAATGCAGTACCTTTATCAGGTGTATGAAGTGGATCAACTGTGGATATCCAGACCGCCGCTGATTTTGTGCTGCATCTTTGCTCTATGTGTACAGTTTGGCTTTTTGGAACTGGGGCGCGAGCAAGAGAACAATCAGATGCTGGAGCAGATGATGGAAAAGGAGCATCAGCAGTTTGAAATTACGCAGGAAAATATGGATGCTATCAACCGCAAGGCGCATGACTTGAAACATCAGATTACCCGTCTGCGCGCGGTGAACTCCGTGGACGAAAAGGAATTGCAGGAAATTGCGGAAGCAGTGGCGCAGTATGAAACAACCTTCCATACGGGCAATGCTACGCTGGATACTATCCTGAGCGATAAGCAGCTTGTTTGCAATCAGCACCATATTGCCCTGAGCGTTATGGCACAGGGGGCGATGATTGACTTCCTGCGGCCGGGGGAAATTGCGTCGCTTTTCGGCAATGCGCTGGATAATGCCATTGAATGCGAAAAGAAAATTGCGGAAATAGAGCAGCGCTGCATATCGCTTCAGCTTTTTGAAAGCAAAGGGATGGTGTGCATACAGGTTGAAAATTACTGTCCACATGAAATGCGCTGGCAGAGCGAGCTGCCAGCCACAACCAAACCCGAACGCATGAATCACGGCTTTGGACTGCGGAGCATTCAGTATATCGCGCGGCAGCATCAGGGAACGCTGCATGTCTCGTGGGAGAATCACTTGTTCCTGCTGCGGGTGCTGATGCCCTGTCAGGCTGCTTCTTGATGAATCCTATTTCCTGATTCATTTGCGCCTTTTTGATTCGAAAATAGGATAAGATATGTCACTTTTGCCACAAATCCGCCCGATTTTGCCAATGCAAACAAAAACGGGCGGATTTGTGCTATGGTAAAGGCAACATCTTTCCAGATGCAAGAAGGAGGAAAGGAACATGAAAAAGACTCGGAGTTCCCAGAAAGCCCTGCGGTGCATTATCAGCGTTACCAGCCTACTGCTGGCGCTGATGGTGGGCGTGACAGCAGGTGCGGTATCCATGCAGTCGCTCATCTGCACCTACATTGGCGGGGACACCTACCGCATGGAGGACATTGCGAATGCGACGACGCTGCAGCCCTACACGGACAACGGAATGGCTTTGCAGGACTGGAAGCAAGAGGCGGACAAGCTGGTGGAGGAGATTGAAAGCGAGGGCATTGTACTGCTGAAAAACAGCAATGCAGCCTTGCCGCTGAACAAGGGCAGCAAGGTTTCTCTGTTCTCTCGTTCATCGGTTGATTTGGTGCTGGGCGGCACGGGCGGCGGCGGGATTAAAGCCACGACCATTGAGACGCTGCGCAGTGCGATGGAAGCAGACGGGATGTTTACTGTCAATCCTGTGCTGTGGGATTTTTACAAGCAGTATGACGGCGTGGATGGCTACAAGCGCTCCAACGGCGGCTGGCTGGGCGCGAAGCCGGAGCAGATTTTCGTTGCGGAAGTGCCGATGGCAGACTACACGGATGCAGTGCGCGCTTCCTATGCGGATTACGCAGATGCAGCAATCGTGGTGATTTCCCGTGTCGGCGGGGAAGGCTCTGATATGCCCACCGGCGACTTCGGCGACGGCAGCAAGTATCTGGCACTTCAGCCGCAGGAGAAGGAACTGTTGCTGGAAATCAAGAACAGTGGAAAGTTCGGCAAGGTGATTGCCCTGATTAACACGTCCAATGCGATGGAATTGGGCTGGGTTGAGCAGGAAAAGTACGGGATTGACGCTTGCCTGTGGATTGGCGGTGTTGGACAGAGCGGTGCGCGCGCAGTGGCGAAGGTGCTGTGCGGCGAGGTGAATCCGTCCGGTCGTCTGGTGGACACTTATGCGGCGGATTCCTATTCTGCGCCGGCGATGCAGAACTTTGGTGACTTTAAGTATACCAATAAGGAAGACGCACTGGCGGTCATTGGCGGCAATTTCGGCACGAACTATGTGGTGTATCAGGAAG
>OIEI01000624.1_pt1 | contig 12271 bp, 11 predicted proteins | sample 1581781 | NCBI WGS metagenome assembly OIEI01 (sample SAMN01760935, study PRJEB22395) | human gut metagenome | reverse complement strand
TTATGCAAGAGGGGCCGCCACGCGGCCCGCTGGTAAGACAGTAAAATTCAAATTTGAAAACCACAATTTTATAAGTGGTTATTAACCCTCACAGGGTTTTAATAAAATCCTCCAAAAGCCTTGAAAATTAAGGGTTTATAGCAAAATGCTCACCTTAACTTATTATACGATTTCACACTGTTTTATTCTTCCCTTGGAAGCTGATAAGGGCAAACACAAGGGCAAGAAAATCTGATAACAAGATATAACAGAATGTGGCAATCGGAGAACTGCGACGTATGTGCGAATATATTATACTGGAGGATTTATTATATGGACAAGTACATTTTTGATAAAAGCAACGGTTTGTGGTATGAATTGCAGGGTGATTATTATATCCCTTGTCTGATACTTGCCGAAGAAGAAACACAGCCTATCGGCTTATGGGGACAACGCCACAAGCAGTATCTGAAAGAGCATAGGCACATTGTTTACACCACGATGCTGATTGATGGGACACTTAACCGCTATCTTGCAGATATTAACCAACAGGCGGAGCAAATGTTCCACAGATTGATTGAGGAAATGGTTCAAAAGCAGGGTGTGACAGAACAGTTAAAAGCAGAACAGCCTATGGAATGGATAGGATTGATGAATAACATACAAGCTTATGCAAGAGAAATTGTGAATAATGAAATAATTTTTTCATAGGATTAACGATACGAGGGCGAAGATGCTTCTACACATCTTCGCCCTTGGTTTTTTTATAGTCAATTTTTATTTCGCTTTGCGCAATACCAATAAAAATCGATGAATTTTTCCTTCAATACAACCGTTTTGCTCTAAAATTTGTTGTGCATACAGTAATCTGTTCTTGCAATTATCTACAGAGAAATTAGGAAATTCCCACTCTATAATATGCGCAAACCAAACAAGTGCACCTATATCAAAAAATTTGATTGGTCTGAAGCATTCCTGTGCATCCAAAATGTCAAAACCTACATCACAAAAACGTTTTTTAACTATATCAAGATACTGTTCTGGAAATGGAAGTTCAGTTTTTCCTAAGAGAAGCTCCACCAATTCACGGTCATTTTCAGCCCCAACCTGTTCAGTGATAAAAATTCCTCCACATTTCAAAACACGATGTATTTCTTTGGCATTAAAATCACCGTGACGATTAATGACAATATCAAATTCATAATCACCAAATGGCAACATATCCTTTCCATCACCTGCACGAAAATCAATACCGAGAGGGAGCAAGGTTTCTCTGCATAGCTGAATATTTGGGGGATAGGCTTCGGTTGCACTTGTCTTTACATAAGGATGGCGGAGAGATAACAAGAATTCACCACCACCAGTATCTATATCCAGCAGTTTCATTTCTGGGTTTAAGTAATCTAGTATGATGTGTTGATAATTCCAAGGCAAGTCCGTTTCTTCCGTATATCTTCCCTCAATGTGAGAAAAATCCCATCCATGGATATGTGCAACACTTTCTTCTTTTTTCCAAATGTCTATCAATTCTTTTTCTTTCATCGTAACTACTCCTATTTTGAATATTTTTGTTTTGTACATCAATTATAGGTGCAGCCAACTGACAACATCATAAAATAAGCTCGATACAATCTGTTGCCAGATTTACAACTGCACCGAGTAGTTACCTCGAATAAATCTCATTGTGTGAGTTCACCGCCTTTCGAATTGCCTTGTATCAGTGTATCACTTTTTGAACAAAAAAGAAAGTATCCTTAAAATGATATATTTCAAAACATAATTCTTGCCATTGGTTTTCAGTCAAATTTGTCTATGTAAGACCGCAAGGCAGGTTGCCCTGCGGTGTTGATTTCCTATGTCGTGATTATCTGTCCCTGTCTTGGGATTTCTTTCTCTGCTTCGGCTGAGCGTTCTGTTTGCCCTCTTCCTGAAGCTGTCTGAGCCTGTTACGCACACTTTGTCTTTCGGGCGGTCTGTGCTGTTTCTCGGCAGGTTTCCGTCCGTTCTTGACTGCCTGCTCCCATTCTGCAAGATCTTGGTTATACTGTGTCACAATAGCCTCTGCTTTGCGGTAAGTTTTCATAAACGCCTGTACATCAGGATAACCGTCATCTTTTAGAATATCGGGGATTTTATCCAGTTTTTCAGCAAGTTCGGTTTCAGTCTGCTGTATCTGCTTTTCCAGAGCCTTACGATCCTTGCCCTTGAAGATACCCGTTGTTTCTGCAAGCTGCTGTCGCAGATTCGGAAGTGTGACCTCCTGTATCTTCTTGATTGCTTTCGCCTGTTTCTGTACCTTTAGCATAAGGGTCTGCATTGTGCGGAACTCGTCCATATCCATATTGAGGACTGGCTTGGGTGGCATATCCTTTTCACGGATGATGGCTTGCAGAAATTCCTTTGCCTTGCCTACGATACCTCGGAACAGGTTTGGAAGCCAACCGTTTTCACGGATGGACTGACCGGCTTTGTCGTGGATTTCGGTCTGCTTGATTTCCAGTATCTTTGCTTCTTCAATGCCCGATACAAGAGCCAAATCCGCTGTTCTGTTCCATTCCTGCCTTGCGGTGTTATCTGCTTCGATTTCGGTAGCCTTGGGATTATTCTTACCTATCTTTTTTGTGGGGAGATACACGCTGTTCTTATCAAACACTTTCAATCGCTGTTCGGGATCTGAAATGTGGGAATTGATAAGCTCCGTGTAAACCTCTTTTGCTTCTGCTATGAACGCTTCTGTTTTGAAACGCTCGTCTTTGGTTGTGAATAAATGGCTTTCGTAAACTTCCCCCTTTTTGATAACGGTACAGCCTTTTCGGACTTGACCGTTCTCGTCTGTGATTTCTTTCTTGGTTCGTACCCTTTTTCCTGTTTCGTCATAAAATACGCTTCTGGTGGCAATCTTGATGTCAGGTTCGGGAAGCAGTTTCCTTTCACTGAATATGAGGTGGATGTGGTAATTGGTCTTGCGTTTGTTATGATGCAGAGCCGATACACATTCCACTCCGTACTGCTGTCTGAATTTGTTCGTAAATTCTTCAAGCACCTGCTGCGGGTCAAAGGTGGTGTAAATCTCTGGCAGGGCAATGATTAACTCCCTTGCTTCAATACCCTTTCCTGTTGTTCCGCTTCGTAGGAACTCCTGCTGGCTTTCCCTGGCGAGATTGTTCCAAAAGGTATTGTCGGCGGTACGATAGGTGGCATAAAGGTTTTCCTGTTTGGCGTGGCTCGTGATATATGAGATTCTTCCCTTGACATTGGGCAGCTTCGACATCTGAATGAACGAATGTCTTGCCAAGCTTTTGCTCCTTTCTTCGCTGAGAATACCGTACTCATTACGCAACCGACTTGTCGGGTGCGGCTGTCACAGCTATCGGTGATTGGTGGGACAGCAATGGAAATTGCGGTGCAATTTCCTCTGTATCATAGCTGAGGTGATGGTGTCCAAAGCTGTGATACAGGCTCCCCGCAGGGGCGAAATACCCAGAGTACAAATCGCAGATTTGTGCGAGGGGTGTATTTCGCTCTCAAACGCCGAGGGCTTTGGAGAACGGTCATTCCACTTTTCGTACATCATTGGGATTTAGTAAATTCCTGCCCTGATTGACCGTCATAAAACGCTCCAGTGTATCCCTGCGGATAATGGTCTTACGTCCGACTTTCAGAACAGGCAGTTTGCCCCAGTCCACCAGTTTTCGCATTGTGTTCCTACCGATACCTGTACATTCTGCTGCTTCCTCGATAGTTAAACCCATTTTAATTGCTGTCATTATACATCCATCCTTTCAAAATACTCATTTTGCAACCCTGCGATTATCATTATACTTATTTTGCTATTTCTTGTCAACTTATTTTACAACCCATTAAGATTGTTTTTTAACTTTTATCGAGAAAGTAGTTGCAAAATAGGTTTTGATATGCTATACTTGTATTCGTCAGGAGGTGAAAACCTTGAAAAAAGAAATTACATTCACCGCAAAACAGGTTGGTGAACGAGTGAAAGAACGTCGAACAGAATTGAATCTTACAATGCCGGAACTCGGCAAGCGTATCGGAGTGAACAAGTCAACGATACAGAGATACGAAGCAGACGGCGTAGACCCAAAGAGAACAATGATTATCAATGGACTTGCAGAAGCACTGCTTACCACTCCTGAATGGCTCACAGGTCTTTCAGAAGATAAGGAATATGACAGCAGAACGCTTTGTGAAAAGGACTTGGAAGAACATATCAAGAAGTACATTGATATAGTGTCTACGGTTGTGAATGGCGAACCGCACCAACAGCTCCTTACCACATTTCTCGGAAAGATGATTGATTTGTATTCCGTTCTCTGCTACCACTTCTCCGACGCTATGGCAGAGGTTGACCGTGTGGCAGAAGATGAAGGACTGAAACAGTCTCTCCGCAGATATGCGATTGAATCGGGAGCGATTACAGAGCGAGTTTACCATAAAGAAATGGAAGCACCGATTGAGGATATGAAACGATTCTTAGACGGAATTTTACATATCTACGATGAAGGACGCACCGCTGTAAAGATGAGTGACCTTTTCGGGATAGTAGCGGAAGCCGAAGCAAGGCTTGCCGAAAAAGAATAATTCCGTGGCTCTTTGACAATGAAAAAAGCCGATTAAGAACAATCGGCGGATGTGACATTATTTACTTTACGCACACCATACGTCACAGTTCCGATTGCCACGGATAGAAAGGAGACTATTTATCAATGGCAAAAGGATCTGTAAGAAAAAAGGGCAAGAAATGGTACTACCGCTTCTATGTAGAAGATGAAAGCGGAAAAATGGTACAGCGTGAATTTGCAGGCACAGAAAGCAAATCTGAAACAGAGAGTCTGCTCCGCAAGGCAATGGAGGACTACGAAGCGAAGAAGTTCGTGGCAAAGCCTGAGAACACCATTGTGGGTATGCTGCTTGATATGTGGGTGGAGGAAGAACTGAAACCCGGCAATCTGAGCAACGGTACAGTAATGGCATATATGGGAACAGTGAACAGGATAAAGAAATATCCTATCGGCGACAGAAAGCTGAAAACGGTCACTGCGGAACATTTACAGGCATTTATGGACTTCCTTACTTTCGGAGGACAAAACCCTGATGGAACGACAGCAAAGGCACTCAGCAAAGGGTATCTGAGGTTATTCTCAGCAGTATTGCAGGGAGCATTCCGATTTGCGGTATTCCCGAAGAAACTGATTTCCTTTAACCCTATGCAGTATGTGGTATGGAGGGGAAAGAAAGAGGAATACGAACTGTTTGCAGACGAGGACGGCGAAGTTGACAATGCACCTACCATTGACCATCATCAGTTTTTAATGTTGGAGGACTTTCTGAAAAAGAAAGACAATCCTGCATTGCTCCCGATGCAGATAGCCTATTACACAGGACTTCGTATCGGAGAAGCGTGTGCTCTGACTTGGCAGGATATCAACCTTGACGGACAGTACCTCACAGTGCGACGCAGTATGCGATACAACGGGCAAAGGCACAAGACAGAGATAGGTGCTACCAAACGCAAGAAAGTCCGCACCGTGGACTTCTGCGACACTCTGGCAGATATTCTCAGAAAGGCAAAGACGGAACAGCACAAGAACCGCTTCAAGTATGGCGAACTCTATCACCTCAATTACTACAAAGAGGTAAAAGAAAAAGGCCGTACTTACTATGAAGTCTACAGCCTGCCAAGAACGGAGGAAGTACCTGACGGATACAAGGAAATATCCTTTGTCTGCCTGAGACCTGACGGAGCATACGAGTCACCGAGTACGGTTGGTGTTATGACAAGGTCGGCAAAAAAGAAACTGGAAGGGTTTGAAGATTTCCATTTTCATATGCTGAGACACACATTCACCAGCAATCTGCTCTCCAACGGTGCAGCACCAAAGGATGTGCAGGAACTGCTCGGACACGCTGACGTAAGTACCACAATGAACATTTACGCTCACTCTAAGAGGGAAGCGAAACGAACTTCCGCAAGACTGCTTGATAAGGTGGTCGGGGAAACCTAAACAAAAAGTTTCCCTTGTTTCGGCTCATAAGGGCAAAAACAAGGGAAAATACATAAGGAACGAGTATTAAAATGCCGATTTTCCTTGAAAATACAAGGGTTTCGGAGGATTGATTAGATAAACTTAAATTTAGCGGCTTAGAGTTGGACGGTAGAGACATCGATCTCGCCGGACATGAGCTTCGGCAGAAGATTATCTCTCAATGTCGCAAGCGATTGATTCTGCTCTTCCAAAATACGTTGCTGCGCAAAGAAAGGAGCGCAAAAGTCGCTGAATTTGGCAAGAGTTTCAGCGTCAGGAATAACCGCCGGGACATTTTTCATAGTGCTGCCAGATACTTCTTTGAATGTTGACCCGGATGCCATGCCCTCAATAACCGGGAGAGTGTTTTTCAAGAAGAAGTAAACAAATGGTGTTCCAATTCCCGGCTTAGGCACAACTGATTTGAAGCCTTGATTTGTTGTTACTTCACCAGCGGCGATAGCAATATAACCTATTGGCGCACGAGATGAGAACAACACTGTTCCTTCTGGCATGATTGCTGCGCTGCTGTTCTTCAAACCAAGTTCAGTTATGTCATTCTCACCATGAGAAACGAACTTCGACTTGTTGATAGATAAATCTTTCGGGGTTATCCATGCTATACCGGACTCCGTGTAATACTCAGGTTTAGCTTTTGAAGGTGTACTGCCTCCAACAACAGTACCAAGATCGCTAATTGTTCCGATAGCCCATTCTGGATCAGCATTATCAACAAATAATTCTTGAAAATAGGATTGAGCTTGCTGCTCTAAATTATCGTTTATCTGCTCGTTGCAGGTGATCTTATCTTCGAGGCATTGCATCGTTTGTACGATAACTTCTTGTACAGCAAGCGAAGGAACGGGTATGGTCAAATTGGCAACTTCAGAAAATGTAATCTGAGGGAATGTGCCAGATCGCGTTTCAGCTAACAGTTGAAGTTCTGCAACTGTGGAACTATTCTTCAAGAAATAGTACAGGTACTTAGGAGATACCACATCCTTTTTTGCTCGAATTACCATCAGTTTAGTTGAAGCGATATAGTCTATGGGCGAAAAATCCACATAGGCAAACCGCCTGTTCTGTGGACGGATCTCGCTATACAGAATATCGTCTCGCTGAAAAGTTTTCTTGAACTGCCCTTTCAAATTGGAGTTTGGAACTCGTTCGTGGTTGAGAACTCTACCCTCTAAAACGTCCGAGGTATTGATAAGCGTCACCATATTCTTTTTTTCGCGATAAGTGTCCGAAATAGACGAACAGACTTCACCAACGGGCATATATATTGTTCCATTCATACTACCCACCATCCTAACCGATGTATTTTCTATGTGCCAGCTTCACATTCTGCTGTTTCACCATTGCATAGTGCATGGTGGTGTCGATTTTCTGATGCCCTAAGAGCTGCTGGACCTGCTCTATGGGCATTCCTTTGTCTATAGCAGTAGTAGCCAGAGTGCGTCTGAACTTGTGGGGGTGAACCTTCGGGATATTCAGACGCTTTCCCAGCTCCCGAAGACGTGTCTCCACACCGCCGATCATTAGCCGGTCAAATGGGGCTTTCAGTGAAACGAACAATGCCGGGTTTCCATCCGTTCGACCCTCAAGATAGTTTTGAAGGTGGATCTTTGTCCTTGCATCGAAGTAGACCAATCGTTCTTTATTGCCCTTGCCGACAACCACACATTCGCGCTCATTGAAGTTGATGTCTTCGCGGTTTAGCGTGACCAACTCTCCAACACGCATTCCAGAGGAAGCCAGAAGATCAATCATCGCCAAGTCCCGTGCTGTTGTGCAGTTGTCACGCATCAGCTCTAATGCTTCATCAGTGTAGGTGTCCTTGACTACCTTTGCAGTCTTGACTTTGTGAATCCGACGTACCGGGCTTTTCACGATGAAGTCCTCATCCTCAAGCCAAGAGAAGAAGCTGGACAGAATCCGACGAATGTTGTCTATAGTTACCTTGCTCGACCTGCGCTGAACCTGATAGTTGGTCAGATAGCGGCGCAAATCATCTGTGGTGATCTGTTTCACAACCTTTCCAACTCCGAAAATCAGAGCCTCAATCGTCTTCCGATAGTAGCTCAGGGTTTTCTCTGAGCAGCCTTCAATCCGTTTTGCCGTAATAAATGCTTCAACTGCATCCGTCTCTTCTGCTACGGGAATTGCGCTGCCATCATAGGTGATCGTTGCCCCTTCCAATGTCTCAGCCATTGCATCCCGAAGGTGCATGAGCTGTTCGTTGTTAAGATACGGCAGCATTTTTCGCTGTATCTCCGTGATGAGTTGTTCTGTCATTGTCGTGTCTCCTTTCGAGGTAAGAGAACGACATTCAGTGGCAGTTCCTTTTGTAAAACTCTCGCCACTGGTGAGAGTTATTTAGACGGTAAACGATAATTTAGCGGCTTAGAGCTGAATGTCGGAGACATCAATCTCGCCGCTCATCAGCTTTGGTAACAGCGAATCTCTCAGTGCAGTCAAACGCTCATTTTCAAGAAGGTTATTCTCGATTTGATGTATAACAGACCAAGCAAAATCAGCAAATGCTTGAAGTGATTGCGCTTTTGCGAGCGGGATTTCAAACGCGGCAATCATCTTTGTTGTTAAGCTGCCTCGAATACTACTTGAATCTGAGATTGCACGAAGTTCGTCGTATCTGTTGGCCAGATTCCAAAACAAATACGGCAAAATATTCCTCTCAGATTTAATGACGATTACAGATTGATTGACATAGGTATCAATTAAGAGCATGGAGGTCTGACCTCTCGTGAAACCTTGACCGGCAGATGCCATAACAATATCGTATTTTGTAGCCAGTTTGGTAGATGAATTGTCGATGCCTGCTTGCGTAATGGTCTTCTCTGTCGAGATCACAAAACGATTCCGCGTTTCGCCGGACGAAAACCATCCAAATGTGCCATTCCAATAAGCTGCATTTGATGTCATGGGGGTCCCTCCGCTGTATATGCGTTCAGCATAGTTGCCAACGGTAGTCATTTCGCAATCATTTTCCTTGAAAAGCGATGTGTAGTAGGCGTTGACCATCTCATATAAATTATCGTTTACCTTTTCGTTTGCAATAATCTTTGCATCAATAGAGGAAAGAATTGCAGCTATCACTTTCTGCTCTTGAATCTCTGGACACCGGATAACACATTTCATCAATTCTGGCTGGCGCAAGCCAATTACGGTCGTACCAGTGGCACGTCCATCCAATTCACTTTGAAATTCAGGGGTAGTCATGTAGTAATAGATAAAACGTGCATCGTATTCAGGCTTAATTCTGACACAGAATAGACGTTGACTAAGAACAATCTTCTCGTCGCTATCCCAGAAGAAAATCTGTCCAAATGGAGCCTCTGATGTAATGAGAATATCGCCGCGCTGAACTTCATCCTTCATCCACTTTCGATACAACGATTCGTCAATATATCTGATAGTTTCAGCCTGAACGATGCGTCCGGTTTTGATGTTTTTCGCGGATAAAGCTCTATATCCTTGTTTGCACCAATCACCACCAAGTTTTTTGGGCGTCTTGCCTCGATAATCAATAACAAGCTCTGTGATTTCACCAAGCGCGAAGTGGTTCCACTCAGATGTCATATCCAATCGCCCCCAATCGTTCTTTGATCTGAGCTTCAAGCTCATGAGACTTAGTGAAAAGCTCAGACAGTTCAGAAGTCAGACGCCCCATTTTCTCTTCAAACGGCTCACCGTCATCTTCCTGTTCCTCAATGCCCACATAGCGTCCCGGCGTGAGAATGTAATCCTGCTTTGCGATGTCCTGCGTAGTAACAACCGCGCAGAACCCTTTTTCATCTTCAAGCGTTCCATCAACGAAGGCGTTGTAGGTGTCAGCAATTTTCTTGATGTCTTCATCCGTCAGTTCGCGCAGCTTTCGTGTGACCATAGTACCGAGCTTCCGAGCGTCGATGAACAGCGTTTTACCTTTTTGCTTTTTGTTCTTTGCAAGGAACCAGAGCGATACCGGAATCTGCGTCGTGTAGAAGAGCTGCGTCGGCATTGCGACGATGCAGTCCACAAGGTCAGCATTGATAATGTTTTTGCGGATTTCACCTTCACCGCCGGACTGCGAGGAAAGCGAACCATTTGCAAGCACCATACCGATACGCCCATTCGGGGCGAGATGCCAGATCATGTGCTGCAACCACGCGAAGTTTGCATTTCCAGCAGGAGGCGTACCATACTGCCAACGGACATCATCAACGAGTTTATCCGCACCCCAGCCGGAGAGATTGAAGGGAGGATTCGCCATAATGAAGTCTGCCTTGAGTTGAGGGTGGCAATCGTTAAAAAACGTGTCCGCATTAAACTTGCCGAGGTCGGCTTCAATACCGCGAATGGCAAGATTCATCTGCGCCATCTTCCATGTGGTCGGGTTGGAGTCCTGACCAAAAACGGAAATCTTGTTGATGTTGCCGCCATGATTTTCGATGAACTTTGCGGACTGAACGAACATACCGCCAGAGCCGCAGCACGGGTCATAAACACGCCCATTAAACGGCTGCAACACTTCAACAAGGGTACGCACAACGCAAGAGGGAGTATAGAACTCACCGGCAAGTTTGCCTTCCTGTTCAGCAAACTTGGAGAGACAGTATTCGTATGTACGACCGAGAATGTCCTTGCTGTTTCCATGCTCGATCATCTGAATGTTGGTGAAGAGATCAACCACTTCACCAAGACGCCGCTTGTCCAGCTCCGGACGGGCGAAGTTCTTAGGCAGAATATCTTTGAGGCGCTTGTTTTCTTTCTCAATACTGCGCATTGCATCATCAATTACCGTGCCAATTTCCGGCGTGTGAGCGGCAGCAGCAATCGCGCTCCATCGTGCATTCTCAGGGACAAAGAAGATGTTTTCGGCAGTGTATTCGTCCTGATCCTCTTCAAATCCATCGCCTTCTTCAACCAGTTCCTTGTACTTTGCCTCGAAGCGATCAGAAATGTATTTCAAGAAAATCAATCCGAGAACGACGGACTTGTATTCGGATGCGTCGATGTTTCCGCGCAGGACGCAAGCCGCGTCCCAGATTTGTTTTTCAAAGCCGATATTGCTTGTGTTATTCTCAGCCATTTCAGCAACCTCCAAAGTTATAGTTTCACACTTACTATTCTACAAAAAGAGCTGTACGAAAAACCGGACTCAGTTCTTGTCCGTTCGCACAGCCTCACATATATCTCCGATGTCACAGTTCAAGTAATCACAAATGCGCAGCAAAATAGAGAGGGACACTTCTTCCCCCTTATTCAGTTTTGTCCATGTTCCGGCAGACAGCCCTACTTCATGTCGTAGAGAAGCCTTCTTTATGTCGCGTTCCAGAAGAAGCATCCATAGTTTCTTATAGCTTATGCGCACGGCAACCATCCTTTCGCTTGCTTGCATTCAACATCGCTTATAATATTATACTGGATTTCATTCTCAAAAGCAATCCGTTGATGCAGAAATTAAAGAAAAAGTTTCAACTTCTCGAACCTTCTCTCAAGGATGCAGGGCATCTCCGGTCAACAGGAGATGCCCTGCTTTTGAAAGGACTATTCGCGCTGTGTGCTGCGCAGATGATCACGGTCATGGTCAGCAGAAGGAGCGAGAAACGTATCAACATTAGACTTGATCGTCTCTATTTGCTTTACTTCTTTTTTGAGCTTCACACGTTCATCATAGAGCCGCTGTTGCTCTTCAAGAAGTCGCTGCTGTTCCGCTTGCAGTGTCTTCAAGCTCGGCAGTTTTTCATCGCCCTGCATGGCAAGTAATGTGCTTCTCGCTGCCTCAAAGATCACAAGCTCGGCTTCGTGCTTTGCTTTGAAACCCGGCTTATCTTTTGCCTTCTGGAATGCGTCATATACGGGCTTGAGGCGCTGGTAGTTGGAGATGTTTTTGATAAGCGGCTGGACTTCCCGCAGACGTGCTTCAACGCCTTTCAGTTCCTTGCCGGTACGGTCATAGGAGCTGTGAACATCCTCGACCTTCTTCTCAAGATCAGCGTATTGAAGCAAGTTGTTTTCCGTGAGATAGTTGAGTGTCCGTGCCGCTTCCTTGAGGATAGTGAGCTTTGCTTTATGCTCGTAACCCTTGCTGTCGATGAGCCTGATCCGCGCCTGAATATCTCCGATAAGAGAGATGCCCTTCGGCGTGGCTTGTCTCTGACTTCTTCGGGGCGTCCGTCCGGCAATACGCTCCTTGATGCGTTCCTCGGTGTAGTTCTCTCCGATGGTTTTAGACCGGGTAA
>OIEI01000621.1_pt1 | contig 12294 bp, 14 predicted proteins | sample 1581781 | NCBI WGS metagenome assembly OIEI01 (sample SAMN01760935, study PRJEB22395) | human gut metagenome | reverse complement strand
ATTTTTAAATTCAATACTCTTTCCATAAGTGGTTCATTTTAGAGCGGTTTTGGTTTGGTATCTATTTTCTTAGATATATATGTATAAAAAACAGTCTTGTCAATCTTAGATATTAACAGGACCGTTTCACAAAATTACATTTTTATATTTGTAACCCTACGACTACAGAAATTTTTTCATCTTCTCTTTCTAAATATATTCCACCCTCATATTGCGTAATGTAACGTTTAAAATCTTTTTTATTAAACTTTATTGATTTATGTTCTGTTTTTAATTCTAATAAAATTACAAGCTGATTTTTTATTACAGTGCCGTGAAGTTTCACCGCATCTGCCTGCTTTCCATATTCCATCAATTGAAGAAGAATTTCCATCACATCTTCTTCAGAAATTCTACCCCTATGAAACAAACAGTTCCGTTACACTGTGTAACTCCCTGAGCGATATCAGGTGACTGTACACCAATATTGGTAATAATTAGACATTCTTTTCCATCTATTCCTTTTTCTTTACTGTCATATCCTATTTCACAGATGACTTCTCTTGCCTTATTTTTAACATCAACCTTTGCGAAAGAAGCAACTTCACCAGCAATGAAAACCGTGTCTTCTGAAGCCATTGTTTCCAATGCCACATGGGCAGATGGGTCTTCCTCTAAATAAGCATCCAGTAAAGCGTCGGAAATCATATCGCATACTTTATCCGGATGTCCCTCTGTAACAGATTCAGAAGTTAATAATGTTATGTCTTTGTTCATTGTGAACCTCCTGTACCATTTTGGTATATATAAGGGATACCGCGGACTGCCTGTATCGATTTATCCTCCGATTTTACAGGTTAATCCTTCTTTTTCTACTATTGCTTTTAATTCTTCCATGATTTCATTTTGCGTGATATTATCTAATGCAGAAGTAGCTTCATCTAATATTAGGACATTATCAGCATGTACTAGTGCACGTGCCATTGCTATTCTCTGTTTTTGTCCTCCTGAAAGCTTGTTTCCATTTTCTCCTACAGATACATCTTTTTCTTTTGGAAATTTACTAAGAATTGATTCCATTCCTACCAATTTACATATTTCATCATAAGCACAATCCTCTTTTTTTCTACCCATCAAAATATTGTTTTCAATTGAATCATCCTTTATGTAAACATTTTGAGTAGCAATGGACAGCTGCTTCCTCAATGAAAACAAATTATACTCTTTTATATTTTCCCCATCTATCATAATATTTCCACTTTTTGTATCCCATAATCGAAATAATAAGTTAACAATTGTAGATTTCCCACACCCTGTTTCGCCCACAAAAGCGTATGTCTTTCCTCTTTCTAACTTAAAAGAAAGATTTTCTATTACCATCTTTTTATCATATGAGAAACTTACATTATCAAATACAATTTCATTTATTCTATTTCTAATTTTTATGCCGTAATTATTCTGCGCAATAGAATTTTTCATTTCTAAAAAATCATAAATCCTATTAATAGAAACTTTCAATTTTTGAATACTTGCATTTGACTTTAAAATCCTAATACACGGGTTAATAAATAATGTTGTATATTCAATAAACGCAATAAGCTCTCCCATTGTCATTTGAGATTTAATTATTTTCATTCCTCCATATGTATATATAAATACTCTTATTATTGAGGAAAAAAGGCTACCTATCTGATCAAATACTGCATATTGAATATCCAACTCCGCACACTCTTTTTGATAACTTCTTTCTTTTTTCACGAATTCAGAGAAAAAGAGCAGTTTTGCTTTGTTCAATATAACAACAATAATGTTTCCTAAATATTGTTGCATAGAAGCATATATCCCATCTTGTTTTAATCTTATTTTTTTTGTTTTTTCAACTAATATATTAGTGAATTTCAATTGTGACCAGATGACTATAAGCTGAAGAAAAAAAACCACAAAAAACATCCCTATTTGCATCTTCAGCAATATATATATGGCTAATATAGCTGTAATAACATTACTAATAGTATCAAATACTATATCCAATCCACATGCTTCTAATAATTCTGTATCTCCCTCTATCAGATTCAACATTTCCCCAGCTTTGATTTCTGTCAAAGCTTTTCCTGATAATGTAGAAACTTTTTTCAATAAGCGAGTTTTAAATCTAACCAAAGTGCTTTTTTTAATTCTAACTAATATTTCTTCTTTTTTTATAATAATCAGTGAATTAAACAAGCTAATAAAAAAATATAGACCACCAAAAAACAATATATATTTTATCTGTTGTCCTCTCATAGATTCGTCAATAATATACTGTAGCAATTTAGGAAGAAATATTACAAAAAATGTCGAAAGCAGCATCATACATACTGAAAGCCAACAACTAAATTTATCTTTCGTATAAATTTCTTTTAAAAAAATTATAAATCTAGACTTTTTCAAAATATTCCCTTCCACTTTCTTTAAAAAATTTAGTAAGAGTTCCAACCGTAAGCATGTCATACCTACTTACAGTCATGTAATTAATTTTGATATTTAAACGACTTTCTAAATATGATAATATGTCATATACATATTCAAATCTCAAACTTCCTCTACTGGTTAAAAGTTCAATATCACATATATTATTAGTAGGTTTATGTAATTGTAGTACGGACTTTAACAATTCATAAATTGCTTGTAATAACTCATCGTTATTGTCCATATACCATTCTTGACTACTAGTATATATTTTACTTTTTTGTTCTCTATTCTCTTTTTGCATTATTTGTAAAATATCAGTATATTTTTCTTTTTGAATATCATATTTAGAGATGCATTGACATATCATTCCTGTAAATTTTGCTGTTATTAAGCTATTGTTCGTTGGAAGCATTTGATATTCATTGTTAAGCGTCATACTCATCAAGGGATTATTGTCAAATAGACATTGTATCTCCTTAGATGTATCTATTTCATAAACTTTATTATTTTTTATTTTTCCTCCTCTTACTCCACAAACACTTTCATAACATGCTGGAAAACTTTTTCCATCATAATTATTTGCTGCCGCAGCAACTACAATTTTATTTTTTGATAATTCTAGACACAAATCACTCAATTCATTTCCTGGTGCAGTAGTTATCGCAAAACTCATATTAATTATATCTACCGAAGTTTCCTTTAATATCTTCAATGCTTTCTCAATTGCCACTAAATTTGTTTTTCCTGATTCTCCGAATGCATTTATAATAAAAAACTCAACATTTGGGCACTCATTTATAATGATTGAGGCACATGCTGTTCCATGTCCATTTTTATCTTCATAATCAGATTTTAACAAACTTACATTCCCATCTTGTTTTACAGAACACGCCTCATAATTTGTTCTCAAGAAATATTTACATTTTGTATCTAATCCTGTATCTATAATACCTACAACTATTCTTTTCATTTTATTTCTAATTCAGTTCAAGAAGCAAGTGATTTTCTGCACAAACAATTGGTGACGGGGTACAAAACTCTCCTGTTAATAGCTTATTAACAATTTTACATCTTGTTTGCTCACAAAAATCATATAAATCACATCCCACACATGCCTCGTTAAATTTATCGGAATAAGTCAGCAGTCTATCCCTATTTTTTTTATCAATTCCACTCAAAACATTTCCAATCGCAAAATCTGTTTCTCCAACAGATAATGCGCAAGGATATAAAACTCCTTCAGGATCAATATGAAAACTGTCAATACCTCCTGAACATTTTCCCATTTTTTTAAAAGGAAATTTTTCCAATAAACTAATATGAAGTTCTTTATTTTCACTGGCAATATACTCTTTTGATTTTTCCAATTGCCTTTTTAATATAGTAAATTCTTTTTCTCCAAATTTGCAATCATAAAAATCTCTTGCTGGCACAATATATTTTACTCCAATTCCCCCTAAATATTTTATATTTTCAAAAAATGTGCCAACAGTTTTGTGATTAAAAGTCATTCGGACTCTTAAATTTGGAAATATATCCAACGTCCTTTTAAGCCACTTTTCTACAATGTCAAAGGATTCTCCACCACTTTTCAATGGTCGAGAGTAATTCTGTGTCCACTTTGCACCATCCATACTAATTGTAAAATCATCGATTTCTTTACTGATAAAAGCTAACCTATTTTCATTTAATAAAGTTGCATTAGTAGTGCATCCAAACCTTAATTCTATCTCTTCCATATTACACTTTGCTCTCAATTTGTAAACAATACTTTCCATACTTTTATATGCGAGCAATGGCTCACCTCCATGAAATTCGATATTCATTCTTTTGTCTTTCAATTCTTTTGCACGCGTCATCAAAAATTCAATAGCTTTATCTATTGTTTCCTCATTCATATACATTTTTTTCTTTTCGTTTCCTTCGTAACAATAAATACATTTCATATTGCAATCTGTTGTAAGCCAAAATACACCTAACATTCTATTCCCCCCAAACTGTGTTAAAATAAAAAGCTTTAACTTTACTACAATAATCATCCATAGCACCATTTTCAGTATTTTCTTTTATTGTAGCAATACAATTCCAACAAAATGGATTCACCTTACAAGTTCTGCACTTCGGATTTTGAGATAATAACTTTTCTTTAAGATTGTATAATTTACCATTCTCTACCTCAGACAAATCTGAAACTCTTAAGATATTATTTTCTTTCAATTCTTCATCTATAATAAGAGGACATGTATATATATCACCATTTGCTCTAATCATTCTTTTTCTATTTTTCTCTAAACAATTACCCCAAAAAACATATGGCCGCTCAGTATCAAAAAATTTATCAGGTATATATACTTCACCTTGAGACATTAATGATAATTCATCTCTTTTTTCTTTTCCCCTTCCAACAAATGATAAAACTCTTACTATTGGATGTGTTCCTAGTTTTATATTCAATTTTTTAAATTCTTCCTCCAAATCTTGATTCTTATCACAAATCACCATAGACAAAGAAATTTCGCCACATCCATTTTCTTTCAAAAAATGCACCGTTTCAACTACCTTTTCAAAAACTCCTTCTCCGCGTATTTTACTGCAACTGCTTTCATCAACTCCATCTAAACTTATTTCAAAATAATCAACACATTTTTTTAAAGTTTCAATATTTTCTTTATCGATAAGTAAACCATTTGTAGATAATGTAATCTTTCCATTATATACTTTTCGTAAATATATTAAGATTTCTTTGATATCTCTTCTAACTAATGGTTCTCCACCACTAATAGACACATTATCCGGATTCCATTTGGCTATTTTGCGTATACTTCTATATATTTCATCCGTACTCATCTCATCTGTTCTAGAATTAGCATCAATACAACAATGTTTGCAATTTAAATTGCATTTATTAGTTATTTCTATTGAAATTTCTTTAGGAAGAAGTATTTTTTTATCTTCTAAAATTGCAATGCTAACCATTTTTCTATAGATTTGTTCTATATACTCACGGTCTTCTTGATCCTCAAACATATTAAAAAACATATTTGGCTCTATATCTTTTTCAACTGCTTCTAAAAAGTAATAATATATCTCTTTAGTCAATCTTATCCAATACCCATTTAAGCAATTTGCAAGAATAACCTTATCTTTATAGCCTATTTCTTTAACATTCCTATTAAATTTCATCTTCTATCACCTCATTCCATATTCGTTTGTATAATATTGGTTTCATTTTTTTACATATTTCTTTAATTTGCTCTTCATCTATTGCTTTTTCTTTTAACTCTCCCGGACAAGGCCAACAAAAATAATTCACGCAACACTCATGACATTTAGGATATTTCCACGGATAAAAACTTTCGACTCTCCTTACAGCTTTTGTCAAATGTAATTCTGAAACATTTTTTTCCAAAGCATTTCCCATTTTATCTTCTACTTCGCGAAACCACTGGCAAGGATAAATATCCCCTTTGTAATCCACTAAGATTTTTTCTTTTCCAGCTCCACATGTACACGGAGAAAGACTTTTCGTGAATTCTTGTTGTAAGTTGTTTTCATCAAAGATTATATCGACATTTTTCATTTTTTCCTTAGTAGAAAAAACATCTTTGTTTTCCTTTCCTCGTCCCATTTCTGCAAATCCACGAATTACTGGTCTTGTTCCCAATCTCCTATTTAATGCAATAAATTTTGATTCTAAATGATAATTTTTATCTCCAAAAACCATTGATAATGCAATATTTCCAAAATCTTCTTCATGAAGAAGATTAACGGTATCGAGCACTTTTTTAAAAACACCTTTTCCTCTCACTCTATCCGTTGTTTTTTCGTCTATTCCATCAATACTTATATTTATTTCATCAATATTTTTTACTATAAATGAAACATTGTTTTTATTTATTAGTGTGGCATTTGTCATAACAGTTATTTTTCCATCATAGTTTTTTCTTAAATAACATATTATTTCAACAAAATCATCTCTGATTAAAGGCTCCCCACCTGAAATTATAATATTAACTGGATCATTAGAAATTAAAAAATCCAAGATTTTAATAACTTCATTTTTTGAAAGTTCATAATCAGAACATACATCAGCATTATTGCAGCAATGCACGCAACGCAAATTACATCTATTTGTCACTTCAAATATAACCACTTTTTGATTTCTGCATTTCTCTTTTCCACAATATATCACTTCTATCTCCAACATCTGTTTTATTATGCTGGCAACGTATCTTTTATCCTCCTCATCCGCCAATACTGTCATTAATTGTTCATATGGAACATTTTTTACAATAAACTTATCTATAATCTTATACACAGTCATAGACATACGAATCCACTGTCCTGTATTCAAATTAATTAATACTAATTTATCATTGTGAATTATTTTCTTAACGTTTGTAGAAAATCTATACATCACTATTTCTCCTTTTAAAAAATGGGCTAGAAAGATTTCTAGCCCATCTCTATCTTCTCATATTTTACCAATATCTACTCTTCCAATATGAGTTGTGTTCGCTTGTTTTTTTGCAATCATCATAGCATGGATCTACATAAGCATTTGGTGCCTGCTGTACTGAACAATTATTTCCTGTGTACTGACAAACCGCATCAATTTTTTCTTTGTTACTGATTTTTTTTACTTTTAACTCAGCCATTGTACGTCCTCCTTTTCTCTTATTTTTCAATCGATTGATTATATCTATGTATAGAATTGGTTACCAATCCTTCACACAGCGCTTTAAATATCCGTCACTCATACACAATAAAATCACTATCAAACCGAACGAATACATTATATGTGTATACACTATAGAGTAATCAATTATATGCATTACAATAGAAATAGCTAACTCAATTACTAAAATGCATTTTCCTCTCTTTCTATATACCTTATATTCAATTATATCCAATTTCTTTTTCGTGTTTTCTTGTGGAATAACTTTATAAATAATTAATGCGAATAAAAGTGTAATTATAAATATAATGTGTTGTGATAAAATCAATCTATCATTTAATTCTAAAATTACAAAAATAGAAACTACAGATATTATCAAACACCTTTGAGAGGTTTTTGCGTGATAGCCACCTGCATAAACACGTAATGGCCAAAAAAATAACAGGAAAATTACACATTCCAACACTTTATTCAAAAAGAAACTAATTAAAAAGGTTATGCTTAGACTTCTTAGGACTGCAAACAACTGTCTTAATCCAAACTCAACAACAATTTTGTCAGTTTCTTGTATAATATCATCTTGCACCAATTTGTCAGCGATACTCTTTGAATAACGCATTTCTAAAATTTTCTGAGTTTTTTTAATTCTTCTGGCACTTCCGGCTGAAATGCAATTAATGGACAAACTGTATTTACTTCTACCATCGCCGTCCGTTTAGCAATCGCTGCAATTCCTTTTTTAAGTATCTGTTTTTCTTTTCTTTCTTTCCTCATCTTCGCAATTCCTCCTTTTGATTATGAAGCTATGATACCACAAAGAATATTAAAATATCACAAACTGCGAAATTGGGTAATAATCTTTCGAAATTAAGACAACTGATTATAACTTATACCCTATTGAGGTTATAACTAGAAAGTATTTACTCCATTAGACTACTTTTGTCCATGCGTTCTTTCATTTCCATTCGCTTGATTTTTTCCCAATTGATGACGGCAGATATTGTCATTTCTGCAATATGAGGCATACTCAAACTTATTGATTGTTCGCCCATTTGCTACATCTCCATTACAGAGACTTCCTCACTACTATGGGCTCGGCTGACTTCTCACAGTTCGTTGTTACTAGGCTAATGGAACCTCTGTGAGACCTCCACGCTTAAGGTGCACGCTCTTTCTCTCCATATATCCGCCACATTTACTCTGTTACTACAAAGGTGATAGTCTTTAGACTTCGCTGCTTTACTCCAACTTATCCCTCGCAACCTAGCGATTATTACAATATGGCAGAGCCACCTGTCCTGTAAATTTAGAGTCATAGTTCCAGTAGCACAGAGCCACTTTGATTTTGCTTGATTACACCGAACTTACTGGAACGAGGCCAGAGCCGCTTAAGCGGGGCGTTAGCTGCCTTTACAAGCATTGTTCTGGTAAGTAAATCTATTGAAACAAAATCATCGATTTTGACTGGCTCTCATTCCCCGGAATGGCGGCTCTCAAAACCCGGTTCAGTGGCTCAATGCACTCCGATATAATCACTAGCCTTATATGTGATTTCTGTCCGTCAGACCAGAGATTTGTTTACAGCTTCCCTCAAATTTCACCTCGCAATGCCCCTTGCTGTTCAGCTATACACTTCTCACTACCTAGGCGTATCCGGTAGATACTATGGGCTCCTCCGACTTCTCATACCACTTCTCAAGAAATTTCGCATGCGTGCTTATATCCTCAGTTACATACTTGTGGTTAGTACACGGTAAATAGTTAGTACCGTGCTTTTCGCCTAAAACCATGAGATAATCCCTTTTATAAAACTAAAAGTTTTTTAAAGGAGAAATCTTATGGATAAGATCACACGTCAGGTCCGTATTGAACATGATCCAGTGTGCAGACAGGTATCTGGGTATCCTTTATGACCGTCTCCACAGGGAACTGTATCAGTTTCATGTGCTTCAGGCGGATGAGACTCCGGTCATGGTCACTAAGGATGGACGGCCAGTGAACAGCAAAAGTTACATGTGGATCTATCGGACTGGAAAGAGTTATACAGATACCCCGATCATCTTGTATGAATACCAGCGCACCCGGAAAGCGGATCATCCGGAAGAATTCCTGAAGGATTTTAAAGGGATCGTAGTCTGCGATGGTTACTCTGCATACAGGAAGCTGGACAGGGAAAATCCAGACATCGTCTTTGCAGGCTGCTGGTCCCATGCAAGGCGTAGGTTTGCGGAGGCGTTAAAAGCCCTGCCAAAAGCAGTACAGAAAAATGCAAAAGAGACGATAGCCTACGAAGCAGTCAGCCGGATTGCCGCGATCTATCATCTGGATAACCAGATGGAGGGACAGCCTGCAAAAGCCAGAAAAATGTATCGTCAGACCAACATCAGACCTCTTGTAGAGGCCTTCTTTGCATGGGCAAAAGAGATACAGTCTAAAAACCAGCTTTCCCGCGGAAAGACTTTGGATGGGATCAACTACTGTATCAACCAGGAAGCTTCTTTGAAAGCCTTTCTGGAAGACAGCGATATTCCTATGGATAACAATGCGACAGAAAGTGCCCTGCGCAGTTTTTGCCTTCATAAGCATACATGGAAACTGATCGACAGTCTGGATGGCGCAAATGCCAGTGCCATTATCTACAGCATCACGGAAACAGCAAAAGCTAATAACCTGAATCCCTTCCGGTATCTTGAATATATCCTGACTGTACTAAAAGACCATCAGGATGACAGGGAATACAGTTTTATAGATGATATCCTTCCATGGTCTAAAAAGCTTCCAGAAATATGCCGGAGCAAAGCAAAAGCAACTAATATTTAAAACCTTGCCGCCGGAAACGGCGGCTTAAAGTTAGAGTAGTACGGATGGTTTACCGTATACTGTGGTTATATGATGGTATGAGATCTCTCCTGTTCCGTTATCAACTTTCATAACATTCCGCTCCCTCTACACCGAAGGGTTCCGCAATGCTGTACTCCAGTATCCCCACATCTTCCATGGTCTTCGTCAGAAAGTCAGTGACTCGACTCCCTCTTGTCCCTTACAGGGCTAACGTAACGATGCTACAGGATTCACTTTATGTTACGGACTGCTATTTTGCACCTGTTTCTCACAGGCATACCTCGCTTCAACACAGTCGGTCACCCAAAAGCATTGGAGGTTCGCTACAAGGCTCACTGGCGATTACCTTGACCAGACTTTCACTGGCAAGCTGATAACAGCTTGCAGAACACACGACCTTGGACCCGTTAGAGCGCGCCAATGGCGCACAAACATAAAGGGACTAGCATATGCCAGTCCCTCTTAAAAATAGTAAATTTTCAACAATTTCATTAACTATCTTTCTCACTCGTTTAGAGCAGATAAATATAACATTACTTTTACAACAAATCTATTGTTGACCCATATAACTTGCATTTCTCCTCCTTGTTCTTCAACAATCATTTTTACATTTTTTAAACCAATCCCATGGCTCTCTTTGTTTTTCCTAGAAGTCACTATCTCATTTTTGTGTAATTGGATACTACCATCATAGCTATTTTCTATTGTTATAAATAAAAGACCTCTTTTAGTTCGAATATCTATGCCCAAATATTTCTCTTTTGAATTTTGAGCCGCCTCAATGGCATTATCCAATAAATTCCCTAAAATCACATTTATAGAAAAAGTATGAACTGATAAGTTCTCTGGTAATACAATACTTATTTTGGTATTATCAAGTATTTTATCGGCCTTTTGTAATAAATAATTAAGTGTACTATCAATCTCCTTATTACCGGAATCTACATACTCATCTGAATTTAACATAAATATTCCCATGCTATCAATATATGATAAAATTTCATCGTATGCACCTTTTTTGACCAGAAATTTTAATTCCATCATATGATGTTTCATATCATGCCTTAAACCTCTTATATTATAATAAGATTTTTTCATAATTTCCAATTCATTAAAATCAAGGCGTCCTGCCTTGTGTAAAATCCGGTCCGGAACGACAATTTTCCCGACATCATGCAACATTGCCGCAAAGCAGATTGTATCCACATCCTCTTCTGATATTTTATAATCCGGACAGAACCGAATCACTTTTTCAAGCAAAATCCTCGTAAAACGCTGCACTTTTTCACAATGATACTCTGCATAAAAATCTCTGTTTTCGATAACAGAAATCACATAACTAAACAACATATCTTTTCCCTGTATCATATCTTCACCCCCTAATGAGCCAATGTATCAATGCGGTTATCATGTTTTACAAATTCCACATTGTTGTATATTTCCTTAATTGCAAATGGATCCTCATTCAAAAACAGTAGCGTACCCGGATAAACTCGCCCGGACACCTGAATTCTTGCTTCCTTTTGCTTTGTCATCTGCTCCATCTGGGCATCCCGCTCTGAAAAAAGTTCCTTGCGGCTGCTCTTTAACGTATATACCGCTCTTGTCAGCCGCTGTATCATCATCGAAATTTTTTCATCGTGCACTGAATTAGCCATTAATTTATTCAATCCATTTTCACACGTCTGCAATTCCGCCTGTGTCTGCTCAATCTTTTTCTGTAGTTCCTGATAAGCCGTCATATCTTCTTTGTCAATTCCCACACTGACAACGGTTGCAATTTCTGCTATATTTCCAATTCCATTACATGAAACACCTAATTTTGCGCAGGTTTTGCCACCAATAATCACACCTTTTCTTCCTTCCACCAGAAGTTTTCCGTTTGCTTTTAATTGGCAGTTCAGCAAATATGTTGCTTGCACATCTTTTCCTGCCGTCAGAACTGCCGACTCAAAAAACTGGCCCACAATACTTTTTCCTGCGATAATCTTTCCAAGCCCCTTTCCCTGACAGCCCTTTCGGATAATTACATCGCCACCGGCTTCAATCTGGCTCGCTTCACAGTGTCCGTCAATTACAATGTTTCCAGCCGCCTGCACAGAAAATCCGGACGTCACATTCCCCATGATATTTACATCACCATTAAAACGAATGTTTCCGGTTGCGGCATCGACATTACCGGGAACCGTATATAAATTTCGTATTTCTAACTTATTTTCACCCTCGTGCCACTCAATAATTCCATCAATATCCGCATAATATTTCTTTTTATCTTCCGATACGCGCACGCCAATCACACGAAGTGCCGGAAGCTCTTTTCCATGTTTGGGACTAATCATCTGTCC
>OIEI01000618.1_pt1 | contig 12326 bp, 12 predicted proteins | sample 1581781 | NCBI WGS metagenome assembly OIEI01 (sample SAMN01760935, study PRJEB22395) | human gut metagenome | reverse complement strand
TAATACAATCGGTGATTCAAAATGCGGACTTATTTCGTTCCGAAAATCCTATCGCCGGCATCACCGAGACCGGGAACGATATAGCCGTGATCGTTGAGGTGGCTGTCAACCGCAGCGGTGTAGATGACAACATCGGGGTGCAGCTTATGCAGCATTTCAATGCCCTCGGGAGCGGCAACAAGGCACATCAGGCGAACGGTTTTGCAGCCTGCTTCCTTGACGATGCGAATACCCTCGGCAGCGGAGCCGCCGGTTGCAAGCATGGGGTCAACAACGATCATATCGCGCTCGGAGGTGTCACCGGGCAGCTTGCAGTAATAGCTGACAGGCTTGAGCGTCTCGGGGTCGCGATAAAGCCCGATATGTCCGACTTTTGCGGCGGGAATCAGCTCCATGACGCCCTCTGCCATGCCGAGACCGGCGCGGAGAATGGGAACGATGCCGAGTTTGCGTCCTGCAAGCACTCTTGCGCGCATTGATGCAACGGGAGTTTCAATGTCGACTTCCTCCATGGGAAGGTCACGGGTGACTTCATATGCCATGAGCGTGGACAGCTCGTTGAGCAGCATACGGAAATCCTTTGTGCCGGTGTTTTTGTCCCTCATGAGGGTGAGCTTGTGCTGAACGAGAGGATGGTCGATAACGACAACGTTTTCCATGTAGTTTTTCATTGTTAATACCCCTTTGTAAAATTATTTATTAAATAAGTTGAAATCAAGCAAGAAGCTTTTATCTGCATTCGTAATCGGAAATTTTGCCGATGCGGCGTTCGTGCCTGCCGCCGGCAAATTCGGTGCAGAGCCATGTTTTGACGATCGCCTTTGCGGTTTCAATGCCGATGATCCTTCCGCCCATTGCAAGCATGTTGGAATCATTATGCTGACGGGTCAGTTCCGCGGAAAGAACATCTCCGCAGAGTGCGCAGCGAATGCCGCGAACCTTGTTTGCGCAGATAGAAACACCGATGCCGGTGCCGCAGATGAGGATTCCGCGGTCAAACTCGCCGGAGGCAACAGCTTCTGCGGCGGGAAATGCGATGTCGGGATAATCCATACTGTCGGTTGAATAACAGCCGAAATCCCTGAATTCGTGACCAAGTTCGGTAATATAGGGCAAAAGCTCGTTCTTGAGTGCGTATCCGCCGTGGTCGGATGCAATTGCAATTTTCATTTTTTTATTGTCCCGTGCGGTGCGCGGGAAATCCTTTCCGTAAAGTCTTTAAAAAAATATTAAAAATTTTTGTGATTGAGCAAGAATAAACTCCGTAAACACCGACGGCATCCAAACGGCTTCGAACGCAGCCGAAAAGTCGTTGGCATATCGCAGCGGTCATTCGGAAATAACCGTAAACCCGGCGGCGCGGAGCAGACGATTCATGTATGCAAGCCCCTGAGCCTCGGCGGGGACACTTTCCGCAATTATCAAATCCATGCCGCGCGATTCGTTTCGAAGTTCACGAAAAAGGGCAGCGCACAGCGTCTGCGGTTGAGTCCTGTCGCCGATAACGACATGCCGCTTTCCCGAATAGCGGGATTTGGTTTGTTCCGTTGCGAGTATGATGCATTTTTTGCCCGAAAGCTCTGCGCGGGTGTATTCACGGCAGGCGATGGAGGCGGTTTTTTTGCAGTCATTGCCGCCGTCAGCGATGACAACATCGCATTCGGGCGCATAATGCTTGTATTTCATGCCGGGTGAAGCGGCGGTTTCTCCGTTTTTTAACGGGTTGAGCACCGCATGAGCAATATCAACATGCCCGATGACGCTTTCAAGCATCTCTCTTGTGACTCCGCCGGGGCGAAGCACCGTCGGTGTGCCGACAAGGGAAAGCACCGTGGATTCAACGCCGACTCTGCAATCCCCGCCGTCAATAATTGCATCAATGCATCCGTCAAGGTCATCCAGAACATGCTGAGCGCAGGTCGGGCTCGGTTTTCCGGAAAGGTTCGCGCTCGGTGCCGCAATCGGAACGCCGGCCGCACGAATCAGCGCAAGTGCGGTCTTATGCTCCGGCATACGCACTGCAACGGTGGAAAGCCCCGCCGTGACCTGCGGAGGAACAATGTCGCTTTTGAGATAGACCATGGTGAGCGGACCCGGCCAGAATGCATCCGCAAGCTGCCGCGCCTTGTCCGGAACATGTTTCCAAAGCTGTTTGAGGTCGCTTTTTTTTGCAATATGAAGAATGAGCGGGTTGTCTCCGGGGCGCCCCTTTGCAGCAAAAATCTTTTCCACAGCACAGCCGTCAAGCCCGTTTGCACCGAGTCCGTATACGGTTTCGGTCGGAAACGCAACAAGCCCGCCCGCGCGAATGATTCGCCCGCACACGTTTGTTCCGTTCTCTTTTTGTGTTGCTGCATTGAAAAATTCCGTGTTCATGCTGCCAAACTCCGTTCCCGGGTCACCGCATCGGCCGCAAACCGGCGCATAATGCCGTATCAACCCGCTATAATATAGCACAAATCGCGGCTTTCGGCAAGTGAAAAGTGATGCTGCTTAAAAAAACAGAATGCGTCAAAAGTCACGGCAGGATTGAAAAATCTTTCCGTTTGTGGTATACTTTGGATAAACACGGCGGTACGCTGCCAAAAAGGATAAGGAATATAAATAATGAGCGAATACAATTATGATATCGTTGTTCTGGGCGCGGGCCCGGGCGGTTATGAAGCGGCTATACGCTGCGCACAATACGGCAAAAACACGGCGCTTGTTGAGGCGCGCGATCTGGGCGGAACATGTTTGAACCGCGGCTGCATTCCCACAAAAGCACTGCTGCACGGTGCGGAAGTTTATCAGTCGGCGCTGAATGCTGCGTCCTGCGGTGTAACAACCGGTGAGGTCGGGTTTGATTTTGCAAAGCTTGCCGAATACAAGGATTCTGTTGTTGCAGGCCTGCGCAAGGGCATTGCGGGGCTTGAAAAAGCGCACGGAGTGAAGGTCATAAACGGCTTCGGAAAGCTTGTTGACGAGCACACTCTCGATGTTGACGGCGAAAAAATCACGTTCGACAAGCTGATTCTTGCAACGGGAAGTGCGCCTGCGCGTCCCCCGATTCCCGGTATTGACGGCGAAAATGTCGTAACTTCCGACGAAGTGCTTTCAATGACAGAGCTTCCGGACAGCTTTGTTATTATAGGCGGCGGTGTTATCGGCATAGAGTTTGCAACGTTGTTTGCCTCTCTCGGAAAGCCCGTAACCGTTATTGAAATGATGCCGAGCATACTTCCGGGCGTGGATGCCGACATCGTTAAAATGCTTTCAACAAGGGTACTCAAACGCAAAAAAGTTACTGTTATCAACAATGCCAAGGTAACAGGCATCAACGGCGGCGAAAGAGTCACCGTAACGTACGAACTCAACGGAGCTGAAAAAACAGCCGAGGGAGGCTGCTGCGTTGTTGCCGTCGGCCGCCGCGCAATGACGGCAAACATCGGGCTTGAAAATGTCGGAATCGAAATGAACCGCGCGTTTGTGAACATCGACGATTATTGCCGCACAAATATCGAAAACATCTATGCGATCGGCGATATAACCGGCAAGATTCAGCTTGCGCATGTTGCAAGCGCACAGGGCCTTGCAGCTGCGGCGAATGCATGCGGGCAGAAGAGTGTAAAGATGGATTATTCGGTTGTTCCTTCCTGCATTTATACAGCTCCCGAAATTGCATTTGTCGGCATCGGCGAAGAAAAAGCAAAGCAGCAGGGCATTGAATACAAAATCGGCAGCTTCAATGTTGCAGGCAACGGCAGAGCAATGATAATGGGCGAAGCTCTCGGCATTGCAAAGCTGATTTCTGATGCGGACGGAAATCTCATCGGCGCACAGCTCATGGGTCCCCGCGCAACGGATATGATAGCGGAGCTTGCTCTTGCGCTTAAAGTCGGTGCCTCGGTTGAAACAATTGCCGAAACCATTCATCCGCATCCCACCGTCAGCGAGGTTATTGCGGAAGCGGCGCATGATCGGGAAGGTCTTTGCTGTCACAGTCTGCCCAAAAAGAAATAATTAAATCAACAAACGAACAAACCGCCGTCGCCCGTCGAATAAGATGTGCGGCGGCGGGCATTATGCGGCTTTTTCCGCCGGTTATTGAATCAATCGCAAATCAATTACAAAAGGGAGGAAGAAAAATATGAGCATTCCAAACGGAAAAAATGTATACGGATATGCGGAGGCATATGCAAAACTTGCAAGTTTCGGGCAGCAGCACCTGCTTAAATATTATGATGAGCTTGATGAAGCGCAGCGCGCCGCATTGCTCAATCAAATCGAGCAGATCGATTTTTCCGTTGTCAGCACGAATAAACAGCCTGAAAAACGCGGCAGAATCACTCCGATCGGTGTTACGGAGCTTGCGGAAATACGCACTCGCGGAGATGAATTCTTTGATGCGGGCATGGCGGAGCTGCGTGCGGGGCATGTCGGCGCGGTGCTGCTTGCGGGCGGCATGGGCACACGGCTCGGTTCGGATGCTCCGAAGGGTGCGTTCAATATCGGAATCAAGCGTGAACTTTATATTTTTGAGTGCCTTATAAACAATCTTCTGAATGTTACGGAAAGAGTCGGCAGTTTTGTTCACCTTTTCATCATGACCAGCGACAAAAACGACGCAGCAACGCGTGCGTTTTTTGCAGAGCATAATTATTTCGGCTATGCGGCGGAATTCGTGCATTTTTTCACTCAGGAGACGGCACCCGCGGCGGATTACGACGGCAAGGTTTATCTCGAAGAAAAATACCGACTTGCAACTTCACCGAACGGCAACGGCGGTTGGTATTCCTCAATGGCAAAGCACGGAATGCTTGATATTGTCCGCAGAAACGGCATAGAATGGCTGAACGTGTTTGCGGTTGACAATGTTCTTCAGCGCATTGCCGATCCGCTCTTCATCGGCGCAACAAAGCTTGCGCATTGCGAAGTCGGGTCAAAGGTCATTAAAAAAGCCGCGCCCGATGAGCGCGTGGGCGTTATGTGCCTTGAAGACGGACATCCTTCAATCGTTGAATACTATGAGCTTACGGATGAAATGCGCAATGCGAAAAACGAAAAAGGCGAACCCGCCTACAATTTCGGCGTTATTTTGAACTACCTGTTCCGCGTGGATGCGCTGGACGGCATAATGGAAAAATCCCTTCCGCTGCATGTTGTTGAAAAAAAGATTCCATGCCTTGATGAAAACGGGCAGCATGTCACGCCCGAAAAACCGAACGGCTTCAAGTATGAAACCCTGATTTTGGATATGATACGGCTGCTTAACGGCTGCATGGTGTTTGAGGTTGAAAGGGCAAGGGAGTTTGCACCTGTCAAGAACCGCACAGGGGTTGATTCGGTTGACACGGCGCGGGAGCTGCTTGTCCGCAACAGCGTTGAACTCTGATTTTATTCACGGTCAAGAACAACAAGCCTGCATAAATAATACAGCCCCGCCGCAAAGCCGTTAAGCCCTGCGGCGGGGTTGTTTATGTCCCGCTTGTATGAACTGCGTACAGAGTTACCAACCGTGACGGAAGCGCTGCGGATCATCAATCATAACATCGGCAGCAGAATCAAGCTGCATTAACCTGCAACGGAGGCAGAGCAGCCGTCTATTGCTGTTCCCCGTGGCTCAGTGACACGCAGTGTGCCGGAACCTGATCCTGCATTTCGGCCCATGCAACGGTCTTGTCGCCGAAATGCCAAGCAACAACGATTGTTTCGAGGCTGTACTTGTAGTTCAGGTCGCTGCCGTAAATCAACCTAAGTCCGTCAACGTACGTAAGATCGGGTCTGTTCGAAAGCACAATAGCAGTTTCGTCAAACGCTGCGCCGCTTGACAGGATATATCTGTACTTATACGGTTTATCGTACCATTGGCCTTTTGCGTAGCTTTCGCCGATGCGCCATGTGCCGTCGCTCATCAGATAGTGTGTCTTCAGGAGTGCCTGCGATTCATACAGGCCGCCCTTGCTGTTTACCGCCGTGTGAATGTCAACACAGTCGTTTGCATCATAAACCTTAACGATATAAGGCTCTTCGGCGGAAGACTCTTCGGACGGGTTTTTCCGCATATTGATATCATCCTGCGGAAGCTGTTTTGCCGAATCACAAGGTTCGGCGGTTGAAACGACCTTTGCGTCCTCTTTCGAGTCCGCATGTGTTCTGTCGCTTGCTGCGGAATCCGCAGCAGTCCTTGCCCCGCCGTCACGCAGGGTCGATGCCTGCGCATAAACGAATGCAGACATCAGCATCACGACAACCAGTGTCAATGACAGTATTTTCTTCATTAATTATTTCTCCTTTCGCGGTGTCATGGTTTTGTGCCGTTGGCGGTTGGGTTTCTCTTCCCCAAAGTCTGCACTTGTTGAATGCTGTGCAAACTTTGGGTGCGATACGCAGCTTGCGATACGCAGTCTATGATACGCAATTTGCGATATGCAAATGCGGGACATGTGTTGAATCGGATTCGTTTCAATGGTGCGGCTTTCATCGCAATATTATTATATCAGTAAATTAATATCATTTCAACCCCAAATTGTGAACAATTTGTTAACAATTCTTTTTCAACAGGAAAAAAACAGTCAAACGGAGCTGATAGGATGAACGCACAATATGTTTAAGATGAATGCAAAGTAATACAAAAAAAGAGCCCGAACCGATCGGACTCCGATGTTGAAACAAATTTTAATTTTTAGGGTTCGTTATTCGGAAAACTCCTTAAAGGCAGTTTCCGCAATCTTTTTCGCATCGGCAAGCGTGATTGCGCGGCGTTCGGCAAGCGCGGCAATATCGGCATATTCGAACTTTGCCCTTTTAACGCCGAACCCCTGAGCGGTCTTCAGGCGAATCGTACCGTCCTCAAATTTGGCGGTTTGCGTTTCACGCTGCAAAATGTATCGCGGCATTCTGCACTCGCGGACGCCGAGAGTGCTTGTGTGTTTGAACAATATGCGGATAATTTCGCTGCGTTTTTCGGCATTGCAAAGCACGCAGAGCATAATTCCGGGGCGGTTCTTCTTCATTCCTGTCGGAACGGTGTAAACATCCGCCGCACCCGCGTTAAGCAGCTTATCAAATGCAAACCCGATCTCTTCGCCTGTCATATCGTCAATGTTGCAGCGAAGCTCGATGATCTCATCCGCCGATTCTTCACTCGGACTTTCGCCGAAAAGCGCACGCACGCAGTTTGCGGCGGGATAGTCGCGTTTGCCCATGCCGTACCCTTGGGAAAGTATTGTCATTAACGGCATTGCGGTGAATTCATGAACGAAATGTTTTAACAGTGCCGCTCCGGTCGGAGTGCAGAGTTCGCCTTTTATATCGCCCGCATAAACAGGAACGCCGTGAAGAATGAAAGCTGTTGCCGGTGCGGGAACGGGAAGAATCCCGTGCGCACAATGCACATGTCCGCTGCCCGTGCGAACGGGGGAGGCGGCAATGCGTTCCGGTGCGAGCATTTCGATCAGCGCGCAGCAGGAAACAATATCTGCAACGGCATCAAGCGCACCGACCTCGTGAAAATGCACAAGCTCAACGGGAACGCCGTGGGCATGACTCTCCGCTTCTGCAATCAGTTTGTAAACAGCAAGGGAATGCTCCTTCACTGCATCGGACACGGGCAGCGCACGGATAATGTGTTCGATTTCGTGCAGCCCGCTGTGAGAATGGTGATGCTCGTGTTCATGACTGTGCTCGTGCTCATGGCAATGCTCATGCTCGTGTTCATGCTCATGTTCATGATTATGTTCATGCTCATGGCAATGCTCATGTTCGTGAAGGTGTTCATGTTCGTGAAGGTGTTCATGTTCGTGTATGCAGGCGGCATATTCGTCCGCATCGGTGTTCATGTATTCAACGGCAAAATGAATTCCGCGAATGCCGCATTTTTCGGCGGCAGCGCAGCGAACATTCAGCCCGACGGCCGAGAAGGCAGCTGCAATATTCTGAAACTCGGCACGTTGTTCTTCGGAAAGCAGATCATAAAGTGCGCCCGCAAGCATATCGCCCGCCGCACCCATTCCGCAGTCAAGGTAAAGTGTTTTCATAGTAAAAAGGCCTTTCAACAGTTTTATTCAGGGTTGCATATTATAATTAAGGAAAGAATCGTCACCGCGCATTGCTGCCGGTGCCGATATGGTTTATCATGTTTGCAAGGTAACCTGCGCCGAAGCCGTTGTCGATATTCACAACGGATACTCCGCTTGAGCAGGAGTTGAGCATTGAAAGCAGCGCCGCAACTCCGCCGAATGCCGCACCGTAACCGACACTCGTCGGCACGGCAATAACGGGGCAGTCGGCAAGCCCGCCGATTACACTTGCAAGCGCACCTTCCATGCCTGCAACGGCGATAATGACGCTTGCGCCCATGATTTCGTCAATATGCGAAAGGAGCCGGTGCAGCCCTGCAACGCCGACATCATAAAGCCTAAGCACACGGCTGCCGTGAAATTCCGCCGTCAGTGCCGCTTCTTCCGCAACGGGAATATCGCTTGTGCCGCCTGCCGCAACAACAACGCAGCCGTTTCCGCTCGGTTCGGGGATGCTGCCGATACTGCCGATTTTTGCAATTTCACAGTAGCTCAGGGCAAATTCACGATTCAGTATCTCTGCGGCATATTTTTCAAGGCGTGTAATAAGTATCGTTTCCTGTCCGCTCTCAAGCATGGCTTTAATGATTTCAAGCATCTGCTCGGGTGTTTTGCCCGCACCGTAAATCACTTCCGCCGCACCGGTCCGAAGGCGGCGATGGGTGTCTATCTTTGCGAATCCAAGGTCGCGGAACGGAGCGGTGCGCAGTTTCAAATATGCTTCGTCAACCGACACTTCGCCGCGGCGCACGGATTCAAGAAGGTTTTTTGTTTCGTCATTCATAGTCTTTGTGTTGTGCTGTCAGAACAGCGGGATTTCATCTCGGCTCAAGGTCAAGCGTCACTGCATCGAAATATTGCCGCAGCTCGTTTAAAACATGCTCACGCTGTTTAAATAATTCATCGAATTGCCCGGCCTTCAATTGCAGCTTTGCGGTTCCGTTAACGCTCCGAACGCGAAAGTCGGAGAAGCCGAGCGAAAAAAGGAAGTTTTCCGCTGCTTTAACGGAATGCAGTTTGTTTTTTGTGATCAATTCGCCCGTCGGAATCCGCGTTGCAAGGCAGGCATAGGCAGGTTTGTTCCAAGTGAAAAGCCCGGCTTCGCGTGCAAAACGGCGAATGTCAGCTTTTGTCAGTCCGCATTCGCGCAGCGGGGAAAGCACGCCCGCTTCCCGCAGGGCATGCATTCCCGGACGGTCATCCTCTGCATCGGAAGCATTCGTCCCGTCCAGAATCGTTTTGTACCCGTCCGCCGCCGCCGCTCTGCATATCGCAGAAAAAATGTTTTTTTTGCAATGGTAGCAGCGGTCGGTCGGATTGCGGACAACATCTTCGCAGGCAAGGATATCAACAGAAATAATTTTAAGCGGCAGTTCGGCTTCCTTTGCGGCCCGCAGTGCGTCCGTCAGCTCAAATTCCGGCTGGAAGGCGGTGCTCACGTAATAGGCTTTCACCCGGGCCGCGTACCGCGTCGCCGCGTACAGCAGGTACGCCGAATCCACGCCGCCGGAGAAGGCAATGGCAACCTCCCGATTCTCGGCAAAAAATTGCTCCAACGTCATATTGTTTCCTCCAGTGCTGCGGAAATCGTTTTTCCCATTATACACGAGAATGTGAATTCTGACAAGTAGAAAGCAGCACAATAGCCTTTTATGGGTTGCTTTTCACAATCGGATGGTGTATACTGAACGCAGTGTCCTTACTAAATAAGAAGAGAGGTATCACTATGCAAGAAACAAAAAACAGTTCCTGGTACAGCACCGTGGCGGGTGCGCTTTTTGCCTTTGGAGGCGTTATGGAGCTATTCCAGTGGCTGCGTATCCTCCGCTTTATGTCGTTCAGTGACTATGTTCAGATGCTGATCTGGGTAGCAAGCTGTGCAGTTCTGGCCTTTGCCCTCCTGACGAAGCGCAGAGACATCTTCCTGCCCGTGGGCTTCGCTCTTGCCGGTATTGCCTGCCTGTTCTTCCTGAATTTCAGAAATGTTCTCCTGCTGCTGGGTAACTGGGGCATGGCGTTCTTGGCCGTGGTCTTTGTGACCGACTATCTGCCCCAGCTCCGGGAGCAGGTGAAGAAGTTCTGGTTCATTCCACCTGCGGTCGTTGCGCTTGCTACGGTGCTGTCGATTGGCGGCGTTTGGTTTGTAGCCTTTCTGAGATTGCTTGCTACATGCGCCGGTATGTTCCTGGCAGCCATGTGGGTCGCTTACCCCGAAGGACTCCCTCAGCAGACGGTGAGCACATCCGCCGAAACCGGAAGCTCTCCGGCCACGGCCGCTTCTGAGATTTACTGCGGTCTGGTCAAGCACATTCTGCTGCTGCTGTTCACCTGCGGCATCTGGCTGTATATCTGGATTTACCGCGTCACCGGCTACACCAACAATGTAGAGGGCGAAGAAAACCGCGACCCCACCAACAAGCTGCTGCTGTGCCTGTTCGTCCCCTTCTACGTGATTTATTGGATGTATAAGACTGCCCAGCGTCTTGACAAGATGGCGGCGGCGAAGAATATCCCTTCCGATCTTTCCACCCTCTGCCTGATTCTGGCCATCTTTGTCCCCATTATCCCGCCGATTCTGATGCAGGAGAAGCTGAACGCCATCGTCGCGCCGACTGCCGCGCCTGCTGCCCCCGCTGCCGCTCCTGCTCCTGCGCCCGCCGCACCGGCCAGCGTAAGCGAGGCTGCGGACGACCTGCTGAAGCTTAAGGAGCTGCTGGACGCAGGCATTCTCACCCAGGAAGAATTTGACGCAAAGAAAAAGCAGCTGCTGGGGCTGTAAATTCCATACGACAAGGCGCGGGGCGTCTGCCCCGCGCCTTTTGACAAGCCAAGAGGGAGCGGAAAATCCGCTCCCTCCATGTATTTACTTCTTGATGATCTCGCTGAGCTTCTCGGCGGCGGTGGTAACCGCGTCGCTGACGACGGCGGCAGCCTTGTTTGCCTTGGCGGCGGCCTTCTCCAGAGCGATCTCCTTGGCAAAGTAGCGGTTCAGCATACCCTGCAGAGCCTTGCCGTGGCGAGCCTCGTCCTTGGCCATTTCGTGGACGGTGTCGTGGATGGCGTCCAGACCGTTCTTCTTGGCGCAGGCGGCCAGGTCAAACTTGCCCTGGGTGGCGCCGAACTCGCAGTCAACGCGCCATGCCAGATTGTCCTTGGTGGTGGCCTTCATGTGGGGCTCCAGATCCTCGCCCAGCATCTCGGCGAACTTGGCAGCGTGCTCTGCCTCTTCATAAGCGGCCTTTTCCCAGTAGAGACCGATCTCCGGGTAGCCCTCACGGTGTGCCACTCTGGCCATAGCCAGGTACATACCCACCTCGGAGCACTCGCCGTTAAAGTTGTCTCTCAGGCCCTGGACGATCTCCTCGTCCACGCCGTCGATAATGCCTACCTGGTGCTCGGCAGCCCAAGTGCGCTCCTCGTTCTCCCGCACGGCCATCTTAGCGCCGCAAATGGGGCAAACATCAATGGGGGTGTCACTCTCATACCCGCATACCGGGCAATAATACTTTTTGCTCATAATCGTCTTTCTCCTTTTTAGATGATTTGGATAACACATTTATTGACAACAGCTGCAAATGCCGCTGAAGTACACATCTTTGTGGTGGACGGTAAAGCCGTCCAGTCCCTGAATACCTATCAGGTCCGGGATAAAGTCATAGATCCGCCCGCATTTTTCGCACCGGAAGTGCCCGTGGAAGCGGGTGTCCGCATCGTAGTGGATTCGGCCGCTGTCAATGGTCACCGGAATGATCAGACCGCAGGCGTCCAGGGCTTGCAGGGCATTGTACACTGTGGTCTTTGAGAAAGCGGGATTGTCCTCCAGCACTGCCCGGTACACGCTCTCCACATCCGGGTGGGTGCGGTGCTCGCACAGATACTTGTACACGGCAATGCGCTGGGGCGTTGCTTTAAACCCTCGATCCTTAAAGATTTGTACGATCTCTGCCGTTTCCGTTGGGATCACCTCTCTTTATGTTGTAATTATTACTGATTTGTAATGAGTACAACATAAATATACACGATTTCTAACCGGATGTCAAGTCTTTTTTTTGATTTTTTGCACTTTTTTCCGGCGGGTACAGAAAGCCCCGGCGCCTACAAAGGGCGCCGGGACAATTTTGCTTTTTATTTTATACAAACTTAATAGGTAATGCTGTCGGTGGTAATGTAGGTAACACCCTTGTCTTTCAGGCTTTGCAGCGTGTCCATATCGTCAATGGTCCAGGCGCCCACTTCCAGCCCGGCATCCAGGCACTTTTGCACCAC
>OIEI01000616.1_pt1 | contig 12383 bp, 8 predicted proteins | sample 1581781 | NCBI WGS metagenome assembly OIEI01 (sample SAMN01760935, study PRJEB22395) | human gut metagenome | reverse complement strand
GCGAGGACGAGCTGGGTCGTGGCCGCCTCACCAGCGGCACGCCCACTCCGCCAGTGCGGCGGCTTTCTAAGGGTGTCGCCGTTGCGTCTCTGTGCTGTCCCAGTCCGTTTCCCCAACCGTCTCATAATCATTAGTTGGGGCTCCACCCTTTGATGTTCAGTCGCTTACGGAATGCTACTAGTCAAATCTGACTGGCAGCATTTTGCTGTTTCCTGTTTTTCACACGTTTACTGATCACGCCTTAATTAACTTTGTATCCACGTTTACATACACGTTTCCTTACGTGCAGCCTCTCTGTCTTACTATCAACTCTATAGGCTATGTACGCTTGCCGATGTATATAAATTGCATGCAAATTATTCACCCATAAATAATTAATGCTATGTTGAAAATCTCTAAGGACGGAGTCTCCGTCATAGCTGTGCTTGACAGGCGCAGAGCAAAGAAATCAGGTGTGTTCCCAGTCAAGATTGAGGTTGTTTACAACCGTATCCAAAAGTACTACCCAACAGGAGTCGATCTCCCTGCCTCAGAGTGGAAACGGATATCCTACTCTAAGCGCATGCCCGATTGCCACGCTGACATCATCACGAAATTCAATCAGATAAGCGCCGAAGTTGAAGCTTTACTTGAGAAAGGTGCGTTTTCATTTGAGACTTTGGAGGCCAGATTAGGTAAACCCGTTGACAAGACGTTAAACGCAGCGCTCGAGTCAATGATGGACAAATTTCAAGCTGAGGGGAGGATAAACTCCTACTATCGCTGCCGTACGACTCTGAAAAATGTAGAACGGTTCGCCGGTAAGGAAATCTTGTTCAGTAAGTTGTCTGTTTCATGGTTTAACGCTTTCGAGAGTTTCCTCAAGAAGGAGAACAAGGCGATGACCACAATCTGCATCTACATGAAAACCCTCCGTTGTGTTATGAACGATGCCGCGGCCGCTGGCTTGGTCAAGGAATCAATGTTTCCGTTCGGCCGTGGCAAGTACATAATTCCCAAAGGCAGTTCCAGAAGCCTCGCCCTCTCGTACGATCATATTCGTAAAATAGTCGCCTACAAAGGCACCGCGTCCAGGGAGCGCTACCGCGACCTATGGCTCTTCTCCTACCTTTGCAACGGCATCAATTTCCGCGACATGCTATTCCTTAAATATAAGAATATAATAGACGGTGAGATTTGTTTCCTTCGCTCCAAGACTGCTCGTGCCTATGGCGGATCAAAGATTATCCGTGCCGTGATCACTCCTGAGATGATGGACATTCTCCGCCGCTGGGGCAATCCATACGACGGCAATCCCGAAACCCTCCTGTTTGACTATGCCGAAGGTGCCACTGACATGCTTTCCATCTCCAACACCGTCCGTAAAGTCATCAGCATGTGCAACAACGCCTTGAAGAAAATAGCCGAGGAGTTGGGAATACCACCGTTCACAACCTATTCGGCCAGACACAGTTTCGCCACAGTTCTCCTTCGTCAGGGCGTGGATCTCACATTTATCTCGGAATCTCTCGGCCACTCCAGTCTCTTGGTCACCGAGCACTATCTTGGCGGTTCAGACCGTCTGGACAGAATGCGCAACGCCCGCCTCCTGACCAATTTCTGATGAATATGCTCCACCCGGCCACCGAGCCTGTCGAAGCGCCTGGCCCCGTCGAAGCGTCCGGCAGAGGGCGGCAACAACAAGGACACCTCCGGCATGCAAACCGTATGTCAGTCCATAATCCTACGGATTGAATATGTCCGTTCCAGTGGTCTGAGTCAGTGTTTCCCGAGAGAAAACGGGCGTCACTGAGTAATTATTAGAATAACACTAGTTCATCTGGGATGCCGCTTTGCGGCATCCCTTTTTGCGTCATGATGCCATGTTAAAAACAAAAACCCTCCGCACTCCATACCTCTTGTACGAAGAGTAGTCAATAGGCAGATTACCTTTTCTGACTAAAGGAACACCCCTTCTTGCCGCTGAGCCTGCCCTGTCCTGGCCGCTGAGCCTGTCGAAGCGCTCCTTAAGCATAATTGCCGTAACGTCATTGAAGAATTATGATGCTTGTCTCGTAAGCTTCAAAATGATGCGTCCCGATTTGACCGAAATTGAATTTTACTGGTTCGGGGAGAATATTGTATATTTTTGTAAAGCCCTCGATTTGTTCTGGTTCCTCCATTCTCCTGTCATCCTTTGCCGACAGATAACACACCTTTGTTTGGAAACCATCAATGAAGTTGGCGATGGAGTTGGATTTATACAATTGGTTCAATGTGTCGGAAAGCTGTTTTTTCCCGGCTCTTCTTTTATTGGAGATATTTTCGCGGGATAGCTCCTGCACTATGAAGTACACCTTTTCGTCAGACATGTCATATACGAGAAAATCTGCTACTTTTACTCCATCTTTCAGTCTGCTTTTATGTGCGTTCCCATGACCGTCATCAAATGTGAATCGGTGAAGATATTCATCATAGCAGATGAAACGTAGGCAATACGTGACAGTATTGTCCTTCCCGTTTATATAATGAACGGCACCTTCATTGTATGTCTTGATGAAATGTGTGTCGTCATCTCTGGCATCAACAACACTGAACAGATGTTCGTTTGTGTCATTGTACTGTGGTGTTCCCTCGTCTTCTGTGCATAGAGGAGCCTCGTATCTCTGTATCTGATTGATAACACCGGATATCTCTTGCCTTAATAATTGCTCCATCTCTATTCTGTCCCGATTTCTGAATACATGTCTCTGATTGGATCGGACATTGAACGTGTGTCGAAGATTATTCGCCCGTATTTGTCTTTTGTTTTTAATGAGCCAATGTTGCCATCATATACCTCATAAACATCGATCTCCTCAGGGCGTAGGCACGGACCATTTTCTGGCTTTCGGTTGATCAAAACATTCATGTAGTTGACAATGTATGGGCTGTGAGTGGCCATCATCAGCGATATATTATAAGGATGAGTTTGGGCATAGCACCGACTGACAATGAAGTCAATCAATGAGCACTGACTTTCCGGATAGAGACTTAATTCTGGCTCTTCAATAAACAGGTGGACGTTCTTGGCGCTGATCTCACCGATGTTTTTTGCGGTGCTGAAATCCTTGAGCCTGTCATTATCCTGCAAGTATCCGAACAACGACGAGTTCATTGACTTTTGGGCATCGAACTTCCTTGCGTAATATTCAACGATAAGGCTTAGAGGGGAAACTGTCTGCATTCCAGAGGATGCGTTGCGCAGAAGAATAGGATTGGCTGCTCCGTTTGTGTTTTTGATCAAGTATTTGTCGCCTTTGTTGCCTTTTTCGATTTTTAACTCGACATTCAGATATTCAAGTGGCAGTTGCCTTATCTCGTCAGCTGCCAGCAGAAAGTTTTCCAATGTGTCTTGCAGGTAATAGTTGGCGTTCTTTTTTTCGACCTTGTTCTCCAGAAAGTCAGGGATGATTGACCGTTTGTCGGAGATATAACATATCTTTTCCAAACTTAGATTCGTTTCTGGAATGTCAGCCTGGGCGTTTAACCTTCCATTATTATATTCTATCTCATAGTCTCCCCTGCGATATAGGATTTCTGTCCGGGGGGTTAGATATTCGTTTATCTGAGATGTCTTTAATAAGGTGCGCATCTGGATTCCAATACCGGTCTTTTTGATGTTCGCTTGTTTAACGTACGATCTTAGTACGACACGCTTGTATATCCAACGGCACAGGGATAGCACTTTCATGATGGTGCTCTTGCCGCTTCCTGATTCTCCGATCAGTATTGTGAGAGAGGGTATATTGTTGATCTCAATCTCTTCTATAGGGCCGAAATTACGGATTCTAAGATACTCGCTCATGTCTTTTTACTTTTGTCCGCGCTGTTTGATGTCGCTTATCGCGGTTTTCGCAAAAATAGTGATTATTATTAGAATATAAAAACTTCCCGTGAATCAGCATGTAAAACGTATGTCGGTGCCTTTCCGGCTGTCATTGAATATCCCTCTGTAAGTGTTTGGAAAGTGGTTCAACCTCCGAAATGAGGTGTTACTCCCAGTAATAAATATGTTTACAAGCCCCCAGCGAGGGGTACTCCATAACACAACGACAAATATATGGGTTTAATTTTTCATAAACAAGATTTTTCATAAAGAAATTGCCGAAAAACTGGAAAAAAAGCATTTGTCACTGGGAGTGATAATGACGATGGATTAGATGTCCAATGAGACTAAGGAAGAGCGAGGGGTGCTCTTGTATTTTAATTGATGATAGCTATAAACATTTAAGTTCAATCTATACATTTTTATTTTTTTTTGTTATGAACAAAAAGTTGATCAATTCTTTCCTGCTTGGAGCCACATTGGTTCTGTCTGCGGGTGCTTTTGTGTCCTGTCAGGACTATAAAAGCGACATCAACGACCTTACCGATCGCGTGAGTGCAGTCGAGAAGGTGTCTAAGGAATTGCAGGCCCTTATTCAGAAGGGATCTGTGATCACTAATGTGGAGTCCACCGCAACGGGTGTCAGAGTGACATTGAGCGATGGCAGCACATTCGATCTCACCAATGGTACCAATGGCAAGGATGGTAAAAACGGTGCCGATGGCAAGGATGGCAAGCCGGGAAGTGTGGTAACAATCGGTTCGGATGGTTACTGGTACATTGATGGTGTCAAGACCGAGTACAAAGCTCAGGGCAAAGACGGCAAAGATGGCAAAGACGGTGTTGACGGCAAGGACGGTAAAGATGGTGCCGACGGCAAGGATGGCAAAGACGGTGTTGACGGTAAGGATGGCAAGGATGCCACAGGCATCTACTACTATCCTGGCACCGAGGGCGCTGAGAACGGTTTCTGGGTAAAAGTTACCGTTGTCGGTGGCAATGAGACCAAGGAAGTGACCACATTGAGGTGGGCTCCAAAGGAGGAAGACCGCATTGGCGTTGTCTGGACTGACGGCCAGCTTAAGCTGACTAACGTAAAAGGATATGAGGGTACTCTTGTGATTGACCTTAACGCCGATCTCAAGGCTCTGGTATTTACGCCTGAGATGGTCCTCGACGGCCAGAACGCGATGGAGTACATCTATATTCCTTACCAGCCTGTGACTGTGGGCGGCAAGGCGGAAAATGTAAAGCACGCTCATATGCGTCACACCGCTGACGGTTGGAAGGATGTCGAGAACACCTACACTGTAGGTGCTACGACAAGCCATAGTGGGGTCGCCTACCTTAACCCTACCTATGACAAGCTTTACAGCCTTGACCCTTCAAATGCGATTGTGTCTGAATACACACAGAAAAACCTTGGGACAGTGTCTCAGGATCCTGATTTCGTGAAGACAAGAGCCGCAAGCGTTCCTAACTACGCTTCAAATCCTGCCGCGGCTGCCCCTAAGGCTACATTCCTTGACGTGAAGGATGGTATTATGCACGTCGGCATCACAATGAAAGGTCAGTTGGTAAAGACTCAGGAAGAGGCCAACCCTTATCAGGCGTTCTCCTTCTACAATCACAAAGCTGACAAGAGCAAGATCACTGATCTCGCCGTCACAGCTCCTTTGGGAGAGGGCAAGGAGACAATCACCTCTACCTGGGCTTCTGTCTATGCTTCTCAGATGGTGTTCGAGAGCCTTTCATACACAGACTTCGCAAAGCAGTACACTTATGTTGACCCAGAGCACAATTACACCTCTTGGTCTTATGTGAACGGCAAGTTCGTTCAGAAGATCAACGAAAAGGGTAGGCTTCTTGGTGAAGGCACTGATGCTCACAAGACTCCTGTAGAGGGTGGTATGCATCTTTATCATAGTGTACACGACGCCGCGCAGATGGTAGCGACTCTTGAGCTTGCGTACGACAGCGAGACCGGTCTCAACCTTAACAAGCTTGTTGACGCTGACGTTATCTACAACTCTTGCCGCTCTTGGAACGATAACAACATCAAGACCCGCACCGAGGCTCAGCTTAAGGAGCTTGGAATGAAGTTCAATTTTGTTCAGGTTCCGTTCGCTGTAGGTGAGAATGGCACCGAGCAGACCCAGAACCATAGCATTCTCGACAAGAGGGCTGATGGTACTTACATCGTTGCCTGTGGCGTCAAGTCCAACAGTGACACCAATCCTGTGGCTTGCGAGCCGGATCCAAGCAAGGTGGGTAAGAACGCTCCGAAGTCTATCGTCGGCAGGACTCCGCTCATCCGAGTTGAACTTAAGGACACTGTCAACAACAAGATCGTCGAGGAAGGTTACATCAAGTTCATCATCGTTGAGCCTGAGAGACCTATCATCACAAAGACATTCGATCTTGGTTACTTCTACTACAAGTGCACCGATCAGTTCCAGACCGCTACCTGGCACGCCATCGAGCAGAAGGTTCTTGACGAGGGTGTTGATATGGGCAAGGAGACATTCAACCTGCTCTATGAGGCTGTGAAACTCCCTGCTGATTCTGACGATCCTAATAGCCCTGAGAGCGAGTTCGCTCAGTGGGAGCCGACCGGAAAGACGGACATCTATGGCCAGCCGACCTTCAAGCTCACCAACAAGCCTGTAGGTAAGATCTATGAGCTCAAGGATCCTGATCACGAGACTACAAACGTAATCAGAATTGACCTGACCCGCGCTGACTTCGTGAACTGTGTTACCGATAAGACTTACCCTGTCGTTGAGGAACTCAGATACATCAAGTTCATCCCGAGAAAGGGTCTGGGCAACACCAACTTCAACCGTGAGCCTGTATATCTCCCTGTAAAGGTTACCTTCGCTTATCCTAAGGCTGTGATGGCCAACAAGATTCCTAAGTACTGGTACGCTGACAACAGCTTCAACCCTGCCAACGATGTTCTTGCGAAGGATCAGCTTAGAAACATCCACGGTAATGTCGAGGCTCCAGGCAACGAGGTTGACATCAAGGAGGCGAACTGCGACTTCAATGTTTACCTTGACGAGCGCTTCGCAAAGACCACCATCGGACATTCATTTGGCAATGACTGGTCATCTGATTTCGTATTCGGTGTAAATGACAACGCTCCTACTATCTCAATACAGCCTGATGCATTCACTCCATCAATGGCTTGGAATGTTCCGGCTAACTTCCCTACATTCAAACAGAGTGAGCTTCGCTATGTCTATTACTTCACCCTTGCCAACAATGGTAAGAGCGTCAAGGGCGCGAGCGGTAAGACATATAAGCTTTCTGTCGCCAACACTGTTGACATCACCAAGCCTGCGGCAGCCGTTTCTCTCTACACTGACAATGTCAAGTATGAGTACAAGAACACTGTCCTGAAGGCTGGCAACGAGGTGATCGCGAAGATTGAGTACTTGGCTAAGGGTACTGAGTTCGGCGAGGAAGCCTCACGTGATTACGAAGCAAGGCTCGTGATCCCAAGCAACTCTGAGGCCGCGAAGGATCTGATCAACCTCCCTGAGGGCAAGAAGTCTTTGTCTATCAATGATGCTGAATCAGTTGCCAAGTTCTTCAAGGCGACATTTGATGTCAACCTCGGCGTGGCTGTCTTCAACAAGGAGTGCGGTGCTTATATGCCGCTGAAGGACAACACCTTCAATGTTGAGCTCCTAAAGCCGGTTTATGTTGAGCCTAAGGGTCCTGCTGTATTCACTGACGCTGTTGATAACGGAACAACGATTTCCCTCTTCGACCTTGTCGAGTTCTATGATTGGAGATCTATTGGTACCGCAAGTGACTATGTCTTCAGAACTCATAGGACGACTGACCTCTACAAGTACTACAATGTGGATCTCATCACTGTTAATCCAGAAGAAATCAAGACTGACCTTTCCGGTGAGTTCAAGTCTCTGAAGGAGTACAGCAATGGCGTTGAGTTCCAGGTTCTTGACGGAACAATGACCCGTATTGACAATGGTCACGTTGTCCCTGCCGGCCATATATCCAAGCCTAAGAATGATGCTTATAGCTACGATTTCCTGAGGTATAAGAACAATACCGCCACCGTTGTCAGCTTCAAGGTTCAGATCCCTGTCAGAATCCACCACAAGTGGAGCCAGAAAGACCTTGTTGTTTGGGTTGAAGGTACTGTTAACAGGACTGAAGGCAATTAGTTCATAATTGATTAATCTATCGATTTCCCCGGTTTGCGAAAACGAGCCGGGGATTTTTTCTTCAATGAACTTGACCATCATATTAATAATACACTGAAGTGCTGATGATGAGAAAGATAGTTTTGATTTGTTTGTTTGTGATCCTCGGTGTGTCCGGAATATCCACCTCGACAGCTGCCGCGCATCCTGAAGACCGGCAGGATATTCATTCAAGAGATTTCCGCCCGGAGTGGTTTGTCCAGGTTCTTGGTGGAGCGGCATATTCGTTGGGAGAGGCTGACTTTGTACGCCTTCTTTCACCCGCGGCTCAAGCCTCGGCCGGATGCCGCTTCAGCCGCTTGTTTGGCGCAAGGGTCGCTTTCAGTGGTTGGCAGGCCAGGAACCGGTACAACTATCCTCGTTTCGACTACTCCTGGAACTATGCGCGGTCCAGTGCGGAGATTGTCTTGGATGTCACGTCTGTGCTCGCCGGCTGGCGTGAGGGTCGCCTTGTCAGCCTGAATCTCTTTGCCGGAGGTGGGGCAGCGGTCGGCTTCAGGAACTTGGATGCCAACCGTGCCCGCAGGAACAATCCGGATTTCCAAGGTTTGGAAAAATTATGGACAGGGACTAAGTTTTTCTGGGCGGGGAGGGGAGGCCTTGAGCTTGACCTGCGTCTTGCCCGCAGTCTGTCCATTTGCCTGGAGGCGGACGCTGGAATATTCCCGGATGACTTCAATTCAAAGGTTGGTAAGGATGACGGCTTCGACTGGCAGTTTAATTGTCTTGTCGGATTGAAATTCGCCCTTGGAAGATGAAAGGCGGAAATTCTGGGCCTTCGTTCAAGTCCAACTGATGGAGAATATGCTGATTTTTCAGGCTCGTCTCATAAGAAATGTTAAATATTATATGGATACTATGTCAATTAATCTACAATGAATACGATGAAGAAATATTTCAAGGTGTGCGCTATGCTTGCCGCCGCGGCGCTTCTCGCACTGTCATCGCTGATGTCGTGCTCGGACTATCAGGATGAGATCAACAATCTCGGAAAACTATACGAGGAACACGAGCAACGCCTCAAGAAACTGGAGGATCTGACCGAAAATTTCGGTAAACAGCTCCAGAGTCTGGCCTCTTTGGTCAATGCTCTGGAAGGAGGAGACAATATCAAGTCTGTCGTGCCGATTGAGAATGGTTACACAATTTATTTCAACAAACAGGAACCGATAACAATCACCAATGGCAAAGATGGCCGGAATGGACTTGACGGAATGACTCCGGACATCTCGATCAGGCTGGATTCTGACGGATGCTACTATTGGACGCTGAATGGCGAGTGGCTTTTGTCCGGAGGACAGAAAGTCCGTGCCAACGGGAAGGATGGAGCAAAAGGCGAAGACGGTGAGAAAGGCGACAAAGGTGATAAAGGAGACAAAGGTGATTCCGGCAGTGCGAGCGGGGCTCCGATGCTTCGCATCAATTCCTCCACGAATGAATGGGAGGTCTCCGCGGACGGCGGCAAGACTTGGACTACCACGGGAACCAAAGCGACAGGGCCGCAAGGAGAGAAGGGAGATAAAGGCGATACGGGAGACAAAGGAGATAAGGGTGACAAGGGCGATAAAGGTGATAAGGGCGACAAGGGCGATGCCGGCAGTTCCGGTGGCTCCGGCTTGTTCTCCGGCGTTAAACTCTCGGATGACGGAAAGACCTTGATACTCACAATGTCAGATGGCACAGTCTATAATATTCCTATTGCCGTGAATGAACCAGAGCCGGAAGAAAAGTACATCTGGGTGGGTGGTAACTTGGTTGACTCCAACAATGCGTCCAGTGTCGGAGGTGTTTGGCTTAAGAAGGGAAAGGTCTCGTATGACTTTGAGTCGAAAGTCCTTACGCTTCAAGGAGTGGAGATCGAGACTACCCTTGACAACGTCGGCATCAAATCGGAGGTGGACGGCTTGACCGTCAATGTCATCGGAACCTGCTCGATCAAATCCTCATCGTCTGCCATCAACGCTCTTGCTGACATAAGGATAACCGGCAGTGGGACTCTTAATCTGGTGGGGACGATCGGGATAATGTTGCAGCCGGCATCATCGGTCACAATCTCGGATGCTGATGTCAGAGTGAAAGGTAAGTGGGGAATCACCAGCCCTCAGGGTGGCGATGGCTACCTGAAGGTCGAAGGAACGAAGACATATCTTGCAGTGGAAGGCACTTCCGGCTCTATTGCCGAGATTGAAGGTCTGGGGCTGGACGGATGTAAGATCACGGTGCCCGGGAATGCTGTCTTTGACGCTTATTATGGTTCTGTCGTTGTGGATGGAGAGGTCGTGAAGTCGCTTGTGGAGATCAAGAGTGTGTATGATCTTTCCATTGGTGGCGAGAAGGTTTCCGCTGACAATGCCGCCAGTGTCACAGGATCGTGGCTGAAAGGTGGCAGTGTCTCCTACGATGTGGCTTCCAACATCCTTACTCTGACCAATGCCGAGATTGTCTCCTCCTCGACGGGAATCGTGTCTTCCATTGAGAATCTCAAAATCCGCGTGAGCGGGAAATGTGACATCAGCTCGACCGGCTCCGCGATAGAGTCAGCCGGTTCTTTGAATATCTTTGGAGCGGGAACCCTGAACCTGAACAGTGATTCCGGCAGTGGAGTGGCTCTCGCCGAGAATGGAGCCAGACTAACAATCAGCGGCTGCAAGGTGAACGCGGTCGGCCTTAGAGGTCTGTCCGGCCTCGCCGACGGCCTGTCTTATCTCTCGGTGACCGGTGCGGACACGGAAGTCACGGCCACTGGAGCGCTGGGCTCGGTGGTGAATTTTGACGCTTTGGCTCTTGACGGCTGCGTAATCTCTGTTCCGGAAGGGGCTAAGTTCGATGCCGCCAACCGTGGTGTAGTCCAGAACGGTGGCATTGTCACATCGAAGGTCGTGATAGGGAAGGAGTCCACATATGATCTTTGGATAGGCGGTGTCAGGGTAACCGCTGAGAACTCCGCCAACATAACAGGATCCTGGTACGGAGGTGGTTCAGTCTCCTACAGCGCCGCCAGCAACCTGCTGACATTGAACAATGCGACAATCCAGTTGTCCGACGAGACCACAATCGGGTTGGATTCCCGTATTGATGGACTGAAGATTTACGTCAGCGGCACGTGCTCAGTGGTCTCAAAGGCTCCGGCGATCTCCGTGTCCGGGTCTGTCACGATAATCGGTGGCGGTGTGCTGAATCTGGAAAGTGAGTGGTGCGGATTATCCTTGACCGCCAAGGACTCAAGGTTCAATGTCGCCAAGGCCACAGTCAATGTCAAAGGCAAATGGGGCATTGTCGGCGGAAAGGCCTACAATGCTTATCTGGAGCTATCCGATGTCGATGGAGTCCTGTCGGCGGAAGGCTCCGAAGGTTCAATAGTGGACATCGCAGGAATATCTCTGCCAGATGGCTGTGCCATCACGTCTCCAGAAGGGGTGGTTTTCGATGCCGCTAAGAAAACGGTGGTGGCGAGCTCTGGTGAGATTGTCAAGGAGAGAGTGAGGATCGGCAAAAAGTAAAAGCCGGAATCTCTTGCAAGTCAAGCCATTTCATCTTGATCCGTTTAACGGTCGGATGAAGTGGCTTTATCCGTTATCCCTCCTTCTGTGACCACGCCTCTTACCCTAAGGATTGTTTGGTAGGAACTAGAGGAAACGGACACAGAGATGGATTTGTCAAAGTTCCCTGTCCCTATACGATTGGAAAATAACACCTTGATCTCGCCGCTCTCTCCCGGTTTTATTGGCTTTTCCGACCACTCCACCTGCGTGCAGGCGCAAGATACGATCACTTTTTGTATGACAATAGCCGCATTGGAGTTGTTCCTATACTTGAATATGCAGGTTTGTGGTCCGTCGCTTTCGGAAATCATGCCGAAGTCGTGCACCTTGTTCTCGAACGTCAGCGTTTTTGCCACCACCACACTTTGACCTTGCGCTGTCGCGGTGGGATTGATTCCAACCGGCCGCGTTTGTGCCGCCAGCAGCAGAACTCCAGACAGAAGATATTCAATAACAGTTGTTGCTCTCATCTTTTAAGGTTATTTGCCCGGTCTCTTTCCGGCTATAGCTTCCTTTGATCGCCGCTGAGACTGCCGATGCGGTTGTGTCATTGGGGCACAGAAACTGACGTTCCACCGCCAAATACGTATGCAAAACGTATGTCGGCGGCAAAACCCTACCTATTAATATGTCTGTTCGGAATGCCTGCACAAGTGCATCTGGAAGAAAAAGCGGTGTCACTCGTAGTAATAAATGGATTCCACCCCACGGCTCTTTCATTTAAAGTATAAGTAAAGACATAATGCCCTTACCCGA
>OIEI01000589.1_pt1 | contig 12766 bp, 11 predicted proteins | sample 1581781 | NCBI WGS metagenome assembly OIEI01 (sample SAMN01760935, study PRJEB22395) | human gut metagenome | reverse complement strand
GCTCCGGCATCCATCAGCAGGCGGCAGATTTTCAGGCCGATGACGGAGGTGACCTCCGCCGGCTTCAGCAGCACCGGGTTGCCCGCCGCCAGGGCCGGGGCAATCTTGTGGATCACCAGGTTCAGCGGGAAGTTGAACGGCGCAATGGCCGCTACGGGGCCGATGGGCTCCTTGCGAGTATAGCAGGTGCGGCTGTCCATCCAGCCGTCCCCCCAAAAGCCAAAGCAGGTGCCGTGCAGCCGCCGGGCTTCCTCGGCGGACTCCGTCAGCAGGTCCACGGACCAGAGTACCTCATTTTTGGCGTCCTGGAGGGTCTTGCCCGCCTCGGCCACCATGGTCATTGCCAGGTCATCCGCCCGCTCTGACAGGAGCTGAGACGCCTTCATCAGCACATTGTACCGGGCCAGAGCATCAAAGGGCACGGAACGGAAGGCTTCATACGCAGCGGAGGCAGCGGCCTCCACCTGCTCCGGCCCGGCCAGGCTGATCTGCGCATAGGGCTCGCCCGTATACTTGTTATAGACGATATGGGTATCCTCGGTGAAAACCTCTTCGTTGCCGATAATCAGCGGATACTTTTTCATATGTTTCATCCTTTCAACCACGAATACCGATGCTTTCCTTGGTAAACGGCACCTTGTTTTCCTCAATAAAGCCCTCTCGGAAGGCAAAACCCAAGCCGGGGCGATCGGGGACGGTGATATAGCCGTCCTCGATCTGTAGCCCCTCCTGGAACACCTGGTCATACATCTCCATGGTGTAGGCTGGGGGCTCGAAGGGCAGCTCGAACCACGGGCAGTTGGGCAGAGAGGCCGCCACCTGCATATTGGCCATCAGCCCGCAGGGGTTGGACCAGGTGTGGGGGATGAACAGCTTGTTATGGGCCTCCGCCAGGGCAGCCGCCTTGCGCATCTGAAACATGCCCTCGCAGAAGGTGCTGTCGCCCTGCAGAATGTGGTAGCCCGTCCGCTCCGCCAGGTCCTTGAATTCATTGAGCCCGGTATTTTTCTCACCACCGGCCAGGGGAATGTCCACCTTCCGGGCGATCAGCTCCAGGCCCTCGTAGTTGAACCGCGCCAAGGGTTCCTCCAGCCAGAGAATGTTCAGCTTCTCCAGCTCCCGGGCCACGTGGAGGGCCGTATAGGTGTCCCAGGCGCAGTTGATGTCCACCGCACCAGGCAGATGATCCGCCTGGTTGGCGTCCACCATGAAGGAGATCTGCCGACCAAACTTGGCGACGATGGCCCGGATATCCTCCAGATCCTCCTCGGGATCCTCACTGTGCATCCGTAGCTTTACGGCGCGGAAGCCTTTGTCGATGCAGCTCTGTACATATGTCATCCGCTCCTCCCGGCTGCGGATTTCACCGGTGCTGGCATAGAGCTTCATTTTATTGGTATAGCCGCCCCACATCTTGTATACGGGCAGGCCGCAGTACTTTCCGGCCAGGTCCCACAGGGCCGCCTCCACCATCCAGGGCCAGCCCATGCGCAGCTTTGCATTGCTGATAATGGGGCGAAGCTGCTCGATCATCAGGGGATCCTTTCCGATCAGCTGGCTGCGGATAAAGGTGTTCACACCCACCACATTTTCCCAGCCGTTGGCTGTGCCCGCAGATATGCCCACGAGGCCTTCGTCCGTGACGATCCGGACCAAGGTCATGCCCACATGGTGCTGCGCCAGGCCACTGCCCCAGGTGGGGTGAAATTCGCCCGGCAGGGGACACTTTATATAATCCACAAGTACATCTGTGATTTTCATGAGAGTATTCCTTTCCTTCGATTGTTATTCCGTGCTCAGGCCTTTCCGCTGCCGCCAAAAAGGCGGATCTTGTGCCGGACTAACTCCGTGACCGCCTGATAGGGCGCGTCCGTCAGCTGGTTGGCGTATTTTACCTTCTCCAGGCTGCGGGTGTGTTCCAGTGTGGCGCGGATCATAGTGTCGCTGACCTCTGTGGCCACATTGATCTTGCTGATGCCGTGGCGCACCGCCTCTGCCAGCTGGTCATCCGGCGTGTAGGAGGAGCCGTGTAGCACCAGAGGGGCGCTGATGCGGGCGGCCAGGGCCTTCAGAAGGTCAATATTCAGCCGGGGCGCGTCCTCATAAACGCCGTGGAAGGTGCCGATGGACACCGCCACAAAGTCCACGCCGCTGTCCTTCCAAAAGGCCACAGCCTCATCTGGATCCGTGTAGACGATCTCGTCCCGGGTGCCGCCGTCCTCCGAGCCGCCCACATGGCCAATCTCACCCTCCACCGGGATGCCCAGGCCCCGGCAGAATTCCACCACGTTGCGGGTCAGGGCAATGTTCTCCTCCAGCGGAAGGGCCGATCCATCCAGCATGACGGAGGTGAAGCCCGCCGCCACGGACTGCCCTACCTGGGACAATGTGGCGCCGTGGTCCAAATGCACCGCCACCGGCACCCGGGCCCGCTTTGCCTCACAGACTGCAATGGCACCCAGCACATCCAGGCCGATGAAATCCGCAAAGCCGCTCCAGATCTGCAGCATGACCGGGGCATTCTCTGCCTCAGCCGCTGCTATGATGGCCTTGGCGCTCTCCAAGTTGAAAATATTGAAGGATCCTACCGCATAGCCCTCCTCCCGGGCCTTGCAAAGCATTTCTTTTGATGATACTAACATTCCTTTGACGCTCCTTTCCGGTATACGGCTGTGTCCCCTTCCCACGCAAACAGCGCGGGTAAGCCGTTTATCAACAGCTTTTGCATATTGGGCGCATGGATGCGCAGGCACAGGCCGTAAGGCTCATGGCCGGTGACGGTCACCCGGGCCTCCCCAGAATCATCCAAAGCAAAGTCCAGGCGGACGGGGTCATGCTCAGCCCGATAGGTATACCCTGCCCGACCTTCAAAGGGGCAGACCTCCCACGTCAGCTCCTGGGGTGGGGTCTGGGACACACATTGCCCTGGCGTGATGCGCGGGGTGGCCGTTCCGCCCCGGTAGAAAATAGGCATGACGTCGATGGGGGCCTTGACGCGGACGCACTGACCGCCCCGATGCCATCGGCCGGTATGCAGGTACATCCAGTCCGTTCCCGCCGGGAGATACACTGCCCGCTCCGGCTCATCGGAAAACACCGGCGCCACCAGGAGGTTTCGCCCCAGCAGGTACGAATCGTCGATGTTTTTTACCATGGGATCCTCCGGGAAGTCCAGAACCAGGGCCCGCAGCATAGGCGTACCGTCCTCCGCACAGCGCCGGGCCTCGCTGTAAAGGTACTCGATTAGGGAATAGCGCAGGGCCGCGTATTGCCGGTAAAGCTCCACGGCCTTCTCCCCGAATGCCCAAGGCTCTCGGGCCGAGGTGCCGTGGAACCGCACCAGGGGCGAGAGCATGCCGAACTGCATCCAGCGGATGTACACATTCGGCTCCGGCGTGCAAAAGTATCCCCCAACGTCGTGGCTCCAGAACGGGAAGCCCGACAGGCCCAGGGACAGGCCGCCCCGGAGGGAATGATACATGCCGTTATAGTCAGAATCCGAGTCGCCGCCCCAGTAGACCGGGTATCGCTGGCAGCCCGCGTAAGCCGAGCGGCCCCAAACAAGGCTGTCTCCCGGATGGACCTGCTGGCAAACCTCGTAGGCCGCCCGGTTATACAAAAGGGGATAGAGGTTGTGCATATCCCGACCATCACAGCCGGCATATCGGTAACAGTCCTGGGCGTTTTCACCAAAGTCCGTTTTGATGACCCGGATGCCCTGCTCCAGCAGGCCCCGTAGCAGGTCCTGATACCAGGCCACTGCCTGGGGGTTGCTGAAATCAATGACTGCCTCCCCAGCCTGGGTATCCGCCGGAGAGCCGTCCGCTTCCCGGGCCAGGTACCCATGCTCAGCGGCATACCGGTAGGTGTCCGCCGTCTTTTTGATATAGGGAATCTGCCAGACCGACAGACGGATCCCCATTTGCAGCAGTTTTTCGGACATGGCAGCCACATCCGGAAAGCGACGCTTGTCAAAGGCAAAATCGTAGTCATAGGTCTTGCAGTAGGCCCAGTCTATGTGCATAACATCGCAGGGCAGCTGCCTCTCACGCAGCTGAGCGGCAACAGTCTCTACCTCCTCCTGGTTCATGTAGCAGTTCCTACTCATCCACACGCCGAAGGCCCACTTGGGCGGCAGGGCACTGTGGCCGGTGAGGTCCGCATAAGCTGAGAGTACCTGCTTTTGGTCGCCCACGAAAAGGAACAAGTCCAGCCCGTCGCTCCCCACCTGGCACTCATAGGCCTTATAATAGTAATTGCACATGGAAAAGCGGATCTTACGCGGGGTATTATAGTAAACGCCGTAGCCCCTGCTGCTGAAAAAGAAGGGGACGCACTTATAGGCTTTATTATTGGAGACGCCCACGGGATTGATGACCCAGTTCAGCAGCTCCTGACCGTTTTTATTCAAGGGCGAAAACCGCTCGCCAAAGCCGTAAAACGTCTCGCCGGGCTCCACGCACACGCTCTCGGTAAAGCAGCGCGCCCCCGTATCCGGGTCCGTCACGCAGCCGAAGGGGTAGGTCTCGAACCCCGGGAAGGATAGAGCGGGATCCTGGGCGGGGTCATCCCCCTCCCCTTCCTGATGGCCCCGGCGCCGGTCGTTGGTCACGTTGTGCCGGTCGTCGTTATACTGCCGGTACAAGAGCTTCCCGTTCGCATCCGCCAACTCCAGGCGATAGGGATCCTTCCAGACGGTGGCCTGCCACGACTCTGTGAAAAAGCGATAGCAGTCCTCCGTTTCCACCATGGCCATAGGCGCCGGTTCCGGCTGGGAGAGCACCATGGGCTGGGGGTTGGGCGGGAGGCCCTCCCCGTCCGCCAGGCGCAGGCGCAGCGTCCGGGGCGGGAGGAACTCCAGTGATGCCGTCATAGGTGCCCACTGCCCGGTAAAACGGAAGGTACGCCCCTGCATCAGCGCGCTGATTACAACGGGCTCCTTCCGGCAGACCATGGCCTGCAGATGAAGCAGAATGCGGCTGCCGTCCCGGGTAATGCCGGTCACACGGCGGGGGAACTGCACTATGAGCCCTTCCCGGGTAAAGGCCGGCTTTGAAAATTCCTGATATTCCTGCAGATCAATATACATATCGTTCCCTCATCAGCCCTTCACCGCGCCGGCGGACAGGCCGCCTACCAGGTTCTTCTGCGCAACAACAAAGAAGATGATGATGGGGACCATGGCAATCACTGTAGCCGCCATCAGGCTGCCCCAATCCGTGCTGTACTCTCCGATGAAGGACTGAATGCCCAGGGAGATGGTCTTCTTCGAGGTGGAGGAAATGAACAGGTTCGCGTACATATACTCATCCCAGCAGGTCATGAAAGAAAACAAGCCCGTTGCGATGATGCCCGGTCTTGCCATGGGCAGGATCACCCGGAACAGCGCCGTTGTACGGCTGGCGCCATCGATGCAGGCCGCCTCCTCCAGCTCCCAGGGGAGCTGACGGAAAAACGTCTGCATATTCCAGATGGTAAACGGCAGGGTGAAGGAGCAATAGATCAGGATAAGTCCCAGCAGAGAATCGCCCAAATCCAGGTTCCGCATGATGACATAGTAAGGCAGGGCCAGCAGCACGGAGGGGAACATCCGGGTATACAGAATGCCCATTTTCAGCTTTTGGCTGCCCCGGACCCGATAGCGGGTCATGCCGTAGCCGGCGCAGATGGACAGGACCATGCACACAACCGTGGTGCAGACCGCAACAATGACACTATTGCGGAAATAGGTCAGAAATTTGGCTTTATACAGAACGTTGATATAGTTCTCCAGCGTGAAAGACGTGGGCACGATCTGATTGACATCATAGATCTGGCCGGAGGTCTTCAGCGAAGTCAGCAGCACATACAAAAGCGGCACGATGGCGGAGAGGGAGACCAATGTGACAAACACATAGATCACCACGTTCGTGGCCTTTCTTTTTACTTTCATCCCATCAATCCTCCTCTTCTCCGATCAGCTTGGTATAGACAAACGTGCACAGGGCAATGATGATGAACATTATGACGGAGATCGCAGCAGCTTGGCCGAAGTTGTGGGCGGAAAACGCCCGTCTGTACGCGTAGGTGAACATGATCTCCGTGCTCCCCAGGGGGCCGCCCTGGGTCATCAGCCAAACGGCGTTGAAGTTATTGATCGTACCGATGGTGGTCAGGATCGTGGCGATGCCCAGGGTCTCCTTAATCATGGGCAGGGTGATCTTAAAGAAGGTCTTGACTCCGCCGGCACCATCCACCCGGGCGCTCTCATACATCTCATGGGGTACGGATTGCAGCGCAGCCAGCACAAAGATCATGACAAAGGGTGTGCCCTTCCAGATACTCTCGATGACCACGGCCCACCGTGCCGTTTCCAGGTTTCCCAGCCAGGAGATCCCATCGGCCAGGATGCCCAGCTTTTTCAGCACCGCGTTGATGATGCCCACATTGGCATCATACAGAAAACGGAAGGTCAGCGCCGCGATGACCGATGGGACCGCCCACGGAATCAGGGCAGTGGTGCGAAAAAAGCCGCGGCCCTTTATTTTTCGGTTCAGCGCCAGGGCAATCAGCACCGCCAGCACCACCTGCACGATGACATTGGTCAGCGTCCAGAACAGCGTGTTCTGACACGCCTGGATATAGTCGCTCTGCTTGAAGATCTCTATAAAATTCTTCAGACCCGCAAACGTGCGGAAATCATCCGAGTTGGCCTTTGTCAGAGTGTAGTTTTGAAATGCGAGGCTGATGCCGTAGAGCATGGGATAGATGGACACCAGAAAAATGGCAATGCAGGCAGGCACCACCAGCAGATACCCTCTCCAATTTCGTTTCAAGCTGTAATCAGAAGGTTTCATGGGTAATTTCTCCTTAGATGTGGAAAGGAGACAAGGAGGAATCCTTGTCTCCTTTCTGAGTTTCATTCGGATTAGCTATACAGTCCATGCAGAAAGGTGGAGACCTTTGCGTCCAGATCTGCCAGAGCCGTGTCGGCATCCTTGGTACCCAGGAACACTTCCTTGTAAGCGTTGGAGACCATCTCGTCCAACTCAGACTGGTTGATGATGGAGGGACGGGACATGGTGCTCTCGCGCTGGGCGATGAAGGTGGCCTCGTGAGGATAGTTCTTCACCAATTCCGTAGTATCAGTATCGATACGGGCGCTGATGCGGCCATAGCTCTCCAGCACGTTGCTCTGCTCCGCCGCGGTCAGCCACTGGATGTAGGCCCAGGCAGCGTCGTAGTTCTTCGTGTTGCTGTTGATGGACAGGGTGTAGCCGCCCAGGAGAGTGGCAGCCTCCTTGCCGGCGGGCATGGGCGCGATGCCGTAATCCACTTCGGAGTTGAACTCAACGGACCAGTAGGCCCAGTCGCCGCAGAACAGGAACGCAACCTCACCCTGCATGAAGGGGGCATAGGTGGAATCCCAGGAGGTAGCGTCCTTAATGCTCTCAGGATAGGCATCATAGGTGGTGGCCAGGTCGCAAAGATACTTCCAGGCGGCCTTGCCTTCGTCGGTCATCAGAGCGGAAACGGGTTTTGCGCCGGTGGTATCCACGATGGGGCAGCCTGCCTGATAGAAGAAGGGATACATGTAATAGGAGGGGAAGAAGTAAGGCATGGTGATGCCTTCATAGCCGGCCGCCTTGACCTTTGCAATGGCGTCCACCAGCTCATCCCAGGTGGCGGGAGGATTCTCCACACCGGCTGCCGCCAGAATCGTCTTGTTATAGTACAGACCCTCGTTGTTCATATACCAGGGCACGGAATAGTAGCTGCCGTTGTAGATGCCGGAATTCAGGGGGCCTTCAAAGAACTGGTCTGCAATGGGCTTGAGTTCGTTATCCAGGGGCTTGAGCAGACCGGCTGCCGCCCCGTGCACCGCCCAGCCGGCAGAGTCCAGAGCGATCACGTCAGGGCCGGAGCCGGCCAAAGCAGCCGTGGTGAACTTTTCCTGGATGCTGGTGGAGGCCACATACTCAATGGTCACATGCACATTGGGATTCGCCTTCATGAAGGCATCTGTGGCTGCCTGGAGTGCGTTGTCATCGGAATTGAAGGAATCAATCACCATAAAGGTGACATCGCCGGAGAGGCCCTCTCCGTTGGGTTTTTCGTCATTGCCGCCGTTTTTCTTGCCGCACGCAGTCAGTGCCAGCAGCATAACGGCCGCCATGATGAACGCCAAAAGTTTTTTCATTGTTTTTCCTCCTCTTTTATTTTTTTGACAGGGCCGCATACATCAATCTTCAATTTGCATGTAGTCCTTTTCCTCCAGCTGAGTGAACTGGCAGTCATTGCTGTAGGTTCTCTCCGGAAGGAGTATCAAAACATTGACAGGGTCCCCCGTCACGGAAATGGGGGCGCCGTGGATCACTCCGGGCTTCAGCTTGACCATGGTTCCTTTGGGCACCCGGAACAGACGGGTCTGGTCCAGCTGCATGTACCAGAACGGCGGGGCGGCATAGAGATAAATGTCACCGTCCAGGGGAAGAACTCCCTCGCAGCAGTCGGAATGGATCTCGCAGCTGGTGATAGTCCGGTTTTTGCCGCAGACCTTGGTGACGGACACGGAGGTATCCTTTCCGTTGCTGCTCAGCCGCAGCACATCCGGGAAAAAGCCCTCCTCCGTCTTTTTGCCGGAGTAGGTATCGCTGGTGGTCAGCAGATCTTCAAAATCGCCGAGCTTTCTGAATGAGGAACGGTCCAGCTCCTCTGGATGCAGGATCATGTGGTTCATCGCCTCCTTTGTCTGCATTGTACCGAAAATGGCCGCCGGTTGGAAGAAAGAAAATGTGGGTAAGTCTGCACAAATTTATACAGTTTTTCCTGGTTATGGCTGTCCGAAATATGGATAGGAAACATTTTTTTGATTTTATGGTGCGTTTTTTTGCATCTTTGTACGGGCCATTGACTATCCTCTGTCTTCTGCTTATCATTTATATACCCTATTGGTTTATTGGAGGAAGACATATGTATAAGAACCGAAAGCTAATCCTTGGCGTGGCGCCAACTAGACGAGATTATTTTACCAATGAGACCGTGGAGGCCAACCGGGACCGCATTCTCTCCGTCACCCGGGAGCTGTGTGCACAGTATGATGTGCAGATGGTGGGCATCGAGGGATTGAGCCCAGACGGCATGATGTCGGACATCCATACGGCAGACAGAATCATCCAGCGGTTCCGGGAGCAGGGAGTCAATGCCCTGTTTATCCCCCACTGCAACTTTGGCCAGGAGGAGACTGTCCTGCGGCTGGGCCGGGCCATGCAGGTGCCCCTGCTGCTGTGGGGCGAGCGGGACGAAGCCCCCAACGGCTTTGCCTGGCGCACAACGGACACCCAATGTGGCCTCTTTGCCAGCGGCAAGGCTCTCTACCGCGGCGGCGTCCCCTTTACTTATATTGAAAACTGCATAATGGACGACGCAGCGTTCCGGGATGGATTCCGGGATTTCCTCACCGCCGCGCGCATCGTCGCCAATCTGCAGGGTATGCGCATCGCCCAGATCAGTGTCCGGCCCCAGCCCTTCCTCAGTGTAATGATCAACGAAAGCGAGCTGCTGGAACGCTTCGGCTTTGAGGTCATCCCCGTACCGGCCACCCAGATCCTCTCCTCCGCCAAGGCGCTGGCGGATACCCCCGAGGCAAAGGCCGTCCTGGAAGGCTATACCGCTGCGGGTGTGGATACCTCCCGGATGGATCAGCAGTCCCTGCGCAACATGGCTGGCCTGGAGCTGGCTATCGAGCAATTCGCGGCAGAAAACGGCTGCAGTTCCGTGGTCAGTGAATGCTGGAACATCTTCGGCGAATCTTTGGGGATCCGGCCTTGCGCCGTATTCGGCAATCTTATTGATAAGGGGCTGCCTGTGGCCTGCGAAAACGATGTACACGGCGCTATCAGCATGCTCATTGCCCAGGCCTGCAACAACGGTGCCGAGCCTGTTTTCCTGGCCGATCTGACCCAGCGCCATCCTACCAACGACAACGCAGAGTTGCTGTGGCACTGCGGCCCCTTCCCCAAGGGCCTGAAAAAGGGCGGCGGCCACGCCTTCCTCTCTGAATCCATGGGTCAGTGGGAACTGAAGGACGGATCACTGACGCTGGTGCGCTTTGACGGCTGCCGCGGCACTTACCAGCTGCTGGCCGGGCCTGCGCACACTTGTCAGGGGCCCCTGACCAATGGCAACTATGTTTGGGCCGAAGTGGACGACTGGCCTCGCTGGGAGCGCAAGCTGGTCTGTGGGCCGTACATCCACCATGTGGCCGGCGTATACGGAGACTATACCCGGGCGGTAGAGGAGGCCTGCAAGTACCTGCCAGTGTCCTTTGACCGGCCCTGAACGGCGGATAGTCTCCGCGCATTCAACGGATAGGAGTATTATTATGAATCACGCAGAGATCGTGGGTATCGACATCCTTTGGTATGACCAACTGGTCACGCTGCCCGAAATGCCCGCAGAAAACGGTTCCGCCTTTGTGGAAGGCAGTAGCTTCCAGGGGGGCGGCAAGGTATGCTCCGCCCTGGCGGCCGCCGGGCGGCAGGGAATCCCCTGCAAGCTGCTGGCGGTGTGCGGTGACAGCCGGCGCAGCCGCTTTTTGGTGGAGGATCTGCAGCGGCACGGAGTGGACACCGCCGCCATCCGCCAGATCCCCGGCTATGAGGAGGGCTGGTCCATCGTTCTGTCCGACGCCGCCTCCGGCGGACGGCGGATCCTGTGGCATCACGACACCCGGCAGCCGGGACTAAACGCGGCAGACGTGGACGGCTTTGCCGAGGACATCGCCCGGGCGAAGTACCTGCATCTGTGCCGGATGGACGAAACCGACCGCCGCGCTGCCCGGATCGCCCGGTCCGCCGGCACCCAGGTCTGGAAGTCCTCGATGTACCGGGTCAGCTCCGGGCTGGACGGCCTGAAGGGGTCGCCCAGATAGCTCACCCAGAAGTCCGCCGGGAAGCCGCTGATGTACTCGCCCATCTGGAAGATGCGCTTTTTGATGCTGAGGCTGGCTTTCTGCTGGTAGACCCGGTAGACCCAGCCCATCTGCTCCGCGATACGGAACAGTTTTCGCTCAGCGGAAAGGTTCTCTTTCAGGTCAGCGTCCACGCCCACGGCCACTTCGGCCAGCGGGGCATCTGCCGTCAGCGGCAGCTTGCGCTGGAAGGAGGCCACGCAGTTGTAGAGGGCGTTCGGCGCACCCAGCGCGTCGCGGGCGTCTGTCGAGTAGCTGTAGAGCACCTCGTCCTTGTCCAGATACGCCCGCACCGCCTTACAGAGCAGGGCCGTAAGGGTGCTGAAGGGCTTGACGCCGCAGCGGAGGGCGGCGTCCACAAGCCCCGCCTTTTCCAGCCGGACACGGCAGCAGGTGGGCGTCTCTTCAAAGGTCTGCACCACGGGGCGCTGCATATCGTTGGCCACCTGACTCTCGGGGTACTTTGCAAGGATGTCCTCGATGTCGTAGGCAGGGTCCGTCTCAAGGGTCCGGCCCTCGAAAGCTGTGCCGTACCGCAGGTTGCAGTAGAACTGCAGCACCATGGTCATGAAGGGTGCTATGCCCCGGCCATCGGCCAGAAAGTGGAACCAGTCAAAGTAGACGACTTTCCCCTCATAGCTCAGGGCAACCGTAAAGCCGTTCTCGTCCGGAAATTCGGGCTTTGCGCTGCCCTGCCGCACCGGGCAGGGGGCGTCCGACGGTTCGAGGTGGAGCAGCTTTTTCTCCCACACCGGCTTCTGGAAATAGTAGGGTGCTTTTGCCCGGGCCGCATCCAGAGCCTGCTGCAAAAGCGCACCGTCCACGGCATCTTTCAGCGTGACCTGATAGCGGCAGTTGACCATGTTTTCGCGGTAATAGTAAACGATACCCTGAAAAACAGAGCGCTGTTCGGCATCCATTCCTTATTCCCCCGCGTGTGCGGCCAGATAGTCGGCCAAATCGCTGACGGTGACGAAGTTGCGCAGCTCCTTTTCGGGGATGCGCAGGCCGAAAGTCTCCTCCAGGTCGGCGACGACGGTCAGGATCTCCATGGACGACAGGTCCAGATCGTCCATCAGGACGCTGTTCTCGTTGACATCATCGGGGGAAATTTCTGCAACATCTTCCAGAATTGCAAGGATCTGGGACACGATCTCGGTTCTTTCCATAGTTTGAATCTTCCTTTCGTAATTCCATTAAAGGCGGCTGCGGCTCTTTTCCAGTATTCCGCAGCCTGCCCGGTTTATTCTTACTTGCGCAGCAGCTTGCCGGTGCCGGTGCGGGGCAGAGGCTCGGTGCTGAACTCCACGGCGCTCATCCGCTTGTAGAGCGGCAGGGTGCGGTTGGTCTCGGTGATGAAGTCGCGGACGGTCTGCTGGTCGGCCTCGCTGCAGTAGATGACGGCACAGATCTTCTTGCCCTTCTCCCTGACGATGCATTCCTTGACGGCCTCGCACTTGGACAGCAGATTTTCCAGTTCTTCGGGGCTGACGTTCTCACCGTTGTCGAGGATGATGATATTCTTCTTGCGTCCGGTGATGTAATAGAAGCCGTCCTCGTCCACACGGGCCAGGTCTCCGGTGTGGAACCAGCCGTCGGCGTCGAGGACTTCTGCGGTGGCCTCGGGGTCTTTGTAATAGCCCAGCATGACGCAGCCGCCGCGGATGCAAATTTCGCCCGTCTCGTCCAGCTTGTACTCGGCGTGGTCGTCGGGCTTGCCCACGGCGCGGATGTGCTTTTCGTCCTGCTCGTAGTTAATGATGCCGTCGCCGCAGGTCTCGGTCATGCCGTACACCTGAGTGATCATCATGCCCT
>OIEI01000586.1_pt1 | contig 12799 bp, 7 predicted proteins | sample 1581781 | NCBI WGS metagenome assembly OIEI01 (sample SAMN01760935, study PRJEB22395) | human gut metagenome | reverse complement strand
TAGCCATATATGCCATACTTAACCATATTGGGGGGAATTTTGCTGTTTTGAAAAACCTACCCAATTTCAATCAGAAAAATAAACTGCAATTGGGTAAAAAAGAAAAATAAGAAAAATCTCCCCAAGCATTTAGGCAAATATATGAAAAATGATTGGGTAAAATTTTCCAATAAGAGATTTTTCCCCAACGGCAACCGGAAACGACAAAATTGCTTGGGGAAAAAATAATGGATTTGAAAAAATCCCCCAATAGCATAATCTTATACAGCAGGTGTCAACAATCCCATTTCTTCATAGCCTCAAATAGGCTTTCTTGTTGCGCCTGGAATCCAGAGGATTTCGCTATTTTTAAAAAAACTTCGTCGTGCTTTTTCATATACATTCTCATTTAGTGAAAATAATTATTTGTGTTGCTTGACTTGTACCTTGAGGTACGATTTATAATAATTCTAGCAGATTGTTTGGTTGTTTAGTTATTTACAAGGAGAATGCATATGAGAATACGAAATAGGGTGAAAAAAGGAATTGCAGTTTTGCTTTCCAGCGTCCTGACGTTTGGAATGGCAGCAGGTATCATACCGGGAAGCACATTGCGTGCGCAGGCGGCAAATGTAAGTATTAGTGAACCAAGTATAACATTTTATGCGACAAAAGATCAGTTGATGGATGGTACATTTGCACCAAATGCCGATGGAACGGCGAATAATGTCGGCAAGCTGGTGTTTGGCAAGAATAGTAGCGGGGAAGCACAGAAATGGTATATTTTGGGAAAAGATAATGGTGTATCTGGTGATAATACAGCTATTTTCGCTGCGGAACCGATTGCGACAGACGTAATGTTTAATTCAAGTACGATAGATAAAACATATATATATGAAAACGAGCAAAAAACGGTGTATGCGAATCATTATGGAGCAAGTGCTCTAAGGAACACTTTGCAGGATATTGCGAGAAACACGGGCTATTTTTCTATGAAAGAACAGTCGCTGATGCAGGAAACTGAAGTAAAAACAATGGATACATATAACAACAATGTTTATGCAACTTCGGACAAATTATATGCACTAGGTGGAGATTCTAGTCAATCGGTAAAGATATGGGCAGGCAGTAATGATGATAAGTGTTTGGATTTGAAAACATATTTTAATAGTGGAAAAATTATTTGGCTGCGCACACCTTTGAAAAACGAGGCTGGTTCATCTACTCAACATGCATACGCATATACAGCTGCTTCGGGTAGTGGCTATGGACAACGTGTATATGGAACGCTTATTACAGTTGGAAATGATATTCGCCCTGCTTCCAATTTGGATTTGTCAAAAGTACTTTTTGCGTCTGGTGCAGATATGACGGGGAAGACAATGACAAACGATATGATTCTTCGTTTGGATGGAAGCGAGAAGAATATTGGTTCAGTAACCTATAATGCATCAACAGGAAAAATAAAGGCAGTTAAAGGAAATACAGCAAATAAAGTATTGCTTGTAGTACAATATAAATATGATGGGAAGGAAAGGGCCTGGTTTGAAGATGAATTTAACGATAGCAAATTAGAGGTAACTATCTCAGATATCAAAAAAACCGCTAAAATATCGGATTCTGTTGGTTTTGATTTGTCAAAGTGTAAAATCTGGCTTGAAATGACCGATTCGGACGGAATGGTTTATGCGGTGGAAGCAACAAAGGTAACGGAAGATCCGGGTTCGGAAATCGGATCAGAACACTCACATTGTATCTGTGGAAGGGAAAACGCAGAAGAGGGTGGGGAGTCCCATTCTCACACAGCGCAATCGTGGACGGGCATAAGCAGTCTGGATGAAATCAAAAAGGCAGGTTATTATTATCTGAAAAACAATATCGTGCTTACGGATACATGGGAAATGAATGTTGCGGATGGCGTATTCCTATGTCTGAATGGTTATACTATAACCGGTGCAAATGAAAAAACAGTAATTACGAACAATAAGGAACTTACGATCACTGATTGCCACAGCGGAAGAGAAACGGGGAAGATCACACACAACACGGGTGAGACAGGAAGAGGTATTAAGAATAATGGTACGTTTGTTCTCTATAATGGCTGTATCACAGGAAACACAGCGTCAGGTGAAAATGGCGGTGGCGTATGGAACTATTATGCAACATTCTCTATGTTAGGCGGAAGCATTACAAATAATGAAGCTACAAAGAAGAATGATTATACAGGCTGTGGTGGCGGTGTATATAACGACACTCGGTCAACATTTAAGATGGCAGGAAGTGCGTTGATCAGTAATAATACTGCTGCAGAAGATGGTGGAGGTGTATTTAATTACTATCATGTGGATATGTATGGACACTCTGCGATCAAGGATAACACGGCAGTGACTGGCGGTGGTGTTTGGAATGGTGGTAGTTCTACAACGGATGTTTATATGATGTATGATGACAGTTCTATCACTGGAAATACTGCAACGACGCATTATGGCGGTGGTGTATATACCTGCGATGGCTATTTTGGGATGGAAGGAAATGCTTTGATTTCAGGTAATCAGGCTCCACAAGGTTCTGGTGGTGGAGTGTATCATAGTGGTACACACTTTGAGATGAAAGGCGGCAGTATCACGGGGAATACGGCAGGGGTATATTTTGGCGGAGGAATCAGTGTCAACAGTGCCAATCCGGTTAAATTAGAAGGAAAAGTAACGATTACTGGCAATACAGCTCAGGACGGCAGAACTTCAAATTATTATCAGAGTAGTGATCATATTATTGAAGCAGATGGTCTTACGGAAGGATCTATGATCGGTATTGAAGTGGCAAATGACAGATTCCCGTGGAAGGAGCCGACTGTCATGACGAATGAGGGATGTAATCCGGCATATTTTAGTGCGGACAATTCCCGCTGTTCAATTGTGAAATCTGGAAATGCTGTGGCGTTAAGCTATGCGAAAGCTCCGGAAATAGAGAACCAGCCGCAGGATGTATCTGTGAAAGAAGGAGAGACAGCGACATTTACTGTGACAGCAACTGGGACAGATTTAACCTATCAATGGCAGATTGACCGAAATGATGGAAATGGCTTCGTGGATATTGATGGAGCAACCGACGCGACTTATACGACGGGAGTGACAAATAAGGACTGCAATGGATTCAAGTATCAGTGCGTAGTCAAAAATTCTGCTGGCTTCGTGACTACAGAGGTAGCAATCCTGACAGTGACAGAGACGGTAACACCACCTGCCCCAGCGAATAAATACACGATCACAGCATCAGCCGGGGAAAATGGAAGCATTTCTCCGAGCGGCGAAGTAGAGGTCGAGGAAGGAAACAATCAGACATTTACGATTGCTGCAAATGAAGGTTATGAGATAGACACTTTGAAGGTGGATGGTGTCGAGGTAAGCAGTGCTATGAGTTATACGTTTGAAAATGTAACTGCTGCTCATACGATAGAGGTTACTTTTAAAGCACAGGAAATCATTGTTCCGCCATCTGTCGAGAAACCAACGATTACTTCCCAGCCACAAAACGTATCTGTGAAAGTTGGAGAACAGGCAGCATTTGCTGTGACAGTAAGTGGCGAGGGTATGACTTATCAGTGGCAGATCAATCGAAACGATGGAAACGGATTTGTTGATATCACGGGGGCAAACAGTGCAAATTATCTTTCTTCTACAGTTGATAAGGATTGCAATGGATTTAAGTATCAGTGTGTGATCAGCAATGCCGGGGGCTCTGTGACAACAGAAATCGTCACGTTGACGGTTACAGAAAATACAACGCCGGAACCAACACCGGAACCAACACCGGAACCAGCACTGAAACCGACTACGGTACCGGCGCAATATAAGATTATTGATGGTGCAAACAGCCAGTGGACACAGAATACAGATGGAAGCCTTGTAATACGGGGTGACGGAGAGATGTCGAAGTTCCAGAATGTAAAGGTAGATGGTGTAATTGTAGATGCGAAGAACTATACAGTGACCGAAGGATCAACAATCATCACATTTACTTCGGATTATCTAAAGACATTATCTGCGGGAAGCCATACATTTGAAATGTTCTGGACAGATGGATCTGCAAGCACGAACTTCGCAGTTGTGAAGAATACGACGGTAGAAAGTCCAAAAGAAACGATTGACAATAATAGTAATATTTCCAATAACAATGCAAAGACCAATGTTACAGATGCGAAAAATGACAACCAGAATGTGACAGCGACACAGACTGGGGATCCTATGAACCTGATACTCTGGATGGGAATTCTTATGGCATCACTGGCAGGTTGTACAGGAATGATCGTAAGAAGAAAGAAGCATTACAAGTAAATAGGAAGACTGTTATATAGACAGAACAAAACAGGCTTTACTGACATGAATGTGTTGGAAAAGCCTGTTTGCATGTGAAAAGAGAAAATCATCGGATTGTCAAACGGAAAAAAATACGATAAAATACAAGACGATTTTATTGAGAGCGAATGAAATCGGATGCAGATGGAGGCGACAGACGAAACAATGCGATTCCTTCAGAAACAATATAATAAAAAATGGATGCTTCCGTTGTTGACTTTTGTGGTCGGATGTTTGATTTTGACAGCATTTATACATCATTCTTATGATACAAACCGAAAACAGGTGCGGATGATTACGGAGCTGAATGCAAGCACCTATGCGGAACGATTACGCGACGATATGAACCGCGGAGTTGCTATTACCGATGCACTGAAAGCGATCATAATCAGCGGGAATGGGACAATTGACAATTTTGAAAAGGTATCTGAGAATCTGATGTCAGATTTTGTTCAAAGCATACAAATTGCACCGGATGGGGTTGTCACAGAGATTTACCCGGCGGAAGGAAATGAGGCAGGAAAGATAGACCTGCTTCATGATGAAAAACGTGGGGAAATCTGCCGCTATGGAAGAGATAACAATTGTGTAACGATGCAGGGACCATTTGATTTAAAGCAGGGAGGTCGTGGAATTGCAGTTCGCTATCCTGTCTATCTTGAGGCGGCGGATGGGAATCCTGTATTCTGGGGATTTACCATAGTGATTATCCGGGTTCCGGAAATTTTTGAAGAGTCGGTGCAGGCTCTTACGGAGTTTGGGTATGATTACTGCCTGACCAAGACGGTTTCTCCGCTTTCGGAAGAACGTGAGAGATTATCCTTCTCGAAAGAAGATTTGACAAATCCGGTTACATATACGTTTGAATTCGGCGGCTGTACATTTAATCTGGCAGTCACGCCAAAAGATGGATGGAAGCAAGGGAGGAAGATACTTCCGAATCTGGTTCTTGGATTCTTCATTGTATTATTTTTGACGGGATTGATGGTTGTCATTCTTGTAATCGAATTCCATCGGGAGGTATTAAAGAAGATAGCAATCACGGATCCACTAACCGGACTTTTGAACCGGGATGGGTTTGATGAACAAATCAAAAGTGCAATACAGGATACCCCGGATGCGCATTGCGTGGGAATTCAGACAGACATTGATGACTTCAAATTTATCAATGATATGTATGGACACGAAGCAGGTGATACCGCGCTTCGGATACTTGCGCAGAGTATGCGGAATGCTTTTGAAAAGGATGCGATTCTATGCAGAAATGGTGGCGATGAATTCTCGGCGGTTCTGATAGGAATGACGGAGGCAGAAGCGAAGGAAAAAATCGAGAAATTCACTATGCAGCCTAGATATATCACACAGAATGGAGAGAAACGTCCATTTTATATTTCGCTTGGGTATGCAGAATATCCGAAGGATTGTGATGATGTATCGGAATTAATCCGCTGTGCGGATATGGCACTTTATGCGGTGAAATTACACGGAAAGCATAGCTGCTGTGCGTATGAGGGTAACTACAAAGTGCAGAATAGAAGCCAGTTGGGATTTGCACTTCAGGATGTGTCAAGAAATCTGCCGGGGGCATTTCTGATATACATTGCGGATAAAACGAATGACCGCATCTTATTTGCGAATCAGGAGTTGATAGAATTTGCGGGATGTAAGGATTTCGATGAGTTTCTTGCATATACGGATCAGCGATTTCGGAATCTGATTCATCCGGAGGAGCAGGATGCGGTTGAGACGAGCATCTGGAAGCAGATTGATTCGGAAAAAAGTGGAAACAATGATTATGTCAAATTCCGTTTTGCGAAAAAAGACGGAACGTATCGGCCGGTATTCGATCATGGAAGAATCGTGAAGAGCCGGTATTATGGAAATGTATTTTATGTGTTGATTATGGATTGTGCTCTGATTGATTCATATTATGACAAAATGTGATCGGCAGTGCCCATACATATCAATAAGCAAAATAGAAAAGAGGCAACAACATGGGTAAAAAAGAAGAGAAAACAAATGTGATGCGTCTGCTCGATCAGGCGAAAATCGAATACAAGCATTACTGCTATGCAGGCACGGATGCGGTCGGCGGCATGGAGGTTGTCGAGGTACTGCACCAGGATCCGGATCAGGCATTTAAGACACTGGTCACAGTCGGCAAATCCGGCGAGCATTATGTGTTTGTGATTCCGGTCAATCAGGAGCTTGATTTGAAGAAAGCGGCAGAGGCTGCCGGCGAGAAATCCATCGCGATGATTAAGTCCAAGGAATTGCTGCCGTTAACCGGCTATATTCATGGCGGATGTTCACCACTTGGAATGAAGAAGCAGTTCCGTACATTCTTCCATCAGACCGCCAATGATTTTGAGACGATTATGTTCTCGGCAGGAAAGATCGGCTATCAGGTGGAGGTGAGTCCGGAAGCACTCCGGAAGATCCTGAAATATGAGACCTGTGATCTCGTAAAGGAATAAAAAAATCGTATAAATCCCTTTACATTTGCCGATAATTAGCTTATAATCGAGACAATTATAGGGAAAAAGCGTTGAAGGAGACTGCCGACAACAGGACATGACAGGGAATATGGTCACCGACTGAGAGCCATAACATGACACCATGTCTGGTGGAACACTACCGGAGCTGATAAGCTGAAGCCTACGTGGAGCTACATCCTAAGAGGTCTAGGTTTATCCGGAGCATTCACGTTACGAATGAAGAGAGGAATCCGTCTTATATATATTTATTACAGATGGTTTCAATGCGGGTGGTACCGCGGATGTAACACATGTACATTCGTCCCGAGGTCAAAGCACATTTGACTTCGGGATTTTTTAATGCAGAAAAGGAGATAGGAAAATGCAGGCAAACATTTACAGAGACATGACAATGGCGCAAGTATCAGAAGACCTTGTCGGAAAAGAAATCAGACTGGCAGGATGGGTAGAGAACATCCGTGACCACGGTGGCGTATCCTTTGTGGATTTACGGGACATGTATGGCGTAATGCAGGTTGTTATGCGCGATACAACGTTGCTCGATGGAATTACTAAGGAGCAGTGTATCTCCGTAGCGGGACTGGTACAGCATCGTGACGAGGAGACATACAATCCGAAGATTCCAACCGGAACAATCGAGCTGGAAGCACATGAGGTAGATATCTTAGGAAAGGTGTACAAGCAGCTTCCGTTTGAGGTGACAACCTCCAAGGAAGTCCGTGAGGATGTCCGTCTGAAATATCGGTACTTAGACCTTCGTAACCGCAAGGTAAAGGAGAACATGATCTTCCGTTCCAACGTCATCTCATTCCTGCGTCAGAAGATGACAGAGATGGGATTCATGGAGATTCAGACACCAATCCTTTGTGCATCTTCTCCGGAGGGCGCACGTGATTATATCGTACCATCCAGAAGATACAAGGGTAAGTTCTATGCACTCCCACAGGCACCACAGCAGTACAAGCAGCTTTTGATGGTGTCCGGATTTGATAAATATTTCCAGATTGCACCTTGCTTCCGTGATGAGGATGCAAGAGCCGACCGCTCCCCAGGTGAGTTCTATCAGCTCGACTTCGAGATGAGCTTTGCAACACAGGAAGACGTATTCAAGGTTGGCGAGGAAGTGCTTACCGCAGCATTTAAGAAATTCGCTCCGAAGGGATACACCGTTACAGAAGCACCATACCCAATCATCAGCTACAAGGAAGCAATGCTGAAATATGGTACAGATAAGCCGGATCTTCGCAATCCACTTGAGATCATCGATGTGACAGAGTTCTTCCAGAGATGTACATTTGCACCATTCCACGGCAAGACCGTTCGTGCGATTGCAGTACAGAAGAAGCTTTCCAAGGGACAGCATGAGAAGATGCTGAAGTTCGCGCAGTCTATCGGTATGGGCGGACTCGGATATCTCGAAGTATTGGAAGATGGTTCTTACAAGGGACCAATCGACAAGTTTATTCCGGATGATATGAAGCAGGAGCTCAAAGATCTCGCAGGCTTGAAGGAACTTGATACGATTTTCTTCATCGCCGATACAGAGAAGCAGGCAGCTCTCTTTGCAGGACAGATTCGTACCGAGCTTGGTAACCGTCTTGATCTGCTTGAGAAGAATGCATATCGTTTCTGCTACATTAACGACTTCCCGATGTTTGAGTACAATGTGGAAGAGAAGAAGATTGGATTTACACACAACCCATTCTCTATGCCACAGGGCGGCTTAGAGGCATTAAATGAGAAAGATCCACTGGAGATTCTTGCATATCAGTACGATATCGTATGTAATGGCGTGGAGCTTTCATCCGGTGCCGTTCGTAATCATGACATGCAGATTATGGAGAAGGCATTTGAGATTGCAGGCTATGATAAGAGTGTTCTGGAGGAGAAGTTTGGAGCACTTTACAATGCATTCCAGTTTGGAGCACCACCACATGCAGGTATGGCTCCGGGTGTCGACCGTATGATCATGCTGCTTCGTAACGAGGAGAATATCCGCGAGGTTATCCCATTCCCTATGAGCGGAACCGCACAGGATCTCATGTGTGGCGCACCAAACGAAGTCACAGAGCAGCAGCTTCGTGAAGTTCATATCAAAGTACGCCAGTAGTATTTTTCAGCAAAGAGAAGGCAATTGTGATTTCATATGAATTGCTTGCGTTAACATGAATGATATGTTTGCGGAAATAATCATTAGAAGAGTAGTATATTGAGATGTTCGGATTTATTATTCTTAAGCAGACCGTTGAAGCACGTTGGTACTTAATAAGTGACAATTTATTGGCACGAATTTAGTACCACTACGTGCTGAACCGAGCGAGAGCGCGTCTGCGTAGAAAATAAATCCGAACATCTCAGAAACAATAATAGGTTTATTGATTATTTTCGCAAACTATAATATGTAGATTCGCAAGCATTATAGGAGGAAAAATATGACGATTACAGATGAAACAATTGATTATGTAGGTATTCTGGCGAAGCTCGAGCTTTCTGATGAGGAAAAGGAGCAGGCGAAGCAGGATATGTCGAATATGCTGGAATACGTCAGCAAATTAAATGAGCTCGATACCGATTCCGTGGAACCGATGAGCCATGCGTTTCCGGTCAGCAACGTATTCCGTGAGGATGTTGTGACAAATGGGGATGACAGAGACAATCTTCTGGCAAATGCACCAGAGCAAAAAGATGGCTGTTATAAAGTGCCGAAGACATTTGACTAAGGAGGGCGGTATAGATGAGAAAAGATTTAATGAAATTAACCGCCGTTGAACTCGGCAAGAAAATTAAAGACAAAGAAGTGACCGTCGTAGAGGCAACGAAGGCGTGTCTGGAGCGAATCAAAGCACTCGACGAGACATACAACTGTTTCGTCACTGTGGATGAGGCAGGCGCACTGGCACAGGCGGAAGCAATTCAGGCAAAGATTGACAGTGGAGAGCTTACCGGACCGCTGGCTGGTGTTCCGGTTGCCATCAAGGATAACATGTGTATCAATGGTATGCTTACAAGCTGTTCTTCCAAGATTCTGAGTAATTTCGTTCCGACGTATACAGCAACTGCCGTTGAAAAACTGCAGGAGGCAGGTGCGGTTATCATCGGAAAGACAAACATGGATGAGTTCGCTATGGGTAGTACAACGGAGACTTCTTATTATGGTGTGACAAGAAATCCGTGGGATACAGACAAGGTACCGGGCGGTTCTTCCGGTGGTTCGGCAGCAGCCGTTGCAGCAGAGGAAATTCCATATGCACTTGGTTCCGATACAGGTGGAAGTATCCGTCAGCCGGCCGCATTTTGCGGTGTGACAGGTATCAAGCCGACATACGGAAGAGTGTCCCGTTATGGTTTGATCGCGTATGGTTCATCGCTTGATCAGATTGGACCACTCGCCAAGGATGTCACAGACTGTGCAACGATCCTTGAAGCAATCTGTAAGCATGATGACAAGGATTCCACTTCCTACGCACAGGCAGAGGATGATTTCACATCGGCATTAGTGGACGATGTAAAGGGAATGAAGATTGGTATTCCAAGAGATTATTTCGCAGAGGGTATCGATGAGGATGTCAAGACTGCTGTGCTTGCAGCCGCAAAGAAGCTCGAAGACAAGGGTGCAATCGTGGAAGAGTTTGACCTTGGTATGGTAGAATATGCAATTCCTGCTTACTATATCATTGCATCCGCAGAAGCATCTTCGAACTTAGAGCGTTTCGATGGCGTCAAATATGGTTACCGTACCGCAGAGTACCGTGACCTTCACAATATGTATAAGAAGACCCGTTCCGAGGGCTTTGGTGCAGAGGTAAAGCGTCGTATCATGCTTGGTTCCTTCGTCCTTAGCTCCGGTTATTACGATGCATATTATGTAAAGGCACTGAAGACAAAGGCGCTGATCAAGAAAGCCTTTGACGATGCATTTGCAAAATACGATGTGATCTTAGGACCGGTTGCACCAACGACGGCATTGAAGATGGGCGAATCTTTAAGTGATCCGATCAAGATGTATCTGGGAGATATTTATACAGTATCTGTAAATCTTGCCGGTCTGCCGGGTATTTCCCTTCCATGCGGACAGGATAAGGATGGTATGCCGGTTGGCATGCAGCTGCTCGGACAGACATTTGACGAGAAATCAATCATCCGCGCAGCGTATGCATTTGAATGTACAAAGACTTATAAGCGTCCGGATGCTCTAGGCACCGTGGAAGCAGAAAGGGGGCTTGCATAATGAGTAAAACATATGAGACAGTCATCGGCCTGGAGGTTCACGTAGAGCTTGCCACGAAGACGAAGATTTTCTGTGGATGTTCGACTGCATTTGGCGGTGCACCGAATACACATACCTGTCCGGTTTGTACCGGTATGCCGGGATCCCTTCCAGTGCTCAATAAGGCGGTAGTTGAGAAAGCAGTTGCGGTTGGTCTTGCAACGAACTGTACAATCACACAGAACTGTAAGTTTGACCGTAAGAATTATTTCTATCCGGATAACCCGCAGAACTACCAGATTTCGCAGCTTTATTATCCGATCTGCCGGAATGGTAAGGTAGAGATCGAGGTTGACGGGAATAAGAAATATGTCCGTATTCATGAGATTCATATGGAGGAGGATGCAGGTAAGCTGGTACATGATCCGTATACAGACAGCTCGCTGGTTGATTACAATCGTTCGGGCGTGCCTCTGATCGAGATCGTATCCGAGCCGGATATGCGTTCCGCAGAGGAAGTCATTGCTTATCTTGAGAAATTAAGACTGATCATCCAGTACCTTGGTGCTTCGGACTGTAAGCTGAACGAAGGGTCCATGCGTGCCGATGTCAACCTGTCTGTCCGTGAAGTCGGTGCAGAGAAGTTCGGTACAAGAACCGAGATGAAGAACCTGAATTCCTTCAAGGCGATTGCGAGAGCCATCGAGAACGAGAAGGAGCGTCAGATTGATCTGATTGAATCCGGTGAGAAGGTCATCCAGGAGACAAGAAGATGGGATGATACAAAGGAATATTCCTATGCAATGCGTTCGAAAGAGGATGCACAGGATTACCGTTACTTCCCGGATCCGGATCTGGTTCCGGTTATGATCAGCGATGAATGGATGGAAGAGATTCGCAGCCGCCAGCCGGAGCTGCGTGACGAGAAGCGAATCCGTTACAAGGAAGAGTACGATATTCCGGATTATGATATTGACATTCTGACGAACTCCAAGAAGCTTGCAGATATCTTCGAGGAGGCGATTGCACTTGGTGCAGCACCGAAGAAGGTATCGAACTGGTTGATGGTTGAGACGATGCGTCTAATGAAGGAAGCATCCATCGATGCCGATGACTTAAAATTCTCAGCAAAGAACCTTGCTGCTATCATCAAGATGGTCGATGACAAAGTCATCAATGGTACCGTTGCGAAGGAAGTGTTCGAGAAGGTATTTGCAGAGGATATCGATCCGGAAGCTTATGTCGAGGAACACGGCTTGAAGACCGTCAATGATGAGGGCGCACTTCGTACTGTCATCTTAGATGTCATCGAGAAGAATCCGAAGTCTGTTGCAGATTTCAAGGGCGGTAAGGAGAAAGCAATCGGTGCACTTGTCGGACAGACGATGAAGGCAATGCAGGGTAAGGCAGATCCATCCGAGGTTAACCGTATTCTGCGCGAAGAATTAAGTAAATAATTTTGGCTTGCCGGTTTGTTGTACGGACGAACTCCAGGCTGTAAAGAAGTCCACCTCAAAAAATTCACGTTACAATTTTTGTGAGGTGGACTTTTTGCATCCCGGAGTTCTGGTAAAGGAAAAACGGAAAGCAAAAAAATTTATGAAAATATTCTTCGCTTAAAACGGTTCGCCTTGTGTAATACAAGAAATTATAATAAAATTAAAGCATAAAGGTAAGCACTACGGAGAAGTAATATCTATATTTGAATAGATATTATTAATTTATTCAGTATGTAAGGAACACGGCGGGCTGCAAAATCA
>OIEI01000567.1_pt1 | contig 13186 bp, 14 predicted proteins | sample 1581781 | NCBI WGS metagenome assembly OIEI01 (sample SAMN01760935, study PRJEB22395) | human gut metagenome | reverse complement strand
GCCCATTTCAATCCACGCCGCCCGTGAAGGCGGCGACGTCGGCAGCGCGTCCGCAATTACGGGCGCAAGCTATTTCAATCCACGCCGCCCGTGAAGGCGGCGACTCTTTTTTCCATTTTTGCTTTTACGGGTTCTGAGATTTCAATCCACGCCGCCCGTGAAGGCGGCGACCAACGCAGATGTTACTCTTTGGGCTGTGTATGCACATTTCAATCCACGCCGCCCGTGAAGGCGGCGACGTTCTTGCAATTAATCAATTCGGGTTTGCTGTCATTTCAATCCACGCCGCCCGTGAAGGCGGCGACTTTATTGTTTCGGCATTCAACAGTCTCGGTCTGTCATTTCAATCCACGCCGCCCGTGAAGGCGGCGACCTTTGCGCCTGTGTCGGTGTAATCTTCATCGATATTTCAATCCACGCCGCCCGTGAAGGCGGCGACCAGTACCATCGGTTTGTGTCGCAATTTTGTCACATTTCAATCCACGCCGCCCGTGAAGGCGGCGACGTATGCGACATAAGTATACTCCGGCTCAATTCGGATTTCAATCCACGCCGCCCGTGAAGGCGGCGACAGCGGAAACGAATAGACGTAATCAACATTTCCGCAAACAGCAAGTATGAAAGTGATCATTCCCCGCTGTTCATTTTCCATTATACAGTAAAAAAGGCGGCACTGCAAGCAAAGACCTGCCTTTTATGTGTGTTTCGTTTCTTATCCGCTTAACAATTCTTGAAGAAAAGCATGTTTTGTCCGCATGTAGTTGCGCGAACCACCCTGATTTTTTCTGACCGCTTAGTGTTCGCGGCAAATAATCAAAGCATCAGCATACCCTCAGGGTCGTAACCCGACTTTGTTCAGAAATGCTCAATCTTGTTTTCATATTTGTTACCCAGATAATAGAAACGAAGACTGTCCCGTTCAGCATCCATGATGCTGCAAAGCTCAGCTTTTAACCTGCGGCACTGCGCCGGATCGAGTATGCACTCGAATACCGAATTCTGCACACGCTGTCCATAGTTTACACACTGCTTTGCGATGCGGCGTAATCGTCTTTTTCCGTCCGCATCCTCTGTGTTAACATCATAGGTTATAAGCACAAACATAATTAAACCTTCCTTTCTGCCTCAACACGGTTATTTCCAGAGGAACGGAGGATAAGCATCCAAATCCCCGCGAAGGTATCTTGCCAGTAACAGGGCCTGAACATACGGAATCATCCCCCATTGCAGCTTTTCGCCGAGATATGGATGCTTCAATTCATCTTTTTTGCGTTCCTGCCATGCTCGATAGAAACGCCGCCGTGAATCATCCTTAAGCAGTACAGCCCCGCTTTCACGAAAATCGAAATCGTTTCTGTCAAACATTCTGTTATTGATGCACGTAAGAACAAATCTGTCTGCCATACACGGACGCAGTTCTTCCATGAGGTCAAGTGCCAGTGAAGTTCTGCCCGGCCTGTCACGATGCAGAAATCCGACGTACGAATCCAATCCAACGCTTTCAAGCGCAGATGCACAATCAAGGGCAAGCGTTGAATACGCAAGCGACAGCAGCGCATTCACGGCATCAAGCGGAGGCCGCCTCGAACGCACCGTAAACCGAAAAAGTTCCTTGCTGTTGAGAATTAATTCGTTGAATATGCTGAAATACGCATTCGCTGCAACACCCTCAAGTCCACGGAGTCCGTCAAGCCGTGTTTCTTTTTGAACAAGCGGCAGCAGTCCCGCCGTGAGCTGTGAGACGGAAGCCAAAGCTTCACAATCCACGCGCAGAGCGTGATCTCGCCGTGTCCTCTCAATGCTCTGCTTAGAATTGTAAAGTTTGCCGAATATCATATTTTTTGCAATCAGGCATGAATTCTCCTCATCATCCGCAACACGATATTGCTTTCGCCGAAGCAAAACATTACCGTTTGCCTCTCCCGTTACACGTGCAAGAAATCGCCCCCGCGGGCTGCAGAAAGTGAATGCAACTCCCATATCGGCGCATTTACCGAGCAATGCAGGAGATGCGCCCATATACGAAAAGTCAATTATGCTTTGCAATGTGTGCAGAGGATAACGTGCCGTGATCCTTTCGCCGCACTTTGCAACAACATTCTCTCCATCCAACGTCAAATATACGTCTTCCGACATAATATACAGTGTATTCAGCAACCGCTTCATTGCGATTCCTCCATTGCCTTATTAATGTACGTTGCAACGGTCGTTGTTTTCATCAGTTTCGGAAGACAAATTTCCTTCATTGAACATGATGCGCATGCCTTGGTAGGTTTCACTTTCGGGGTATATCGTTTTCTATACAGATCATGCATTTCGGAAAGCACATCCCGTACTTCGTCCCTCAATGCTCTGTCAAATTCAACTTCCACCCTGCGCCGTGTTTCGCCATAAAACAATGCTCCTCGCGGAATATCACACGCAAGCATCTCTTCAAGGCACATTGCCTGACCGCAAAGCTGCAATGTATCACCGGTTCGCTCGTTGTACATTCCGCGCTTGTATTCAACGGGATAGGGCTGCCAAAGACCATCACGATCCTTCAGCTCTATCCCGTCCGCCGAACGGCGAAATTCCAGTACATCACACTGTCCCGAAACCCCGAGGGTGGATGAAAAAAAATTCATCCCCCTCGTAATGAAAAGATCGCCTCTGCTTTCCTTCAACCCGGTATCATGCGCTCTTTCATGCATCAGTGTGCCGTCCACCGTGCGGTAGTTGTCCGCCCATTGCTGCTCAATGTGGATAAGCGCCCATTGTCTGCGGCAGAATTTGAAGTGCTGAATTCCGGATAGCAGCAGATAATCCTCTTCGGAATATGTCATATCATCCGAATGCAGCTGACTCCTTCGGGCAAATTATCCGTATCAACGGCAACATCATAATCACCGTAGCAACGGGCAACCGCACAATCCGCTTTTCTTGCCGCTGTAACACGCTCAAAAAGTTTATGTGCCGGAGCATTCCCGAGCTCTGACTCGTGTTTGAACACGACAAGCTCACGAACAGCCATCTTGCCGCGTGCAGCCGAGTGATCGTTTTCAAACATGTTTATTATCGCCTTCCAAAGCAGTTCAAGATCCGCCTCCGAAAAGCCCGTAGTTTTGCGCGCGAGGTTGGCCGAAACATAGCCTTCGCAGCGATAGAGACCGTAAGGAACAATGTATTTGCGTCCCATTTCCGTACCTTTTTTCTCTGCGTCAGCCTCGGTCGTTATTGCAACACGGGTTATCGTAATCTCCTGCGAAATAATGGGATCAATGCTCCTTGAAAATCCAAGCTGCACCGGGCCGCGAACCTGTCCGCAATTCAGCGCACCTTTGACAAACGTTGTCATAACAGCACCGAAAGTGCGAATATCAAAGAAGTTTCCGCACATGTAATCCCTGATCTTTATATCAAGCTCAGGATCGTTTTTCTTTGCCTCTTTCAATTTCTTTTCATCCGTGCTGACATCATACTTTTCGCAAGCCTCCCTATCGCTTGCATTAAGAGGAACTCCCTCTTTGATGTAAATGCGATAACCGGGTTCTCCCTCCTTTGCCGTTTCAACATAGTTGCGAATCTTCCGCTTAAGGCAAACATCGGTTACAATTCCGTAACCGGTTTCGGGATCAACCCTTGGCATATTGCCCGCATCGGGATCACCGTTGGGGTTGCCGTTTTCAACGTCGTAAAGCACAACAAAGTCATAGCGGTTTTTAATGGGTTCCATAATTATTTATCCTCCTTTTTTGTATAACGAGCCTGTGTTTGATGGTAGTAGCCAAGGTCGAACGAGCCTTGCTCCGGCAGCGACATATGCGCCGGATACTGTTCTCCGAGAACGCTCTTCAGCGTCATAACCTTTTTATCAAGATATACACGCTGTGCATCCGAAAGTTTGCGCAGGTGTTTTTGCGCAAGATTGCTGAGTATCGGGAACACCGTTGCAGGCATTGCGGCAGCAGAGCCAAAATACCTGTCCTTAATTGTTGTGTTTATACCCGGATTTGCTGCCTGCTGAATCTCTTCATACACGGAGAACAGCCTTCCGAGGGTATAGGGGATGTTTTTGCTGTTTTCATTTAAACTCACTGTCAGTACCTCCTTTGGGCATTTTTCATTTGGGTTTCTCAGATAATAAGCTTTGATTATCGCCGCGCGTTCACGGGTTATGTTGCGTTCTGCTTTGATTCGCAGAAAGGTGCACTCCAGAAGGGACGCCGGATATCTGCCGCCGGAAAACACAGCACGGGCAACTGCACCTGCCATTGCTGCATTCGGCGTTTTATCCTTCGCATTCGGATTAACCGTTGCGCTGAGCAGCTTCCACAACGGGAGGATCGGGAACTTATCATATGAGGGACGCACGATTTCCAGTCTCTCGTGATGCTTGTAGATATTCCCCGCAATTTTTCCGAAACTGTCGCAGTAAAAGAATCTGACTGCGAGACGGGCTGCGTTCGGAGACAGGCCGAGAATGTAGAATTTTCTGTCCGGATCAAGATCCATCTCCTTGCACGGAAGTCCGTCTGCAAGAAGCTTCAAGCTTGTCCGCAACGCTGAAAGTCTCTGTTCATCCGACTTGTCGACATTATCACCGAAAAAAACTTCAGCTGCAAAATCCTCGTACTGTTTATCCGCATTTTCTGCCCAGCAGACAACGGCAGCATCGCCGATCCTGTGGACATTTTTCCTGTCCGCCAATAAATGATTCAACGCAGTCGTATATGCAAAGGCTGCATATTTTCCGACCGGCGCATTTTGGTTCTGTTCCTTGTTATAAGAACAGAATGCCGATGCATTGAATGACACGAGTGCCGCACCGCTCGACTGCGCGCCCTGCACACCCTTGATCGTAGGGTGTGTTTTTTGAATTTCATCAAGCGCTCCCGTTACCAGGCACTGCCCAATGTTATCTTTTTGCTTTGCATTCGCCTTCTGCCAGACAGATGCAAGCTGTGGATCATCGTGAACATAGCCTCCGTTAAAGCGAAAAACCATATTTGCACCCGAAAGAATTTCTTTCGCATATTGTGCAACAAGATTGTTTTCCTCCGCCTTTTGCGGTTCCCACTTGTCTAAGAAGTTCAGCACCGCCTTTGCAGCGGGATATTCCATGCCGTCCAGCATTGAATGATGCAATTCGCGGCAAGCCTCGAAACATTTAATGTCCTTATTTCTTCGCTTTTCTCTTTCTGCATCATCCTCCCCTTTCTTCAGGCTCACACCCAAAATATAGGAGGAGTTATCCCAAAGGAAATTCGCCGCCGCGCCTGACGTTCTTTTCACAGCCGCCGGAACGGTCATCTCCTGCGGTTCTTCCTTCTTTTTTCCCTTCGGCATATCACCCGGTTTGAAAAGAGGAGTGATTCGCAGCAAATCCCCGTTCTCATCTATTCCAAGTGCGAAGCTGATTTTTTCTCGGCTCCAGCCTTCTTTGGGTACTTCGCCTTTTGGGGCAAGTGCCTCATAAAGGCTCGTCAATGCCTGCAATATCATCCTGTCACCTCCGCCGAATCCATTGCCGGCACGGTCAATACGCCGTCAACAAGCTTTGCACGAAAGAACACGGGCTTGATGTTTTCCTTATCCGAATAATCCAAATCCAAAAGCATCCAGCCAAGATCCCGTTCTCCCGCAAGTTCCGGCGGACAGGGCGGCATCTCAACGCATTTTACTACCTTTGCAGGAAATTCACGTGTTCCGAGGTAGGGCTGATGGTAACACTTACCTTTTTCAACCCTTCTTCTCAGCATGTCGCAGAATTTTCCCGGGTTGTCGCTCGGCGCAGCATTCTCAGTCATTTCAAAATGAGCTTCAATAACATAATGCACATTCCTCAACACCATCGCAGCGCGCTGTTGAATGGACTCCGATGCTGCAATATACAGATCGCCGCTTCGGCTATTCATCTCCGCTTTGACGTTTCGCGCGCTGATAACATCCTTCACTTCATTTCGTCGAATGTTTGTGAACCGGATCGGTGCGCACACATGAATCCTGTCAATTACATAACGCATTCCCGGATGCCACATAACTGCTTCCAGTATGCCGCGTGCCGCAGACGGTGTTATTACATCGTAACTCACGCGTTCAACCTTCATCTCCGGTCTTGAAAAGCAGGCATAATCCCCGCTTACCTCAATACATATTGGCATATACTGTCTCTCCTTTCTTTTCTTTTTTGTTCCTTTTTGCAGTCAATTTTTCCTTATTCCTCCTGTATTATATTATGTTTATATCGTTTACGGTCAAGCCCCGTTTGGTCAAATTCGGTATTCATATAACCTGCAAAGCCTTTCCGTTCACTTACCGATTAATAAAGCATTCATTATCAGTTAAACAGCGCACTTCCATCCCTCACATCTGTTGCAAGTCCCTTTTCATCCGAATAAAGACTCAAATCCGTCAGAATTGCTGCATCATCTCCGAAGGGTTCCGCCGCCCCGGCATTGATAAGAGCATTGAAATGATTTTCGTATATCGATACGGAATACATTCCGGCCTTTCGATACAGTTCACGGGAGCGTTCTCCCTCTCTGAGCCTTGAAATAAGCTCTTTTCCCTCTCCGACAGAAATGTAAACCGTGAAGGTGTTTTGGTCTATCAGCTTGAATTCTTTTGCAATCCATTCAAAAGGCAATCCACAGCCCGATATTCCTTTTTCGCTCGCTGTTATGACGCCCGACTTGTCATCATTCCGCAAAAAATCCCTGTACGCCTTAAAATAACGCTCTATAGTTGACGTTGTGTTCGGCTGCGTCCAGTCCCGCACCGTCTCCTCCGCAGCATCACGGTTAACCGCAATCAGCTTGTTCACCTTGTTTTCGGATTCAAAAACGGTAACAATGCTGCTTTCCGCACTCCGTTTACCCTCGCGGTTGCAGCGCCCTGCCGCCTGCAGTATTGAATCCAGCCCGGCCATCTCTCTGAACACACGAGGAAAATCAACATCAACACCGGCCTCTATAAGCGAGGTTGAAACGACTCTGCATGTTTTGCCGGATTTTAGTCTTTCGCGAATTTCGTCGAGCTTCTGTTTACGGTGAACCGGACACATAAGCGTGGACAGATGAAAACGCCCCTCCGACGGCAATGCCTCATAAACCTCTTGAGCAAATTTTCGCGTGTTGACGATGCAAAGCACCTGCTGCTGACTTTCAAGCCTTGAAACCAGTTCATCCGTTGTCAGCCTTCCTTCCTTTTCAAAGCTTGTCCTGCGAAACTTTTCGAACATGCCGTCAACATCGGGACATAATTCAACAACGCTTTCTTTTTTACTGTATTCAAGCAGCATTTCGTCAATAGCCGGCTGAGTTGCGGTACACAGAACGGCGGTTGCGTTGTATGCGCGCACAAGCTCCGCAATCGCCGCAACGCAGGGACGCAGATTGTTTGACGGAATCATTTGCGCCTCGTCAAAAATAATAACGCTGTTTGCAATATTGTGAAGCTTTCTGCATTTTGACGAACGGTTCGCATAAAGAGACTCAAAAAATTGCACGGCAGTTGTCACGATCACCGGAGCATCCCAGTTTTCCGTTGCAAGCGCACTTCGATATTCCAGCTCGTCAGCATTTTCCGATAATTCGTACGAAACTGATGAATGATGTTCCACAACGTTCTCTTGACCCAGAATATCTCGAAAAACTTTTGCATTCTGTTCAATAATCGATGTGTACGGTATTACATATATAATGCGCTTCATTGAATTTGCAACAGCATGGTTGAGCGCAAATGCCATGGACGCAACCGTTTTGCCGCCGCCCGTCGGCACCGTCAATGAGAAAATTCCGCGCGGCGCAGACGCCTTTTCAATGCATGAATTGAGAATTTTTTGCCGCAGTATGTCGATTTCTCTTGTTGGATTGTTCCATTTTGAGATGTATGCTGTGAGCTTGTCACAAAGCGCAGAAAGCGGTTCGTAGTTTCCTCTGCCTGCGTCACCGTTCATAAAGGTTTCCGTGTCGATATAATCCGCATCAACAAGGCAGGAATACAGCATTCTTATATAGAATGCTGTTGCGAACCCACGGCCCGAGGGTCTAAAATAATCCTGCGGTAATGCTATGTGTCCGTTCCAATTTTTCCGATAATCCGGAATTCCTCCCTGTTCGGCGCGCAGCTTCCTGCCAAAAAATGTTTGGCTTTCGGTTGTGTCAGCGTCTTTATGTCCGACATTGGGCAATCCGCTGTGGTGGCCGATAACGCATACAGCCTCAAACGCTGCTTTGATTTTGAAGCATTCGATTGCTCCCGCCGTCGCATGATCGACCTTCTTTCCGCCGCGCAGTCTCAGCTGAAATTCATCCGAATACTTTCCTATGTCGTGAGCAAGCCCGCACAACTTTCCGTTTGCTGCGGCTCCAAACTCCGCTGCAAATGTTTCCGCAAGTTCTCCCGTACCTTTCAGGTGGGCTTCTATCGACTGTCCTTCCGGGTGCTCATCCGTTGCACCGTGAGCCAAAAGCATATTCAAATTCATTCCTCCGTTAAAAGAAAAAACCTTATGCGAAACTATTCAGCGTATTTATTGCTGTACGTATCGACAAGATAAGTATATACTGCATTTTTTGTCCTGTCAATTGTTTTTTGCTTTTTTGCTGTGCTGATTTATGTACATGTTCTCTGTTTTTCAAAAGATGAACGTTTTTTAATTTGCTGCACAGGTGTATTTTTGTTTATTATAGCCGTAGATTTGTCAGCCGTTATTAATTATTTCGCCGTATTCTGCTCCGCTCCGACATTTGCTCTGACTTTTTCTTCGAAACTAAGCATGTTTCTTTTGGTCTTTACAATACGGCATTAATGCTTTATAATGGTTACATCGGCAGGATATGACGATTGATTAAGCGGTATTTGCGGGCGGCAATTCAAGGAGACGCTGCGCTGCATTTGATGCTGATTAATCAGCGTTTACCTAAGGATTTTATGCAAAGCCGCGCATGTATCGACGCGAGAGGTGCGTATTCTGCGTATCGGGCAGACCAAGGAGGAACACAAATGGGCATAATTCTCGGAATAGACGTTGGAGGTTCAACGACAAAAATTGTCGGACTGACTCCGGGCGGCGAACTTATTTCAACAATGACGGTTCGCGCTTACGATCAAATAACCTCACTTTACGGCGCATTGGGACATTATATCAACGCCAACAAGTTCTCGCTCAGCGATGTTGAACGCATACTTGTGACAGGCGTCGGCTCATCCTATCTTTCGGGCGACATTTACGGTATTCCGACTCAGCGCATTGAGGAATTTTCCGCGATCGCGCGGGGCGGGCTTGCTCTTGCCGGGTTGGATGAAGCGGTTGTTGTGAGCATGGGCACCGGCACAGCGTTTATTCATGCCCACGGCAAGGATTATTCCCACATCGGCGGCAGCGGTGTCGGCGGCGGCACCATCGTCGGCCTCGGCAAAAAGCTTACCGGTGCATCGGATCACGAGAGTCTTTGTGCGCTTGCGGAGCGCGGCAGCCTTTCACACGTTGATCTTACAATCGGCGATATTTCCAAGAATGACATTGAAAAGCTCGGTTCGGAAATCACCGCCGCAAACTTCGCAAACGTAAAGGACAGCGCAACCGATTGTGATCTTGCTCTCGGCGTTGTCAACATGGTGCTGCAAACCATTTTGACCCTTGCGGTTTTTGCCTGCAAAAACTCCTCTGTCAAAAAAGTCATTTTGACAGGTGCGCTTACCGGACTGCGGGAGCTTTTGCCAATGATTGAGCTTTTTAAAACACTTTATCCCGTTGAGTTTATCGTTCCGGAAAATGCGGCATTTGCCACCGCTGTCGGCGCCGCTCTTCACTCCATTGACTGATTGGGCAGTTGTTTCGTATTTTAAACAATCCATCAAACATTGACAATACACAACCGACTTCCGTCATCTGTCGGAAGCCGGTTGCGCTTGATTTCGATATGTTTACTTTTTTGTTTTCGGCGTAAAAATCAATGCAAAAGCGTACCCGAAAAGCACTGCGGCGGCGATACCGCCTGCGGTTGCCTTCACCCCGCCGGTTATTGCACCGAGCAAGCCCTCGTTCATTGCGCCGTCAATTGCGCCGTTTGCAAGCGAATACCCAAACCCCGTCAGCGGCACCGTTGCGCCCGCTCCGCCGAGTTCGACAATGGGTTTATACAGTCCGACAGCCGTGAGCACAACCCCTGCCGTAACAAAAATCACAAGGATTCTTGCAGGCGTCAGCCGTGTCAGGCTCATAAGAAGCTGTCCGATGACGCAAATCGCACCTCCGATTGCAAAAACAAGTAAATAATCCGTTATACTGCTCATTTAATTCAACCGTCCAAATTCTTTATGTTTTCAAATTACAGTTTATTCTGCTGCCGTTTTTCACTTGACCGCCGTTTGGGTCAATCAATATGCTCAATCACAACCGCATGTGCAATTGAAGGAATGCTTTCACCCTGAAGGCTGCTGACAGGACTCATGAGCGCACCCGTTGCAAGGAAAAGAACGCGGCGGATTTCGCCGGATTCAATTTTCGGCAGGAACCAACTGCTCATTACGGTCGCCGCACAGCCGCAGCCGCTCGCACCGCAATTGACATTTTGCTCCGGACTGAACATCAGCTTGCCGCAATCCTCATGCCTGTCGGCAATTTCAATCCCCTCGCCGCGCAGCAGTTCATACAGCATATCGCTGCCGAAAATGCCGAGATCTCCTGTTATTATCCTGTCGTAATCCTCCACCCTGCGCGAGTAATCCGAAAGATGAGTCTTAATCGTTTTAAACGCGGCAGGAGCCATCGCCGCCCCCATATTATTTGCATCCGTAATGCCGAAATCCTCCACGCTGCCGATGGTGCCGCCCGTAAGTGCAACATGTTCAAACACATTGCCCGCACCCGGACGGAATTCACCCGCCGCCTGAATGATTATGCTTCCCGCACCCGTGACCGTACGCTGACTGCTCGGAACGGCCTGAACGCCCATTTCCAGCGGATAGCGGAACTGCCTTTCGGCTGCCGAAAAGTGACTGCTTGCGGCACACGCGGCAAGCTCTGCAAAGCCTCCGTCAACAAGCATTCCGCCGAGCATCAGTCCCTCGCTGATGGTTGAACACGCACCGTACAGGCCGATGAACGGTGCACGGATCTCCCGCGCCGCAAAGCCGGAGGAGATTATCTGATTCAATAAATCTCCGCCCAAAAGGCAGCTCAAATCATCGCTTTGCCTTTTTATTTTTGCAAGAGCCACGCGAACCGCGCTTTCGAACATTCTGCTTTCCGCCTGCTCCCAAGAGTCAAGCCCAAGGGTATCGTCGCGGCAAATTTTATCAAAGCATTCTCTCAGGGGGCCTTTCCCTTCTTTGTCGCCGACATAGCTTGCGGATGAAATTATTCGCGGCCTGCTGCAAAGCTCAAACGAATGCCTTCCGATTATTCCCATATTGCCTCCGATTTTTCTTTTTCTTCTGCTATTTTGAGCAATTCGGAGGAAAATATGCACAAAATAATGTTGCGCTTTTAATAACGCCGCGGCTGCAGCTTATTTCATGAAAAAACGGAGCTTCGGCGTAACTTGGACTTGAGAAAATTCAATAAAGAAAGACCGCCGCATTCAACTCGCAGCGATCCTTAACAAACAAATTTCGGCGGCCGACAGCAATTATACGGGGGCATATCGTTCTTGCAAAATAAAGCCGCGCTTCCTTATTTATCTCTTAAAAATCCGTTTTCAGAGGTTCTTCAAGCCCTCGTACAGGTCGTTGAATGATTTCTCCCGTTCGCACCTGCCGTAAGAGAATTCCCTATTCTCTCCAAATTCCAGCAAAAAGCATTTCGTCAATTCCTCAACCGTCTGCTCAAGGGTGCAGAAAAACTGTTGATAGGCAAATTTGCTCGCTGCCGATCCGTCCTCGAAGCAGCTCGTTATCAATGATTCCGTCACCTGATCCAGCGGATACATCTTTATATGCATCAGCTCGTGTACAATGACCTCTTCAAGATTCTCCTGCTTTGGATTTGCTGCATTCAAAAGCAAAATGGCTTTTCTGTCATCGCAGTCAATTTTAAAATCACCGGTTTTTCGCCATGTTGGGTCTTCAACAAATTCAAGCTTTATGTCCCACGCGGGTGTGATTCTCAGCTTTTTTATATACTTTTCGAAAAGAGCCGTCAACGCCTGTTTATCCATTGTATTCCTCCGAAACTTTCTCTAATCAATAGGCTCCTATCGCGGCATTCCCGCAAATCAGTTTTTCTTGTTTTGAGATTCGTCAACATGGTTGAATCCGAGCTTTTCGTCAAACATTTTTCCAGCAGCACGCAGTCCGCCTTGGCCGCAAAATGCGTCCATCATTTCGTTGAAGTCTGGGTTCTCGCTTTGCCCCACGGCCGCGTTTCGAATCCGCACCTGTTCAACAATTGAAAGAATCAAATCAAGTCCCAGAACCGCAAGCCCGACATAAAGGTAGGTCTGCGACCAAATTCCGACAACACAGAGTACGGTTCCCGGAATAAATAAATAGAAAAACCGAAACAGGAAATTCGTCAAAACAAATAACAAAAACATTTTCGCCGGATACTTTCTTTTCATGCCGCGCCTCCCTTTTTACTCTTTCCAAAGAATATTTTCGATGACTTCGCCGTTTTCCTTATGCACGATTGCATAAACCCTTTCTCCGTTGTGCGGAAACCATTCAAAACCAAGGCTGATATCCGCTTCCGTTTTGCAAAAAAGCCCGTTGATTTCAACTCAAAACCAACGGGCTTTCTGGTCGGGGCGAGGTGATTTGAACACCCGACCTTTTGGTCCCGAACCAAACGCGCTACCAAGCTGCGCTACGCCCCGATTAATGGAGCCAATGAAGGGGCTCGAACCCTTGACCTGCGCATTACGAATGCGCTGCTCTGCCAGCTGAGCTACATTGGCTTACACAAGTAAGGATTATAGCATAGTTTTTTGAGTTTGTCACCATTGCCGGGTAAATATATTTTGAGACCGCGACTTGAAAACGACGCCGCAGCCTCTTTAAATTATTTCTTTACTTATCCTATCGGCTAAATTTCAAAAATTCCCGAGGGTTAACTCCCGCATTATTATTTGCTCTTGCAAAACCCGCGCGGCAGGCATTATAATGTAAGCGGGTGAAAAAGGAGGATGGGCTATGAGCGGATCCGAGCGGCTATGCAGCAAACTTTTGAACAGGCTCAAGGACATCGGCAGCGCGGCTG
>OIEI01000566.1_pt1 | contig 13236 bp, 7 predicted proteins | sample 1581781 | NCBI WGS metagenome assembly OIEI01 (sample SAMN01760935, study PRJEB22395) | human gut metagenome | reverse complement strand
TTATTAAACGCGAAAGGGAACCCTGACGGTTCCCTTTCACACTTTTCCTCCTTCCGAGGACGCAAGTCGGCACGGCTATCGCAGGGAGCGCCCTTCGGTCTAAAGGATTTCGCTTGCTGCGGTAAGCGGCCAAAGACACTGTCTTTGGAAACTGCAAGCCTTTTGAAAAAGGCTTGACCGAAAACTTTTACGGTTCTTCTTTGTTGGTTACTGCCGGTGCTCTTCGTCCCACAGCTGTTCGGCGGTGGGCTGCCAGCAGGCGGCGTAGGCCTTGCACTTTTCACACAGGTGCTCGGCACTTTCCGGCGCCTCCAGATCGGTGGAGCGGGCGCCGCTGCGCTTCACCATCTCCGGCAGGAGATCGGGATTTTCCAGCATGGGGCAGGGCCGCAGGTGGTTGCCATTGAAGGGCTGACCCTTGCGGTATTCGAGGAAGAGCGGCTGCTGCAAGCACTCGAGGAAACTCTTCTCACGGATGTTCGCGCCCGAGTAATGGATAAAGACGCAGGGCTCCACATCACCGGCCGCATTGATGTGGCAGTAAATGCGCCCGCCGGCCACACAGCCGCCGGCAAATTCACCGTCATTCTGGAAATCGATGCAGTAGAGCTCCTTGCCGCCGGTCACGCCGCGGATCTCCCGCACACGGTTTTTCATGTAGGTGCGCTGCTCGGGGGTCAGCAGCAGGTCGGTGGAGGCGCCCATGCCGACCGGCATGTAGTGGAAGTACCAGGCGAAGACGCAGCCCTTACTGATGAGCAGATCGAGGAATTCATCGCTGGTGACGGTCTTATAATTCTTGGCAGTGTAGCAAATGGAAACGCCGAAGGGGATCTTGTAGCGGTGCATCAGCTCCATGGCGGCCAGCGCCTTCTGGAAGTGGCCCTCGCCGCGGCGGCCGTCATTGGCTTCCTCGAAGCCCTCGATGGAGACGGACACAAAGAAATTGCCGACCCGCAGCAGCTCCCTGCAGAAATCGTCATCGATGAGGGTGCCATTAGTGAAGGCGTGGAAGGCCATATCCCGGTGCTTTTCGCACAGGCGAATGATATCCTTTTTGCGGATGAGCGGCTCGCCGCCGGTAAAGAGGCAGGCATGGGTACCCAGCTCCTTGGCCTCGGTGAGGACTCGATCCATCTCCTCATAGGTCAGGCTCTGCTGATGACCGTACTCTGCCGCCCAGCAGCCGGTGCAGTGCATATTGCAGGCGGAGGTGGGGTCCATCAAAATGAGCCACGGAATATTGCAGCCATACTTTTCAGCATTCTTCTGTGCCTGCTGATAGCCGCGGAAGCCACCCTCATACACCGCGTTGGTGAGGAAGGTTTTGAGGATATAGGGGTCGGTTTCATCCAGGATACGCTGGACATAGTGCGCCCACTTGCCCTCCGGCTGACCTGCGATCATGTGCAGCACCTCGAAGGATTCCTTCTTCCACACGCTGCCCTGGATCTTTTCGGCCATATCCACCAGGTCCTGCGCGGCGGAGGCGGCATCCGCTGTTTTTCCCTTTTGGATGAAGTTTTCCAGCACCTTCTCGAAGGCCTTGCGTTCTGCCGCATGGGCGGCTTTTTCCATCAGTGTCATAGTCAGTTCCTGTTCCTTTCCCGGTAGTACAGGGCAAAGCCCTTTATTTCCTCTTCATTGTAGCGCCGGGGCGGCTCGGAGCCCATCGGCAAAAGTCGGCGGATGAGAAAATTTGGGACAGGGGAGCCAAACTGTGAAACAGCCGGGGGACGGTTTTTCTGTGAAAAAGCTCCTAACCTAAAGTGAACTTTAGGGTTCATAATGAAAATAGCAACAAAATGGAAGGAGAGCGCCTATTATGAGCTTTGCGGAAGTAAAAAAGAACTTTGGCTTTGGCTGTATGCGCCTGCCCATGAAGGATGGTGAGATCGATCTGGCCGAAACCAGCCGGATGGTCGATTATTTTCTGGAGCAGGGCTTCAACTACTTCGATACGGCCCACGGCTACCTTCAGGGCCGGAGCGAGACGGCGCTGAAGGCCTGCCTGACCAGCCGCCACCCCCGTGACAGCTACATCCTGACCGACAAGCTGACCGGCAGCTTCTTCAAAACTGAGGCTGACATCCGTCCCTTTTTCCAGAGCCAGCTGGAAGCCTGCGGTGTGGACTATTTTGATTTCTACCTGATGCACGCCCAGAGTGCAATGTTTTACCAGCATTTCAAAAAATGCCGGGCCTATGAGACCGCTTTTGCGCTGAAGGCCGAGGGCAAAATCAAGCATGTGGGCATCTCCTTCCACGATCATGCCGAGGTACTGGAGCAGATCCTGACCGACTACCCGGAGATCGAGGTGGTGCAGATCCAGTTCAACTATGTGGACTACGACGACCCCGCCGTGCAGAGCCGCAAGTGCTATGAAGTCTGCCGCAGGCACGGCAAGCCCGTGCTGGTCATGGAGCCTGTGAAGGGCGGCAACCTGGTCAACCTGCCCGAAGAGGCCCGGAAGGTGCTGGACGAGCTGCACGGCGGCAGCCCAGCCAGCTATGCCATCCGCTTTGCGGCGGGCTTCCCCGGCATGATGATGGTGCTCTCCGGCATGAGCAGCATGGAGCAGATGAAGGATAACCTCAGCTACATGAAGGACTTCCAGCCCCTGAACGAGACCGAGCTGGAAGCCGTGAAGAAGGTGCAGCGGATCTTCCGCGGCATGAACCTGATCCCCTGCACCGCCTGCCGCTACTGCACCGACGGCTGCCCCAGGCAGATTGCCATCCCCGACCTGTTCGCCGTGATGAACACCAAGCAGATCTATCACGACTGGAACGCCGACTTTTACTATAATAATGTCTATACCGGCGCAGGCCGCCGGGCATCTGACTGCATCCAGTGCGGCAGGGGCGAAAAGGTCTGCCCTCAGCACCTGCCCATCCGCAGACTGCTGACTGAGATCGCCGCGGAATTTGAAAAGCAGTAAGTAAAAAGAGCGATACAGCAAACGCTGTATCGCTCTTTTTTCGTTAACGGTAATTAGTAATTCAGACCGAAGCCGCTGCGGTAGTAATTGCCGTCGGCATCGCAGTAGGCGTAGCTGCCGCCCTTGACGTTGGCGAGGATGGCGGGATCGATGTACTGATCCTTATCGTAGCCGGGCACGTCGTTGGGAGAGGCGCAGATCTCGCGCACCACACCGTCGATCTCCTGCTCGGTGATGGCAATGACGGCGGGGTCAGAGACCATGGTCAGGCTCAGCTTGCCGGTGGGGGCAAAGTCACCGCTGATGACATCGACCTGAGCGTTCAGGGCGTTGTTCAGGGCAACGGCGCTGACAGTGTACTGGATGGTCAGTGCATCGCAGTAGGGCTCCAGCTTGTCCAACAGCCAGGGGTTGCAGACCACGCAGGTGCCAACCACCTTGCCGCCGCGGGCATGGATGGCATCGGCCAGTTCCTTGATCTTCTCCACGTCCTTCAGGGTGACAACGGTGACCTTGTTGCCGGTCTTTTTCTGGCTCTTGTTGCGCTCGCGCTCGTCAGTGACGATCTCACCCATCTCGATGACGGGCATTGCGTACTGGTTGAACACCAGACCGTTGCTGATGGGCCAGACGTGCAGGTAGAGCACATCGGCTTCCTCCGGGGTGGCCACCACAGTGTAGCCCTTCTTCTCAAAGGCTTCCGTCAGGGTCTTGCGCAGAGCGGCATCCTCGTCCGTGTTGCCCAGACCGGCACCCATGGCCTGTGCCATCTGTGCAAAGCCGGAGTCCACACCCTTGAAGGTGACGATGCAGACCTTCTGGCTCTTGGCCAGAGGCAGGAGCTTCTCGTGGTTCTTGACCAGAACAACAGCCTTCTGGTTGGCCTCGTAGGCCTTCTTCTTGGCACCGTCGAAGTTGTCCACGCGGGCCTGATCGGCCTTGTCGGGGTCGAGGTAGGGGTTATCCACCCGCTTGGTGCGGAACAGGCTCAGCAGGCGGTTGTAGCTGGCGCGGTCCAGATCTGCCTTGGGCAGCAGACCATCCTCCACAGCCTTGACGATGTTCTCGGGGTCGGTGTTGCCGCCGATGACATCGGTACCGGCAGAGATGGCCTTGGCGTAGCGCTCAGGCTCGGTGAGGTTCTCCACGCCATAGATCTGAACGGTGGTGATGCCGGAGTCGGAGTTGACATAGCCGTCAAAGCCCATCTTGTTCCGGGCCAGATCGGTGATCAGCTCCTTGCTGTAAGCGCTGGGCACTTCCTCGGTGCTGGTGATCTCGCCCCGATAGGTCTGGGGCACAGCACGGCCATCGGTGGCAATACGGGAGTAGTCCGGCATGATGGAAGAGACCTTGTGGTCAAAGGCGCGCTGGAACGGGGGCAGATGATACTTTTCCATCGAGCCGGGGGTGCGGTAGATGCGCCACTGGCCGATGGGCACATGAGGCTCAAAGCCATTCTCAGAGGGAGCATCGCCGGGGAAGTGCTTGATGGTCAGAACAACAGAGCCTTCGTTCAGGCCGTTGTCGCCATCCTGATAGCCCTTGACCAGAGCCTCGGCAATATCGCTGGTGACATCGGGACGCTCGCCGTAAGTACCGGAGGTACGGGGCCAGCGGGGGTCAGAGGTCACATCGACCTGAGGGCCGTACATGATGTTCAGGCCCTCGGCCTTCATCATCTTGCGGTCGGTCTGGGCCATCTCATAGACCATGTCGGTGTTGCCGTCGCCAATGACAGCCGCGCCGATGCCCAGAGAGTCCGGGTAACCAATGTTGATGGGGTTGGTGTGGAGAGAGTACGGAATGGCCACGCCGCCCTTGCAGGCCTCGTATTCCAGCATCTGGGTGCCGGCGTTGTGGTACAGGGCCACCATGCCGGCCTCGCAGCGCATGTCACCGCGGTAAACACCGGCGGCGATGTGCTTTTCCAGAACGTGGCTGTCATCAATGCTGACGGTCATGCCGGGCAGAGGGCCGGGCATGGGCTTTTCACCGGGGTTGTGGTGCTTGTAGATCTTGCCCAGCTCCAGCTTGCCTTCGGCGTTGGTGGCCTCGGCACGGGTGGGCACCACAGGGCTGTTGAACAGGGTGTTCAGCACAAGGCCTGCCTGCTGATCCAGCCGCAGATGCTTGACCATATCCTCAGCGCGCTGCTCAGGGCTCAGCCGCCAATCCTTGTAGGGGGCCAGCTCGCCGCTGTTGTCCAGATCCTTAAAGTACAGGCCGTCCTTGACGATCACGCCGCAGGTGGTCACACCGATGTCGGGGCCGTTGACGTTGTGGAAGATGACCGGCTCAAGATACTGGTCAATGATCTGCTCGCCCTCTTCCAGAGCGTAGGGTGCAGGGATCACGCCGTCCTTGGCCTCTGCCCACTGGTCGGCGCTGGTATACCGTGTCTGCATAATGTTTCTCCTTTGTCTCTGTGCCTGCCGCAGCACAGCTGATATATTACTTGCCTGATTATTATACTTCCAGCGCAGATCGTTCGCAAGCAAACAAATAAAAAAAGTTACAAACTTTGGCGTAGTATACAAGGATGCTCTGCCGGATTTGTGCAACTTTCCCCTATCCTGATCCACAAACCGGGTTCGTTTCCTGCTGACAATGCTGCTTAAAAATAACCCTCTCCGTCAACGCCGCAGGCTTTGACGGAGAGGGTCGTATCCTTAATTTACCAGACCATCTGGATGCGGCCTGCGCCGTACGGGTCCTCGTAGTTGAGCAGGTAGCCGGGGTAATCGGCCAGCGGGCTGTTGGCGCTTGCCAGATGCGGCAGACCGTTGGCATCCACGCCGCCGAACATGGCTGCGTAGCTGGACATAACAAGGTAGTCCTCAGAGACATAGTCCTTGATGAGGGTCGCGCCATCGAACATGGCAAAGCCATCGCCCAGATTGCGCAGGGTGTAGTTCATGCCGGCCAGAGCGTAGGTGGCGTTCGGGTCAAGGGGCTGATAAGTACCGGTGGTCTTGTCGTAGATCTCCACATTGCTGACACGCGGGGTGGCGGCGCTGCCGGGCCCGACATTCTTGTCGTTGGTCTGAACGGTGTTGGGGATCATGGGGTGGATCGTGTACCTGGCACCTGCCACCTGCAGGAAGCCGCCGTTCTCCTTGCCCTCAGCACCGGCAAAGCGGGCACCAAACTCCAGAGCGTCCTGGATCTGCTGGCCGGTCACGGACATCAGGCAGGCCACATTGCCAAAGGGGCTGACGGTCTTGCAGGTCTTGAAGCTCCAGGGGCCAGCCTCCACATCGGTGCGGATGCCGCCGCCGTTCATAATGGCGATATCACAGTGGAGCTCCTCGATCTCGTTGAAGTAGGTGTAGATGCCGTCGGCCACGAAGTCGCCGAGGTTGGTCTCGCCGGAGCGGATGCGGCGCTTGCCGGTGGCGGGATCGTTGATGTAGAATTTGGTATCGCCCACTGCGATCTCCTCGCCCAGCATATCGTCCACTGCGCTGATCCAGTTGGAGGCAGTGGCGGCCACGGCAGCGTCCAGACCCTCGTAGGTGTCGATGAGCTCAGTGGTGATGGTGCCGTCCGCGCCAACGGTCATCTTGCCGATGTTCTTGAAGTAAGAGCCGGTCTGGGTCAGGGTGACTGCCTTGCCGGAAGCATCGGTGACCTGCTTGTTGGCCATCACGGTGTGGGAGTGGCCGTCGATGAAGGCGGTGAAGCCGTGGGTGTGTGCAATGACTTCCTCACTGGTCCAGGGAGAGGAGGAGGGGTCAACGCCCAGATGGCCCAGACCGATGATGGTGTCAGCGCCCCAGAACTCAGCCTTGTCGATGGCTTCCTGAACGGCATCGTAGAGCTTCTGGCCGTCCTCGCCGCCCAGAATGTCGTAGATGTACTTGGTCTGGGCATCGTTCATAAAGTAGGCCGGGGTGGACTTGGTAAAGGTCTCGGGGGTGGTCACGCCCACAAAGGCAATCTTTCGGCCGCCCACAAGGAAGAACTTGACGCTGGGCAGGACGTTGAAGCCAGTGCGCAGATCGACCCAGTTGCAGGAGACATAGGGGAAGTCGGCTTCCCGGAGCACAGCCTTGGCGCGGGCCATGCCGTAGTCGAACTCGTGGTTGCCGGGGGTGGCCAGATCGTAACCGGCCTCGTTCATCAGCTCGATGATGGTAGCGCCGTCATCCATGGAGCCGTAAGCGGTGCCCTGGATATGGTCACCTGCATCCACCAGCAGCACATCCCGGCCGGTGTCCTCGATGCTCTTTTTCAGGGCAGCAATGGCGGCATAGGTGGGCTTGGGGGACTTGTTGTCGATATAGGTGTGGACATCGTTGGTGTAGAGGATGGTCACATCCGCTTTGTCACCAAAGAAGCAATTGGTCTCCTCCGCAAAGGCGGCGGGTGCACCGACAGAAACTGCGGTCAGTGCCGTGGCAGCACCGGCAGCCTTGATAAAGCTGCGGCGGGTAATGAACTGTTTCACAGGGAAAGACCTCCTTTGATTCAATACGCTCTTTCAGCCCTCTCCTTCCATGCTGTGCAGCGTTGTTTTCCCTTTTGGGGAACTGGCGGGCTTCAGCAAGACCGAGAGGGCTGTTTGTTACCTAAATCTTAACATAGAACCCCAGCTTCCGCAAGGGATTTTTGTAAAATTCGTGTCAAGAAACCCCACAATAGTCATACTGTTTTGGTAAAACGTTTGAAAATTCCGAGAAAAAGGGCAAAGCCCCGCATCCCATGGAAAGGGTGCAGGGCTTTGCCGCATTCAGAAAAGAGGGTCAGAGGATCGGGGGACGATTCTCAGACAGCATCAGATGGCATGGTATTCCTTGAGGAACTTCTCAAGGTCGGTGCCCTCGATCTTCTTGAGCACTTCCTTGAGGGCCACCCGCTGGATGAAGGGCAGATCCATATCAGTGATTTTCTTGCCGTCACGCAGTTTGACCGTTGCATCGATCAGGCTGCGGACATCATAGGTGCTGCCCCAGACCTCGGGCACGCCGCGGTCGATGTTGAGCAGGGTGTAAACCGCTTCCATACCGGTGCGCATGGAGTACTCGGTGGTGAAGATGGTGTCACGACCGGTCTCAGCAAACTGGCCCAGGAAGGCGAAGTTGACAGCGCCCTGGGGCACGATGTCGGGGCGGTCGCCGAAGGCACGGGGCATGAAGAAGGCATCGATATAGGGCATCATCACAGGGACAGTGTTGGCACTGTGCTCAGCCAGCTCGGCAATGTCCTCCTCGGGCACGCCGATGTGATACAGCCACTCCATGCAGATCTCGCGGCCGGTGCAGTCGCGCATGGGCTTCTTGACGTAATCGCCGGGCTTGTCGCTGAACAGGCCGTAGACCCAGACGCAGAGCTGGTTCTTGGGCTGGTCACGGAACTGCTGCTGGCGGTTCAGGGTCCAACTGAGCAGCCAGCTGGAATCCTTGACCGTGACAATGCCGCCGGTGACGGTGTGGCCGCTGAAGGGGTCACGCTTGCAGATCTTCTTGATATACTGAGGGATCTTGTCGTCCAGGGTGGTGATGGTAGCGCTTTCCCAGTTGGACAGCTCCGGCTGAGAGCAGAACTTTTCGGGATGGCCGAAGGAGGGATCCTGTGCGGCGATCTTCTTCCACAGATCCCAGCCGTTGCCCGGCTTGATGGTGGGATCAAAGCCTGCGGCCTTGTCCTGAGAGCCGATGGTGCAGCTCTCCACGCAGCCGCCGTTGGTGATAAAGAGCAGGTCGTTCTCGGTGAGGTCGATGGTCCTGCTCTCACCCTTGTGATCCACGGTCACGCTGCTGGCCTGCTTTTTGCCGCCCTCGATCCGGAACTGGACATCGGTGACTTTGGTCTCGTACTGGAAGTCCACGCCGTGATCCTTCAGGTAGGTGACCATGGGCAGGATGATGGACTCGTACTGGTTGTAGCGGGTAAAGCGCAGGGCGGTGAAATCGGGCAGACCGCCGATGTGGTGGATATAGCGCTTGAGGTAGAGCTTCATCTCCAGCGCGCTGTGCCAGTTCTCAAAGGCGAACATGGTGCGCCAGTACATCCAGAAGTTGGAGGAGAATACCTCATCGTCAAAGATATCGGTGATCTTTTTATCCTGCAGCTGCTCGTCCGGGGTGAAGAAGAGCTTCATGATCTCCATGGCACCCTGATCGGAGATGGCGAATTTGCCATCGGTGTGGGCATCCTGGCCGCGGTTGACGGTGGCACGGCAGAGGGACTTGTTGGGGTCCTCCTTGTTCAGCCAGTAATACTCGTCCAGCACGCTGGCTCCCTCGGCCTCCAGCGAGGGGATGGAGCGGAGCAGATCCCACATAACCTCGAAATGGTTGTCCATCTCACGGCCGCCGCGCATGACATAGCCGATATCGTACTTGTAGCCGTCGCAGGCACCGCCGGGCAGCGGGTCCTTCTCAAACACATGGATGTGGTCGCCCTGCATCTGGCCGTCACGGACCAGGTAGCAGGCGGCAGTCAGGGCCGCCAGACCGGAGCCGATGAGGTAAGCAGATTTATTGTCAACGCCCTCAGGCTTTTTGGGGTGTGCAAATGCTTCATAGTTGCCACTGGAATAATACATACTGGGAACCTCCTGTAAATCGTATTGGGAAGACCGCGTTCATGGTTCTGTGTCGTCTTCCCTTTCGTTGTGCCTAGTATACCCCAGTGATTTTTTCAGAACAACAAACAAATCCTGAACAGTGTATAAAATTTATACAAAACACAACCATTGTCGGAAATATGGCGAAACTGTGTATCACCCCCCAGTCACCTGCGGTGACAGCCCCCGCTAATAGGGGGGCCTTTGGCATTGCATAAAGCGTTGCAAGTCCCCCTTTCCGCACAGACTGCACCATTATGCCAAGGGCTCCCCTACTAGGGGAGCTGGCGCAAAGCGCCTGAGGGGTTTAGTCCAACAAAAAAGCGCTCACCCTCCAGGGAAGGTGAACGCTTGCGTTTCTTTATCAGTTATTTCGTTTCGGGTGCCACCTCAAAATCGACCTTGCCAAGGTTGATATCGGCGCGGACGATGGTGATCATCATGCTGTCGCCCAGGCTCCAGGTCTTGCCGGAGGCGGGGTCAGAAAGGCGGATCCCCTCGGTGAGAGTGGTGCCGGTGGCGGTCAGGCTGGAAGCAGGCACAAAGCCCTCCACACCATTTTCCAGCTCCACAAACAGGCCGCGCTGGGTCACGCCGGAAATGGTGCCCTCATAGCACTCGCCCAGATGGCGGCGGGCATATTCAGCCTTATAGCAATCCTCGGCCTTGCGCTCGATCTGCATGGCAATGATCTCCCGCTCGCTGGACTGCTTGCTGGCTTTCTCCGCAAAATCGCTGTAGCGGAGGATCATGGTCTCTTTGTCCGTGCCCTGCAGCAGATCCGTCATGATGCGATGGATGGCCAGATCAGGGTAACGGCGGATGGGGCTGGTAAAGTGGGCGTAGTCCTTGAGGACCAGACCATAGTGGCCCTTGGGCTTTTCCTCGTACACAGCCTTGGACATGCAGCGGAGCATTCCGGTGTTGATGATCTGCTCATAGGGAGTGCCGCGCACGCCCTCGAGGATGGCGCTCAGCTCCTTGGGGGTGGGCACCTCTTTTGCAAAGTGGTCATTGATCCCGCAGGCCTGCAGCAGAGCGTGCAGACGCTCCAGCTTCTCGGCGTTGGGCTCCTCGTGCACACGGTAGACAAAGGGCACCTTGTTGGTGCGGCCTGCGTTGGCGGCGCACTGGTTAGCCAGCAGCATGAACTCCTCAATCATGCACTCGGAAGTTCCGCGACCGCGCTTGACGATGTCCACGCAGCGGCCGTTTTCATCGATGATGAGCTTGGCTTCGTCGGACTCGATCTCCATGCCGCCGCGCTGCTTGCGCAGCACCAGGCGCTTGCGGTACAGCTCGTCCATCGTGGGCAGCTGGTCAAGCACGGCCTCATATTTCGTCTTGAGGTCGGTCAGGTCGGCGTCTGTTTCAGATTCCGGGGGCTCCAGCAGGGCGTTGATCTCCTTGTACACGCCCTTGACGCGGCTGCAGATGACGCTCTTGACGAACTTGTAGCTGCGGATCTCGCCGTTCTCGTCCAGTCGCATCAGACAGGAGAACGCCAGGCGGTCCTCGCCCTCGTTCAGCGAGCAGATGCCGTTGGACAGCTGCTTGGGCAGCATGGGCACCACCTGGTCGGCATAGTACACGCTGGTGGCACGGTGAAAGGCTTCGTTGTCCAGCTCACTGCCGGGCTTGACGTAGTGGGACACATCCGCAATATGCACGCCCAGCTCAAAGCCGCCCTCCGGCGTCTTGGTCAGGCTGATGGCGTCGTCGATGTCCTTGGTCTCAGCGCTGTCGATGGTGAAGATGGGCAGAGCGCGCAGATCCATGCGGCCCTCACAGTCGGCCTCGGTCACCTCGGCGTTTTCCAGCTTCTTGGCCTCTTCGCGGACCTTATCCGGGAAACGGCTGCGGATGTCCTGCGCATAGAGCAGAGCCTTGGCGCAGCGCTTGGCCTCGTCGGAGCTGCCAAAGCGCATGGCCACGCCCACGCGGTGATCTTCCTGCCGGTTGCCGCGCTGCAGGATTTCCACAGCCACTTTGTCGCCGTCCTTGGCACCGCCCTCGCAGTCGCGCATCATCCGCATGGAGATGGCGGGGCAGTCATCGGGCACGAACTTCAGCATGCCCTCCACACGGCGGACGGTGCCCACCAGATCGTTCTTTTCTTCCAGCACGGCCAGGATCTCGCCCTCGTCGCTGCCCTCCACACGGGGATGCTCAAACTTTTCCACCAGCACCTTGTCACCGGGCATGGCGCCGCGGGTGAAGCGGCCCGGGATGAAGATATCGCTGGTGCCGTCCTCCAGCATGACAAAAGCAAAGTTCTTGCCCAGCTTGACCACCTTGCACAGCAGGGCCTTGTCGGCGCGGCCGGAACGCACCGTAAAGAAAACGCCCTGCCGCTGGCAGATCACAGCCTCGTGCACCAGCTGGTCCACGGCCTCCATCACCTTGCGGTCCGAGCCACGGTCCCCGCCGAACTTTGACTTGAGGTCCTTCACGGTGCACGGCTGATTCTGGATCGCGTGCTCAATTTTATCGCGCATTGCCATAATATTTTTCTCCTTGCTCTTCCTGGCTGCGGCCTCCGTCGGGCTGCAGCCCTGCCAGTTCCGGGCATTGCTGCCCACCCTGCTGCGGCAGCCCGAAAAGACAGCTGCCCGCACTTTTTTACTCAACTATGTCGGTTTTACACAGAAAAACAGCCCCGTCAGAGCACGGGGCTGCATGGGGTGCATCAACCTGCCAGACGGCCGGTGAACAGGCAAGCCAGAATTGCCACCACGAAAAAGACGACACCGGCAATGCGGGTCACCTTGGCCAACATCTGGTCAGCCGGGGTCAGGCGTGCGTTGTTGGCACCGCCTGCACTGCCGTTGATGGCGCCGGAAAGGCCCTGGCCGTGGGTGTGCTGCATGAGGGTGAGGAACACGATGACCAGCGAAGCGACCAGCAGGATCGCGCCGCCAACGATTTCGATAACAGACATGGATTGAAACGCTCCTTTATTCAAATTGAATGGGAAAACCACGCAAAAATACAACTATATAGTATCATACCATCTGCAAAAAAGCAAGCACAATTCCGCATTTATCCCAACCAGTGCAGTGCCGTGCACAGCTGTGCAAACACCGCCGCGCTGGAGACCGCCGCCTGCGTCTGTCCGTCCTGCAAGACCACGATGGTGTATTGCGGATCCTCGGCCGGGTAAAACCCCGCGAACCACAGGTTCATGCGCTCTTTCCCTTCGGCCGTGAACTGCCCGGTCTGGGCGGTACCGGTCTTGCCCGCCGCCCCGCCGGGCAGGCCGGAAGCATCCTGTGCCGTGCCCTCGGCCACCGTCTGCTCCAGCATGGTGCACAGAGCCGCTGCGGTCTGCTCCGTGAGCACCCGTTCTGCCTGCGGGCGGGCAAAGGCCGACAGCTCTTCCCCGGATGTTTCATCCAGCGTACAGTCCAGCAGGCACGGCGCACGGTAAACACCGCCGTTTGCGATGGTGTTCATCATGGCGGTGATTTGCAGCGGCGTCACGGTCAGCGCCCCCTGACCAAAGCTGAACGTCGCCAGCTCGCCTGGGTTTTCAAGCGCGGCGGCATCGGGCAGTGTGCCCGATGCGCCTTGCAGGCCGGGCGCAAGCGGCGTGGCCGTGCCGAATCCGAGTGTCTCTGCCATTTTGCGGATGCGCACTTCCACCATTTTCAGTTTTTCTTCCTGTATCGCCGTCAATTCCCGGTTCTTCCGGTTCACAATTCCTTCTAATGCCGAAGTA
>OIEI01000563.1_pt1 | contig 13305 bp, 8 predicted proteins | sample 1581781 | NCBI WGS metagenome assembly OIEI01 (sample SAMN01760935, study PRJEB22395) | human gut metagenome | reverse complement strand
GGAGCCATTTTAGAAAACTATGTTGTGTCGGAAATCATCAAGACCTACAGCAACAACGCCAGGGACTGCCTGCTGCATTATTACCGGGACAAGAACAGCAACGAGATCGACTTGATTATGGAGAGCGACGGTCAGTTGCACCCCATCGAGATCAAAAAAAGCATCAACCCGCCCACACAAATTACGGGCGCTTTCAAGCTGCTGGATAAGGCCTCCGTGCCGAGAGGCACAGGCGCAATCATCTGCCTTCGGGAGACATTAAGCGCAATCGACAGCAGCACATATATCGTCCCTGTGTGGATGATCTGATTTCATTCCTTAAAAGCAAATATTCTAACGCAGCCGCTTGGTTTCAACGAGAAGCCAGGCGGCTTTTTCTATTGGGGGTGATTTTATTCGTTCTTATCGGCAAATATTTTTCTAAGCGCTGAGGAAGCTTCTATTCCGGCACGCTTACATACGAAATGTGCAGTCCTCGTTTGAGAACTGCACATTTTTGAATGCCAGTATTGTAAAAAGCGCTTAGGCAATTTGCTGCTGCCCCCAGCGAATCCGCATCCGGCCGTCCGCATCTGCTTCGCGGCTGAGAAGCTGCGCCTGCAAATTGTAATCGACTCCGAATTTTTTGTAGACCTCGTCCAGATCCGCGTCTGCACCTTTCATAAACAGATTGATTCGTTCCTTTGCCAACACCATTTGCAGCAGGTTGGCCTCGATGCTGTCTTCATAGGTCAAAAAGTAGATGTCCTTCCATTCGGGCGAGGTATAGCGAACGAATCGCATATAGAACTGGCTCATCTGCGCATTGTTATAATGCAGCTCCGGAATGATGATCTTATTCACAAACTCGAAGTTGACAGAGCTTGGAAGGCTCTGCTGTGTGCAAAGCAGGATTCCGTTTTTGCTCTCCCGGAGCGTTTTTCGCAGCGCACGCCGTTTGGCAAAGCTTGTCGTCGCGCCTGTTACCAGAAACAAGGGTCGGTCCGGCATGGCTTTTCGTATCGCATCCGCATAAGCGTTCAGAATTACCGCGTGGCGCACACCGACCGCGACGATCTCCTGATCCCATCGTGCGATCATTTCGGTGGTTTTTCTCAGCTTTCCGGGCAGATCCCCCACATACTCCATCAGCGTATTGGGAGCGGCGCTGATTCGAAGCAGGAGCGTAATTTGCTGAATCAGCCGCATCATCGCGTCTTTTCTGGAATTTCCCGTCGTCGCAAAATAGTTTGCCCGCAACTGATTGAATTCTTCGATTGCCTTTTTGCATACATTTCGCTCCGCCTCGGTAAACGGAATCGGAACCTGATGGAGCCGCCGGATCTCCCGCCCAACGATCTCCCTGAAGGAACGGGTAATAACCGTTTTGTCCAGAATGTCGCGCAGCACCTCCGCATTGTAAATGTCCTGCGTCCACTGTCCGACACCGAACACTGTGATTTTCTCCGGCAGGTGGGACGCAGAGAATAGTGCATAACCCTTTCGGTACGCCGGAATTGGTGCGCCATAATACGGGTTGCTCTTTGTTGTCATATCGCCGTCTCGTTCGGTGCTGTATATGTACGGAGCCCATGAAATCATATTGAACGAGTTGTTATAAAGCAGCTCCAGCTGGGGCGTAAATTCTACAATATTGTTCCGTGTGCTCGTCCCCGTCGCAAGCAGCTTTGCCCGGCATCGGCGGAAACAGGACAGCACTGCTTTTGTGCGGGCACTTGACGGGTTTGTGATCTCATCGCTTTCATCCAGCACAAGGTTTGCTTTATGCCCGTGTATCCGCATCCAGCGTTTGATTTGCCGTTTGTATTTTACAAGTGCATTTGTTGTGATTAGAACAAAATCGCCCCGATGAATCCGTTCCAGATCGCGCAGCTGCTCTACAAATACATACGGTAAGTCGTAGTTGGTAAGTACGCCGTCCCAGTTGTTGCGAATCGAGATCGCTGATGATACGACCCAAGTGCAATACAGATGCTGCCGCTGCATTCGATATCGTCCGACTGCAATTCCAGCCAGCGTTTTTCCGCTGCCCTGTTCCCACTGTAACAGGGCATACTGTTTCTGCAATACCAAATTCAGATCCCGGCGCTGATTCTCATTCAGGCAAATCAGCTCACAATTCTCCTGATCCCAAAGCTGAAAATCCTCCAGCCATACTGCAATGTCCGTATCCTGCTGCATCTCTGAAAACTTCTGGCCCTGATTCAAATACGCTCTATGTTTTCTTCGGATCAGACGCGCATACGCTGGCGTCAGATCTGTGCTGCCGGCTATTACCGCCCGATAGATTGGCAAAACCGTTCGCTGGTTCTCACGCATTCGCCGCCGCGCTGCTGCATTATAAGCCTTATATGCAAAACAGCCGTCACGCTTTACCAATCGGATCACATCTTCACCTGGCTGCGCATTCTGTTTTTTCAGCACTCTGCGCAGATACGCCAGCACCTTGGCTTCAGTCAGACGTTTCTGGCACCATTCCTTATAATCCATATTGCTCGGCTGTGTTTCCGTATAAAAGCGGCGCACATATTCCATGCAGCTTGCGTAAGAATCCCGTATCCGCGGATGCGCCTTGATCTGATAGAGCATTTTCTGAACCTGATATAAGAATTGCTCAGACGTATCTCTGCGCTGCGCAAGCTCTCGCAGGATCTTCGCCCGGTTCTCCTTCAGCAGTTCCTGCGCCGGTTGGATCATTTCGCTGTAGATCTGCAGCGCCTGTTCCGCAGAGAATCCATCAGATAGATCCATACTTTCCATTTGATAACGGTGTGCATCCGGCATGGTCTGACTGCGTTTCTGCCAGAATTGCAGCTTGACTGGAAATTGTGCGACACCCATATCCTGAAATGCGTTTTCTGGCAGAGCAGCTTGTCCAAGGAAACTGAACGCATTTTCCATCGCCGAGATCATTGCGCCATCAGAAAATGAATCGTTCAAGAACGATGCTGGTACGATAATTGCAAGAATACCAAGCGGCTTGAGAAGTTCTGCGGCCTTGATACAGTAGTAAAATTGTGAAATGTAGTTTTCTCCTTCTTTTACCCACCAGCGCAGATTATATGGTGGATTACCAAGGATATAATCAAACTGCACTCCCGGCGTATAGCGGCGGATATCCTTATTTTCCAGATGTGCCTGTGGGAACAGAAACGACGCCACCTTATAGGCGTCTATATCCAGTTCACACCCGTAAGCATTGCGTTCATTCGGAAGAAAGTTAAAAAATGTCCCCATCCCACAGGTCAGATCCGCGACCAGATCGTCCTGCCCGATGTGCAGACAATCCACAACGAATTGACACAGACGCGCAGGCGTAAACACCTGCCCATTTTCTGCTTCTTTTTTTGCTTCGCTGTATGCCGCATAGCTGTTATAATCGCTGCGCCGCAGTCCATGCAAGCCGCCACGTCCGGTATACGCCTGAAACACGTCGGCTTTGGATACGTCGTATGCCGCGCAGGTATCATTATCGATCAGATACAGCAGCTTTTCATTGATTTGCTTGCGCGCGGACTGTGGAATCGGTTCTGTTGGTAAAGGATATTTCATATTCCGCACCTCACGAATATGCAGCGCTCAAGTAGATGTCAATAAACTGTTCTGCCAATTCGCTGCTCGCGAACCGGATATCCATTCTTCCGTTTTTGAACAGACGAATCTGCCGAAGCTTACTGTATCCATGGAAGTCTGTACAGGCTTGCCTTACATCCCGATAAGAGAAAAAATCAGAAAGTACGGCAGGCACCATTGTATAGCTTCCGGTTTCAAAATGGACGACACCCCACAAAACATTCTTTGCGCGGTCAGTCATACTCCAGCGCGGCGGTGTCCAATCTGCGTCACAGCTGCAGAAGTGACAATAAAAATGAATGATATCCTTTTGCTGAACATACTGCGGTTCGTTTTTGTATGTGTTCCATACTGCGCTGCAGCAGCGCTGCTGTATTTCCCAGAACGCTCTTTCCTGAAAACTGCGTCCACCAAGCTGAATGAAGATCTGATCCAGCACGTCGGTGTATCGCAGCGCAAGCTCACGCATGGCTTTATGGTATGCAGCCTCTGCTTCTTCTGCTTTTTCCCGTTCAAAGATACCTTTGCTGCTGTTAGATGGCAGTAATCGCTCTGTGATGCTTTGCGCGGAGAGATCGACACTATATGTACGTGCAAAATATGATGTCAATCTGTTGATGAAATGTTCATGTAAACGTTCCAGTTCATCCCGAAAGCAGGCCGTCTTCAGATTGCAGTCGTTTCCCAGATAGTATGTATATGCTTGCTCACCATCCAGGATCATTTTCTGCTGTGAGATGCAGTCTGTCCATGTAAAATCCAATTCTCTCAGCGCCTCCCGTGCTGCATCATAGGCGCGCTGCTGGCGTTCGCAAAAGGCCCTGTCGGCTCCTGAAATGCGTGTATCTGCCTTGATTTTGACCTGATTGATTTTTTCTACTAAATTCATGTTTGTACCCCTTTCTGAAATAAAAAAGACCGGCAGCGCATTCTGTTGCGCGCTGTCAGTCTACTCACATGATATCCTTGTTCACTGCTGCAATTCCTTTCCTTACTGGAAAGCAAACTGCGTGCCCTAAATTGGGGGCGTATTCTGTCATTGCTTCATCCTTTCTGCCATTGGCTATATTATCTATATAAAAATGCCAGCAACACCTTCGCCCAGATAAGGGCGAAGCAAATTGCTGGCATAACATACAAACCTGATTCTCGTGCGCAATGCGAAAAATCGCGTTGTCATTCAGACGGGCGCAAAACTCAATTACATCTGTATGGTAGCATGATATCCGGTGGCTGTCAATATTCATCCTGCATGGGTAGGAAGTATGAACTTGGTCAACGGGAACGATTCCACGAAAAATGCTGTGGCTTTAGCAGGGGAGTGGGAAACCGCCAGCCTCGCGTCTGTTTGCAATAAAGGCCCACAGCAAAATAGTCGGATGTTATAGATTATTTGAATCATCAGTACACCAACCCGTATTTAACTTTGATCCTGTCCAGCTTTTCCAGCATCGGCTCCGCGCCGAGCCAGAGGAAGACGAACGTGGCAACCGCGCGCACCAGATCGACCGGGATGCCGGTGATGTAATAACTCATGATGATCTTCCAGTTGATCGTATTCGACCACATAAGCGCTGACGCAGGATTCATAATGCCGCCGAATACCACGGTCGAGGCAATCACGCCGAAGATACACAGACTGAGCTTCGACCGCCGCAGAACACCCTTGCGGTACAAAATTCCCGCCAGCCAGCCGATGATACCCATCGCGAACATCTGCCACGGCGTCCAAGGCCCTTGGGAGAACAGCATATTCGAGACAAGCATAGTCATCACGCCGACAAGAAAACCCGTTTCTCCGCCGAAGGCCACGCCCGCCAGAATCGTCATTGCCACGACCGGCTTGAACTCCGGCAGCATGAAGAACGCGGCGCGGCCTGCGACGTTCAAAGCAACCAGAACTGCTATCAGCACCAATTCGCGTGCCTGCGGCTTTCTGCCCTCGAAAATGAGGAAGAACGGCAGCATACATTCCAGCAAAATGAGCAGCGAAATGAAGTAATATTTTCGCCCTGCGAAGTAGTATACGCCGACAAACAGCGTCAGAGGAATCAAAAGCAGGATGAGCAGCGTGGCAGTCACGGTACGCTTTTGGAGCTTCCGCTTTTCAAGCGGTGTCTGCACCAGATAATCCGGCCTGTCGGCCTTGCGGCTGATGGAGAGCGCGAAGACGAGCAGGGAGAGAAGCAAAATTCCGTAGAGCTTCAGCTGGTCGCCCGCAAGGTTTGTCAGCCCGCCTGTGTCCACGAGCTTTGTCAAATCCGTTACGCCAATGGCCTGCACGATCAGCACCAGCGACGCGATACCTGACACGGCGGCAAGTATCTTTCGCCAGACCGGGAGTTTTTTCATCGCCTGTGCTTCCTTTTCCGGCGCGGGTGGGATGCGCTGGTACTCCGGTAAGGGTGGTTCCGGCTGGGCTGTGCCGCCGCAGGCGGTGATGACATCTTCCGGTGTAACGGCTTCGGGCAGGATGTCGCGCGCAATTCGGTTCGCGGCGGTGGTGTAGAAGCTGTTGCCCGAGAAAAACGTTTGCGGTTCGGCTTCGGTGACGATGTTACCATCAAAGAACAGGGCGCAGCGGTCGGCGTATTTCGCGCAGAACTCGATGTCGTGGCTGACCATTAAAATTGCTACACCGGACGCTTGGAGTGTGCGGAGAATCTGTCCGAACGTCTGCTTGAACTCCGCGTCCAGGCCCTTCGTCGGCTCGTCCAGGAGCAGAATATCGGGGTTCAGGAGCAGGATTTTCGCCAGCGCCGCGCGCTGCTGCTCGCCGCCGGAGAGGTCGTAGGGGTGACGGTCTAAAAGCTCCGCCAGCTTGCAAAGGGAAACGACTTGTGCAAGGCGCTCGGATTTACGTTCGGATTTTGGAAGAATCTCCAGCAGATCCTCGCGGACAGTAGATTTGACGAACAATGCCTGTGGATTCTGCGGCAGCATCCCGACAGTGCCGCAGATATTTAGCTCGCCGCGATACGCCTTTTTTAGTCCGGCGAGGAGCTTCATGCTGGTGGTCTTGCCCGTGCCGTTGCCGCCGAGCAGCGCCAGAAATTCGCCCTTGTGCAGCTCCAGCGACAAGCCCTTGACCACATCGGGCAGGTCTTTGTCGTATTTGAACCAGAGCTCCTGCGCCGAGACAACGGATTCACCGTTCGGCGCGTTTTTATTTTCTTCTGGGATAGGTCTTAATTCATGCGTTTTTGCATAGTCGAGCAGCCAGTTTCGGCCGTCGCAGACGGAGATGGGGCAAGTCGCTTTGGAATCCGACGCTGCCCAGATGCGCATGGCGGCGGGCATGGCGAGGAACATCGCGTTTCCACTGCTTTTCAGCTCCGCACCCACTTCTGCCGGTATGCCGGTGCAAAGGAGCTTGCCGTCGTCCATCACGGCGACGCGCGATGCAAAGCCAAAGGCTTCTTCCAAGCGGTGTTCGGTCAGGAGGATGGTCGTACCAAGCTCGCGGTTGATTTTGCCGAGGGTGGCAAGAAAATCCGATGCGGCGATGGGGTCAAGCTGGCTGGTGGGCTCGTCCAGGATCAGCACTCTTGGCTGCATAGCCATGATGGAGGCCAGGTTTAAAAGCTGCTTCTGCCCGCCGGATAGCTCCGCCACATCCCGGTGAAACCAGCTCTGAATGCCGAAATAGCTGGCCATTTCCGCCACCCGCAGGCGCATGGTTTTCTGGTCGCAGCCCAGGCTCTCCAAGCCGAAGGCCAGCTCGTGCCACACCTTGTCCGTGACGATCTGGCTGTCCGGATTCTGCATGACGAAACCGATTTCAGACGACTGCTTGCGTAGGTCCGCCTGGTCCAAGGGCGCACCCTCATAGAAGATAGACCCCGTGCGATTGCCGTGGGGGGTGAGGACAGTCTTCAGGTGCCGCAGGAGAGTGGTTTTTCCGCTGCCGGACTTGCCGCACAGGGCGATGTATTCCCCCTGCTCCACCTGCAGGGAAACCTCCTGCAGGGAGGGGTGCTCCGGGTCTGTTGGGTAGGAAAAGGTCAGATTTTCGATCGCAAACTGTGCCATAGTATAGCCTCCCGAATGGAATAAAAGGTGGGGATCAGTAAAAGTGCGGCGTAGGACGCAAGGCCCAGAATAGGCCGGAAGCCGGCCACCCTCGCAATAGCTATTGCCGGGATAAACGACGCCCGGGCGCTGCCGCCGGCGGCTGCATAGATGGCGGCGGCCAGGGCCGCCAGTATCAGCCCGGTGATAAACCGGTCTCGCCCGGTAAAGCGGTAAATCTGAAAGCTGGTGCGCTTGCCCGGGGCTCCATAGCCCCGGCAGCGCATGGAGTCGGCGGTGATGACGCTGCCCTCCAGGGCCCAGCCGGACAGGGACATAAGCACATCCATGCCGCCCTGGATTTTCTCCTTTCGTGACCCGGCGCCGCTGCGCCCGATACACTTGCGGGCTCCGGCAATCTGCTTTCCCATTCGCCAGTAGGCGGGAATCAGCCGCAGCACCATCACCAGCACCAAGGAAATGGCGGGAATCACCGCGCCGAACAGGCTTGTAAACTTGTCAGAGGTCATGACGATGCCACCGCACAGGAACCACAGGCTCACCGCAGCAAACATCATCCCCGCGCAGCCGCCGTAGCACAGGGCTTGCCAGGTGTAGGGACGGCCGAACAGGGTAAAGAGGATGGTTTCACCCAGGGTGTTGAACAGCGGGTTTACCGCCGCCACCAGCACCATGGCTATAAGAAGGAAGCCAAGGGTTTTAGCGCAGCGCGCCCGGCGCAGCACGGCGTAGTACGCCCCTCCGCACAGAAGGGAGACCAGCAGATACGCCGGGTGAAACAGCACCACCGTCAGCACGATGGCCGCCGCAAAGAACAGGAAATTCACCGCCGGGTGGCAGCGGGAAAACACATCATAGTCCTTCACGGTCATAGCCTCCTTTTCATGTGTGCCGTATAGTTCAGCCCATACTGGGTGCGCCTATATCGGTGCCCAGGCCCTTGCAGGTGTAGGCCCACACAATGGTCTCGCCGCCCTCCAGCTTGTAGCTGGAGCAGCCGTAGTTGGGGAACCAGCCGTTCACCTTGTACATCCAACCGGATTGCTGTCCGCAATCAAATTCATACAGGTGGTTAATGCCCTCAATGTAGTAGCTGCCGTATAGGGGGGTGTAGCTGTATTCAATCTGAATATTCCGCTCATTGCAGATCCGGTTCAGCACATCAAAAACGGTCTCTCCGGCGGTAAAGGAAACGGTGGTGGCAGCGAGAATGGTGCCGTTATCGGGCACATAAACGTCCAATCCCGGCGTCAGATCCTTCATATTGTTTAAAATAGTGTCGCAGCGGATCTCAATGGTACAGGTCGGCCCCGCCGGCTGAGGCTTGTCGGGCGTATCCGGAGTATCGGGCTTGCTGGAGGTATTGGGCTTGTCCGGCTTAGCAGATACATCGGGCGTATCGGTCGTGTCCGGGGTCTCCGGATTTTCGGGCTGGATGACATCCGCCGGTACATTCCGTCCGTCCAATACGGCCTGCACCTCATCTGCCGAGCAGAAGATGCTCTCCCCGCAGCCCAAAACGCAATCCAGGGCAAAGGAGCTCAGGGCCTGCAGATCCATATCCTGCACGGAGAGCTCCTGGCCTACATAACAGCCGGTTTTCCCGGCGGTAAAGGTGTTCTCCCCGTCACTGACGGTCCCACCCAGCACATACACGGTCTCGGATCCCGTGCGTACGGTACACACCAGCACGGTATTTTGCAGCGTGGCGTTGTGTTCACCGTACTGCAGCTTAACAGGCTTGTCTCCCACCTGGCAGAAGGCCTCACCCGTTACCAGGCGCACCTGCGCCTCCGCCGCTGACACGATCTCCAGCTGGCTTCCCTGGGAGAGCATCAGGCTGCCTGTGTCTGCTTCCACAGCCACATATCCACTGGCTACGGATATCACATCGCCTTGGCGCAGCTGCGTCTGCCCCTTGAGCTCCGAGGCGATGCCGCCGCGCTCCAGATTGGCCAGGCCCTTGCGCACGGTAGCACTGATGGCCGTGGCCTCACCCTCCGGGGCGGCCTTGTCAAACCAGCCCAGGTGCCGCCCAGCCAGGAGAACGGCCACTGCGGCGATGGCGGCGATGACAGCCACCATAATGATATTATAAACCGTCTTTTTTTTCATATTTACCTCCCTGGGGCAAAAAAAATCCCCCTTTGGGGGCATAGTTATTCCATATCGGTCCTGCCGGCATCCCCCAAGAGCCAAGGACCTTCTGATTTGGGGAAAGTATTCCGGCTCCGGATGCCTGATGCCGAGCCCTTCTCAGGGCAGTGCTGCCCCAATGGTCTCGGCGGCATATAATCCGTCTACGGCGGCTTGGTACCGCTGGGATGTGACCCATTCCGTTCCGCAAATCACCTGTCGTATATCATACCGCAGAGCGGAATGGTATACTGCGGCCACATTTTTCGGACCCCACCAAAGCGGGAAGAAAAATGACAAAAAATGAAAAACATTATGGCCGCTTACAGCTATTATACCATATGCATTTCATCGGTGCAACCGTCAATCTTCAGCCTTTTTCTCGGGATAGTTGTTTTTTTCGTGGCGCCGGCATACGCAGCGGTAGATCAGTAGCCCCACCAGGGATAAAAGCAGTGTTCCGCCAAAGACAAGGGCCGCAAACAGGTAGCTCCTGCCGCCCAAGGCGCTGCCGCCCACGGTGGATGTCAGCACCGACGGCAGCCGGCCCACGGAGCATAGCAGCAGCCAAACACCCCACCTAATATCCGTCAACCCCGCGAAATAGCACAGCAGATCCTTGGGTGTGCCCGGCACGGTGAAGATCAGCCAAAACAGATAATCCCGCTTTGGAGAATGCTTGAGAAAATGCAGCTTTTCCAGCTTTTCCGGGGGGAAGAAGATCTCCGCCATAGGCTGACCCAGCTTGCGTACCAGGGCAAACACAATGACACTGCCCAAAAATAGGCCCAGCATACATAAAACACTGCCCCACACACCGCCGAAGGCATACCCGCCGCAGATTTCCAGGGGCTCCCCGGGGATGATGGCCACCACCACCTGCAAGATACACATACCCACATAGACGATCATACCCCATAGACCCAGGCTGTCCACCCATTGACGGAACAGCTCCGGCTGCTTGGCAAATCGGATCATGGGCCGCCCCACAAACCAACACACCGCCGCCGACAGCAGGATAAATACCGCCAGCGTGCAGGCGGCGGCGATCTTTTTTTGTTTTTGGGTGAGGGACGGTTTCTGCGGCATAGCGGTCTCCTTTTTAATGGGCGGCAAACGCTGCGAGGCTTTTACAAATGAACTTTTATTAGTATACCATAGAATACCATGGAAATATAAATATTCCGTGAATAAAAGAGGAAAAAACTGTCACATTTTCGCCGAATGTAACATTTTGTTTGACAAATGCCAGCTGTATTCCTTATAATGGGTTAACATAAAAACAAGACAACCCCCAAAAGGAGAACCATATGGATATTTTTGAAAAATGCTATGCGCCCTCCTTAGCTAATGAGCTGCAGGAAAAAGGCATTTATCCCTATTTTCACGCCCTCCAATCCCGGCAGGATGTAGAGGTTGTGATGGAAGGCAAGCGCCGTATTATGCTGGGCTCCAATAACTACCTGGGCCTCACCACAGACCCACAGGTCATGGAGGCCGGGATAAAGGCACTGGAGCAGTTCGGCACCGGGTGCAGCGGCTCCCGTTTTCTCAACGGCACCCTCCAGCTGCACCTGGAGCTGGAGGAGGAGCTGGCCCGGTTCCTGCATAAGGAGGCGGTCATTACCTTTGGCACAGGCTTTCAGTCCAACGTGGGCATCATCAGTGCCCTGGTGGGCCGGCACGACTATGTGATCTGCGACCGGGAGAACCACGCCTCCATCTATGCCGGCTGCCAGATGAGCTACGGAAAGATGCTGCGCTACCGCCACAGCGATATGGAGGATTTGGAAAAGCAGCTTGCCCGTGTGCCGGAGCAGAACGGTACCCTTATCGTTACCGACGGCGTGTTCTCCATGGGCGGCGACATTGCAAGGCTCCCGGAAATCTGCGCCCTGGCCAAGAAGTACGGCGCCCGCGTCATGGTGGACGATGCTCACGGCCTGGGTGTGCTGGGCGATGGCGGCCGCGGCACCGCCAGCTATTTTGGGCTGGAGGATCAGGTGGATGTGTATATGGGCACCTTCTCCAAGTCCCTGGCCTCCCTGGGCGGCTACATGGCGGCCTCCGGGGCGGTGGCGGAGTATGTGCGCCACGCCTCCCGTCCGTTTATCTTCTCCGCATCCATTCCTCCTGCCAACTGCGCCACAGCCCTGGCAGCCCTGCGCAAGCTGGAGCAGCATCCGGAGCTGCCGGAGCGGCTGCGGGAGCTGAGTCTTTATGCCCGCAAGGGCTTCACAGACCGGGGCCTCAAAATTCGGGAGTCTGCTCTCAACGCCCCCACACCCATCATCCCCATCTATACCTATGAGACCATGCGCACCCTGGATGTAGCCAAAAAGATTTACGAGCGGGGCGTGTATGTGAATCCCACCCTGCCCCCGGCTACTCCGGAGGGGGAGGCCCTGCTGCGCACCAGCTACATGGCTACCCATACCGAGGCCCTGCTGGACGAGGCCATGGATATTATGGCGGAGGTGCTGGTTCATGAGTAAGATCGCATTGGTCACCGGCGGCACCTCCGGCATCGGCAAGGAAACGGCCCTGTTCCTGGCGAAAAAAGGCTGCACGGTGTATGAGCTGAGCCGCCGGGCAGAGGGGGTGGCGGGTCTCCGCCATATCAGCGCCGATGTGACGGACGAGGCCTCTGTTCGCCGGGCTGTGGAGCAAATTTTGCAGGAGGCCGGGCAAATTGACATTCTGGTGAATAACGCAGGCTTCGGCATCAGCGGGGCCGTGGAGTTTACGGACACGGAGGAGGCTGAGCGCCAGTTCAATGTGAATTTCTTCGGCATGGTGCGCATGAATCGGGCTGTCATCGCCGCCATGCGCAGCCGGGGCGGCGGTCGTATCGTGAATTTAAGCTCTGTGGCGGCGCCGGTGCCTATTCCGTTCCAGACCTACTATTCCGCCTCCAAGGCCGCCATCAATTCCTATACCATGGCCCTTGCCAATGAGCTGCGGCCCTTCGGCATCACCGTCTGCGCCGTGATGCCCGGGGATATCCATACCGGCTTTACCGCTGCCCGCCGCAAGGTGGCTGAGGGGGATGAAATTTATGCCGGCCGTATCAGCCGCTCCGTAAAGCGTATGGAGCATGACGAGCAGACCGGCATGGATCCCGCCAAGGCGGGCGCTTACATTGCCAAGGTCGCGCTCAGGGAGCGCTCGCACCACCCGCTCTACGCCATTCGCGCAGACTACAAGTTTTTCGTTTTTCTCTCCAAGATCCTTCCGGCGCAGGCGCTCAACCGCCTGATCTACGCCATCTACGCCAAATGACCGCCGCAGGATCTCCCGCGCAAAACGCACACGAGGCAGGAACCAACAGGGTTACTGCCTCGTTTTTTCTCCGTCGGGCAAGACCGCGCGACCGGCTGCCATTAGATTTTTATTGACAAGCAGATTTCTCCGGACTATAATGCTTCAAAAATGAACAATCTAAAAAAGGAGGAATTTGCCGTATGAATTTCAGCATTGCGATCTCCAGAAAGATCGCGCTCGCTTACAGCGCCGTGTGCAAGCCCCTTTGCAGGCAATTGGAGCTGCCGCAGACGGCCTTTG
>OIEI01000561.1_pt1 | contig 13356 bp, 9 predicted proteins | sample 1581781 | NCBI WGS metagenome assembly OIEI01 (sample SAMN01760935, study PRJEB22395) | human gut metagenome | reverse complement strand
AAGCCGCAGGTAACATGTTCCGGGATATTCCGCAATTGCCTTCGTTGCCGCTTCCGCCTCCGCAGGATCTCCCGGACACAGTACCGCAACATTCGGCAGCGCACGCATCACGGCGATGTCCTCGGTTGCCTGATGACTCATGCCCAATGAACCGTAAACAAACCCACCGCCGACGCAAACGATTTTTACATTTGCATCATGGTAAGCACAATCATTCCGTATCTGCTCAAGGCAGCGCAATGTCGGAAAATTTCCTATTGAATATGTGAAGACAATTTTTCCCTCCCCGGCTGCTCCTGCCGCGGCAGCGGTCATGTTCTGTTCCGCAATTCCGGCGTTGACGAATTGATCCGGCAGCTGCTCCCAGAAGGGCTTCAGCACGCCGAACCCCAAATCCCCGGTGAAAAGCTCAATATTCGGATTATTTTTTGCAAGTGTAATTAATGTGCGAACAAAGGTATCTCTCATATCCAACCCTCCCTCACAATGTATGTCGGATGCCATCCGGCAGAAGTTGTGTGATCGATTCCTATATCCGCGCCCGGTTCCGGACGAGCGGGTTTTGCAATGCCGTTCGGCGTGTACGGATCTTTCACGCCGCCGGGCTTAACCGCATACAGTTCGGAAACGGCACAATCATACTCCCAACCGTCATGCGGAAAGCGGTAGTGCCAAAGAACATCGTTTTCCATGAAAGAAACACCCTTTCCTTTTATGGTATTTGCAATCACCGCCGTAGGTTTGTGCGCCGAATTATGCGTATCTCCGAGTGCAGTTTGAAGTGCATCATGATCATGTCCGTCGAGTTCGATAACATTCCACCCAAATGCGCGCCACTTTGCTCCGAGATCCTCAAGTTCCAATGTTTTTTCGCAAGTATCAAGGCTCTGCATGTGATTATGATCAACGATTGCGGTCAGGTTCTCGAGTCTGTAATGGTTGGCAAACAATGCAGCCTCCCATACGGAGCCTTCATCGCATTCCCCGTCTCCCAAAACTGCAAAAACTCGGTGAAGCTTGCCATCCTGTTTTGCAGCCAGTGCCATACCCGCCGCAACGGACAACCCATGCCCAAGTGAACCGGTTGAAAACTCCACTCCCGGCAAATGGTGGGACACATGCCCGGACAGCCTGCTTCCGTCTGCATAATGTGTTTTTAGTTCTGCCGTGTCAAAAAAACCGCATTCCGCAAGTGCTGCATACACAGCTGCCCCTGCATGACCTTTGCTCATTATAAAGCGGTCGCGTCCGTCCCATTCGGGATCCTCGGACTTGTACCGCATGATATCAGCATACAACACTGCAATTATATCCGCTGCGGACAGCACCGAACCAATGTGACTCCCTCCGGATAAATGAGTCATTTCAATGCCGTGGCGACGAATCAGCCAGGCAAGACACTCGCTCTTTTTACTCATTTTGACACCTCGTTCAATTCCCGCAGCTCATCCGAATTCAGCGTCCAGCCTACAGCTTCCGCATTTGAAATAATCTGAGCCGGTCTTTTTATGCCTGCAATCACGACAGATCCGGGCATTGAATCAAGAATCCAGCGAATGGCGCAGGCTGAAATCGATTTTCCGCGTTCTGTGGCAATCTTTCTCAAAACCTCTACTGTTTGCATGTTTCGATCCAATTTTTCGCCGTGAAAATTTATATAAATATCACGACTCCGACGGTCATCCGCGCCGAAATCTATGTTTTCTTTTGTATATTTACCCGTAAGAATTCCCTGACCGAGACTGCCCCATGTCATCGGCGTTGTTTTAAGTATATCCTGCGCCGCCAGCAAATCCTGTTCATTCTTTCGACAGGCGAGAGAAAGTTCGTCCTGACAACAGGCAAATCTGCCTGCATAAGGCCGCAGCTCGTTCATTCCGTTTGCATGAATATTGGACAACCCAAAAAAGCGGATTTTTCCTGCTTCTTTCAGCTTATCCAACTCGCCCAATACATCTTCAATCGGTGTCTTCCCGTCCCGATAATGAATTGTGTAAACATCCACATAGTCCGTATTCAGTCGGCGAAGACTGCCTTCCAATGCTTTGCGGATGTATTCAGGCGAATTATCGTAGAAAGTTTGTCCGTTCCCTGCACGAACGCCAAACTTCGTTTCAATAACAGCAGCCTTGCGGTGCGTGCCAAGCCCTTTGGCAAGAGTACGCTCTGACTGTCCCAAGCCATATGTATCCGCGGTATCAAAAAAATTCACGCCGACATCCAACGCGGCATGTATTGCAGCAAGGAGCTCATCCTCCCGCACACTACCCCAGCCGTATCCGCCCATCGGACAACCGCCCATGCATAAGCGTGATACTTTCAATGTCGTATTTTCAAGAACTAAATAGTCCATATCTATTTCTCTCTATTGCTCTTTCCGACGACACGCATAGCTTTTTTTAAAACAGCAGTCACGGTCTTAAAGAAAAGACTCACATCCGTGCCGAACGATACTTCCTTTGCATATCGTATTCTTAATTTGTTTTTCTTCTCAAGTACATATTTTTCGTACATTTCATCCGCATTTTCCTCACCGACAATTTCATCAAGGCTGATGAACTCAATGGAGCTGAAGTCCGTAATACCCGGCCGCACTTCAAGAATAATTTTTTCCTCGCCCTTATAGGCCTCCGTATAGCGCAAAAGCTCCGGCCGCGGACCGATGAAACTCATCGACCCCAAAAGGACATTATACACCTGTGGCAGCTCATCAAGCTTCAGCTTGCGGAAAGCTTTCCCGGTTCTTGTTATGCGCGGATCGTTCAGCGCCGTTGTGCCGCCCATTTTGTCCGCACCCTTGTACATTGTGCGTAATTTAAAAATTCGGAATGCCTTGCCTTGGTACCCGCCGCGCAGCGGGGTGTAGAAAACCGGAAAACCGTCCTCAATCGCAATGAAAATACCTATAATAAAAACGATCGGTGTAACAGCGACTGCAGCAACAAGCGAAAGAATAAAATCAATGATGCGCTTAATGATTCTGTTGTAAAACCCGCAATATCCCGCTTGCGGTCCTTTTTCTTTCAGTTCGGTCGCTCTCTGCTCTTTATGATTCATTTATTTTCTGTCCGTTTTTAATCATCTGAAACGTAATGAATTATCCTCACTTTTCAAGACAAGTGCTGAACACCCTCAGAAATATCCCAAACAGGTGTTCATTTAAGTGCTCCCCCGTTTCATGCCCTGTTTTTCAAGTGCTGCCTCCATATCGGTTTTCGGGCATGCCTCCGGCACCCACAGCCAACATGAACTGCGGATGAATCATTCTCATTTCTTCTCTGCGTGCCTATGATCCGCACGCAATGGCGCATCGGGATGGGCAGCAGATATTTACAGCCGAAATTTTTCAAGCGTCACGGATCGCTCCGACCCAATGCAGCGTGATGCATATGCGCATTCAACAAAGTATGCTGTAATGAACTCAAGTGCGGTATGCCTTTTCGGCATCAAAATGCGCAAAATACGACTATTTTGATGATTCATTATACCATGATTGACGGAGAATTGCAAGAGTTTTGACTGAAGGGCGTTTGTAAGAGTGTAACCAATCATTAACACCGAAACACACCGTGCTGCTTTGTGTTCAAAATCATCTGTTGGCGAAAATGTGTATCTGTGGTATTCTTCATGTGGGAAACGTCTTCTGCGAATGTCTTGGGCATTATAACTGCTCATGATCCGCAGGTGTAAGGTATACATTTTGGCTCATTCCTTCAAGGTGAGTATAGTTTTCCACGCTTGTATACCATGACATCCGCTTCGTCCTTGCCGAACAATAGTCGCAAAAGCTGAGTGCGGAACACCAGAATCAATGTCGCCACGATTAGGGAAATGACCATCGAGAATTCAAAAAAGAACTTATCTCAAGATTGTTGAGCAATAGCATTTCATCAAGTTTGATAGCAAATTGCTCGCGGAATTCGTTCTTTTCGTAAAACGCGTCGATGATTTGCTCAAAGTACGGTTTTGCCCAACAGTCATAAGTGCCAACGGGAACAATATAGACATTTGGTGAAACGATCTGTCGCGCACTTGTGCATGAAAGAACAAAAACGGGATATAAATCGTCTGTCATCGCCGGCATGAATCCCAGACTTATTTCTTGTTGTTGAATATCAATCAGGCACTGTGCGAAATCCTCTGATTCACATTGCACACCAGGTCTGCATAATTGCAGAAAATCTATCAGCATTCTTATTTCCTTCTAATAAAACACAGTTAAACTGTTCTCATTCAAATGTATATTTAATCATCGGCAAATAAAACTCATCAGACAGCAACCGCAATTTTTCTGTCAACGTTCTCTTATATCATAAGCCGAACGAATAATTGCAATTACTCGGTTTAAAATTTCAAGGGAGCATATTAAAATGCCGGCAGTTGACTTTTCCTGTTTTGTCGGTTACATCAACTGCCGGTATTGTGTTATTTTAATTCAGTACCACTCGGTTTATGAACATTAGTATTCATCCTCGTACATTGTAATCATTGCAGAGCAGGTTCATAGCCGTCAACAGTTTGTGGCAATAGATAAACGGACCAACAATGATCAATTCACCCAGCACGTTCCATCCCCAGAATGTACCGGCTCCGAATTTGTAGTTGATGCCTCTTCGCGCCAGTTCTGCGCCGATTCTTTTTGAAATCCTATGACTCCAGACAAGAGGAACAATGCCTAATGTCAGCCACGAAAAGATGAAAAAGACCAAGCAGTAGTGCATAGTTTTTTTGCCATCGTATCTGCTTGCGATTGTGTTAATGTCAGAGCTGATATTTGACATCACCACGATGCCGTAAATACCCAAAGTTATTATTGACAAAAGAATATACTTGAGCAAGCTGCGATTTGTTTTTAATTGTCTTGCAGGGCCTGGTGAATTCTGTGTGTCATCAATTTTACATCCGCAGTTTAAGCAAACTGCTGCTCCGTCATTGACTTCTTTTCCGCAATGTTTACAATACTTCATGATTTGTCTCCTCGCTAATCTGCATTTTCTGATTCTGTGATTACCGCTGTCGTACTCAGACCGATGATAACGCAGCCGGCACACAAGTGAGTTAATAGGGAACACCTACTTCTCTTAATAATTGATATTATACATCAAGATGATTTTAAAGTCAATAGGTTAGGATAATATATTCACTTTTATCATTAATTGATTGCACTTGCCATCCAAATTCCTGAACTGCGCCGTTGTCACGGGAAGTGTGCAGAAATTCTCCGCAGCGGATCACGCCTGTGCTGAAACAGCTTAAAGGACTTGTTTCAAACTGTTTCAAGCGATTCTATGGCATAGAAAAACCACCGCAATCTACATAACTGCGGTGGCATTATGGCGGAGAAGGAGGGATTTGAACCCTCGCGCCCCTTCGCAGAGCCTACTCCCTTAGCAGGGGAGCCCCTTACAGCCACTTGGGTACTTCTCCAACTTAATATACTGTTAAAAAACTGGCGGAGAGAGAGGGATTCGAACCCCCGGTGCCTTGCGGCATCACTGGTTTTCAAGACCAGCTCCATAAACCACTCGGACATCTCTCCTCGTTCGCAACGATACGATTATAACAGAACTTCTGCCGCTTGTCAACAGCAGAAACGGCAGAAGTGGATATATATAATTTTTCTTTCGTTGCCGTGCTCATCGCCGTCATGCTCCCCCCGCACCGACATGCATCGACGCGGCAGAAAAAGCAGCTTCGGACGATTAAACAGTTGCCTCAAGTGAATGAGCCGTTTTTAAACGCTCCGAGCGGCAGACAGGGGTATTCGGGCTTTATTGTCAGGTATTCAGATGAAATCAAGTTTACGCTGTTATAATCGAACCTGTCCAAACACAGCAAACCCGCATTATCCGTTCGGAGCATGTAATCGGTCTTACCCCTATCCTCAATTACATAAATCTTACCGTTTGCATAATCACAGATAATAACGCGGCTGTCAACAATTCCGGAGCCGATGTTGATCGTTGAGCAAAAATCCGGGCTTCCGTCACCGTTTATATCGCAGATATAAGCATCCCTGACCGGCAGTCCGCCGTACAGCACGGTCGTTTTGCCGTTATTAACTTCAACTGCCGAATCCGTGCAGCTGAAAACGGCATTGGGGAATTGCGAAAAGCTTTTCTCAACACGGGTACTGCCGCCGGATGCATCAAACCATAGCTCTGCCGCTGCTCCGTGCTGATCCGCCGCGCTTTCCGTGCCGTAAAAAAGATGAATCATTTCGTCCCCGGTGCCGGAATAACCGTCCTCATCCGAACCATGCATTGGTCCTATAACGATATGAATAAGCTTTTCGCCGAGATTGGTGACTCCGTCCTTGCTGTAGGTTATAACTCGGTTCAGCTCTTCAGCCTCACTGAAGCCCACAAAATCAATCAGGTATAAATCCGCATTCGGACACATGCGGCGAATCTCGTCCTTCGGCATGTACTTCAGTGCGTTGAGATAATCCTCAAGAAGATATACCGTTTCGGGTGCGGCAACACGGCTTTCTCCCGGAAGGAAGAACATATCCGAATCGCCGAAAAACCGCAATTGTTCGCGATACATTCCATCCTGCCGTTTGAAGTAAAAAACGATTGTTTGATTGTCCCAAAGTTCAAAATCGGAATCCATGTCCAATGAAAATCCTCCGGGTCGGGTGTAGATCTCCGCATCGGGATTCAGCTTTTCCGCTTTTCGAATTTCGGAAACAATATAGTCGGGATCAATATCCGCGATATTATCGCCCCTCATTTCAAATTCCGCACCTGTCTTTTTGCAGGTCAAAAAACACACCGCAAGCGCTGCGCAGGCGAGCACGGCAATAAGAATCACCCAAACCGACGGTTTTCGGTAATTCATCACGGTCTTAACGCGTTCTTTAATACCAACTTCACCGAAGGCAAGCGGACAGGCATTGAAACGACTGCGACTAACGCTGCACGAAAGCAATGCCTGCATATAGTCCGCTCTCTGTTCGTTGTCAAGCTTTTTTATAACCTTTTCATCGCAGGCAAATTCAATATCGCGGCAAAACAGCACGTAGGACAGCCAAACGAGAGGATTGAACCAATGCACCGCGAGGATAGCAAAGCCAAGCGGCTTCCACTTATTATCACGGCGGCGTATATGCGCCCGCTCATGTTCAATTACGGTTTCAAGTTCACGCTCTTCAATGCCGCACGGAACATATATACGCGGCTTGAAAAATCCAAGCACAAACGCCGAATTAACTCGGTCGCTCTGATAAATATTATCGCGCAGCAGCACGGCTTCACGCAGTTTCCTGCCCAAACCTATGCGGCTTATTGCCATGTATGCAAGCATGACAATCAGACCTGCAAGCCAAATACATGCAATCTCGTAATCATCGGGCAAATCAATTCGCAGGAGCGGAATTGTCAGCGATGTGTCGTAATCGTTCTCCTTTGATTGTGTTCCCGCTGCACCGGGCGTTTTTGCTTCTTCACCTGTGTCGCTGCTTTCGGCAGTTTTTCCTGCATCGGAGGGCACGTTTGAAGCATCTTCCCGTTCGGATTCCGCCCCACCCGATCCGCGGATCACGAGAGGCTCTCCCCCGTCCGTGTTGTCAACAGTGTCAGCATAGAGTTTTTCTCTGAAATTTTCTATAGGATAGTTGTCCGGAACAAGGCTCAGCGGACTTTCTATCGTCGTCGGAATAATTAACCGCAATGCAACAATACCCCAAAGCAGCACCCGAATCCATCCCGGTGCTCTTTTGAACAACAACCTGAGCACAAGCACGATAACAATTATCATGCTTGCCAATATACTCATATCGATAACCGAAATGCAGACTTCACCCACGCTCATTTTCCGCCTCCGTTCCGAATGCTGTCAATCATACGTTGAACCTCGTCCAACTCCCTTTCCGACATATCCCGGCGTTTTGCGAAAGCTGCAACAAATGCCGGCAGCGAACCCGAAAAACGCTTCTCAACAAGCTCATCGATTTCACACGCCTGAGCTTCATCCTTCGAAATAATGGAAGTTATAACGCCGTCCTCGTTCTTCAGCACACCGCGCTCGCAAAGACGCTTCAACACTGTATAACTCGTTGTTCGCTTCCATCCAAGTTCCGCGAAGCAGAGCTTTGCAAGCTGCGCTGCGGATATCGGTTCGTTTTCCCATAGAATAAGGCAGAAACGGTATTCACCTTCATGTATTTTCGGAATTTCTTTCATAATGACTCCTCCGCGATTTTTGTCTACCACTGTAGACGGCTTTTGTCAACAGTTTTTTCACAAAAATTCAGAGCCGATTTAATGCTCCGATCCGGAATCAACCGAAAAAACATTGTATCCACCCTTTATAAATGGCAAAACAAGTGCAGGAAAATGAATCGGTTCAAGCCCGACGCGCGGACGGAGTTCTCGGGCTTATGTGCTGAGCCGAAAATTCTGTCGATATTTATATATATCTACTGAAAAAATAGCATGAAGAGATTCTTAAGCTGCGGATGATAAAACGGAAGCTGCTGTCAGGCGGCTTTAAAAAGGCAAATTCAGTTATATGCCCGTTTCCGCCATGCTTGTTCGCCTGCTTGCGATGGTTAATCTTTGCTTGGTTTTTCCCCATGTTAAGCATTATATTTGTTCGCCGGCACAGCGGCAGCCTTGATCTGCGCTGCAGTGCTCCGGTTCCGTCAGTATTTGTAATACTGCGCGCACAGCATCATTATTTTATTATATGCGAACTTAAGGCAGCTTCCGTAAAAATCATTGTCGAATTCACTCTTTTTGCGCGAAAGCAATTGTGCCCGGGAGCCGAGTCTGTCATATTTGGATTGTCTGCAATTCTCCGGGCAGCAGTTCAGCAAAACACTCCCGGCAGTTTTCAGCGGAAAACTCTTGACAAACATCGCGATATGTGATAGTCTATATACGTTGTCAGTCGAGTATCGCTGCTCGCCGATAACAGTTTTTTCCGAAAACAGGGTCGCTGCATCTAAAATGCAGTAACCCTGTTTTTGATTAATGAAGATTCCGAGCGAAGGCAAATCACACAGGCAAAGCGCTGCATACATACCACCTGCGAATGCAGTGACGGTACATTGCGCTTATAATCGCGCCGCATATGGTATAATAAGCTGAAAACATTAATCAGACTGCGAAAGGACGCTTTCGGGCAGCCGAGAGCCACGGGTAACGGAATCATGCTTATGGATGCAAAAGGGATCATCAGGCGCACGGAGGATATTCTGCGCAGCGACTATCAGATAAACATAAACGAGGCGGATGCGAAGCAGCTGCACCGCGCACTTTCCGATGCGGTGATGTATGCCGTTGCGGATGATTGGCGCAGGAGCCGCCGCAATCGTGAAACGGGGCGGAGGGCATACTATCTTTCCGCCGAATATCTCACCGGGCGAATGATTTTTAACAATCTGTTCGTGTTGAATCTTTTGCCGGAAGTATCCCGTCTGCTTGCTCTGCGCGGAGTCGATATCAACATTATGGAATCCATCGAGGACTGCGCTCTCGGCAACGGAGGGTTGGGCAGGCTTGCGGCATGTTTTCTTGACAGCGCGGCAACTCACGACCTTCCGCTGGACGGATACGGCATCCGCTACAAATTCGGTTTGTTTAAGCAGAGTTTTTTGAACGGCTTTCAGGTTGAACGTGCTGACGATTGGCAAAAGCAGGGAGATCCGTGGAGCCGCAGACGCGACGATAAAACCATTGTTGTTGAATTTGCGGACAGGCGCGTTCTCGCCGTGCCCTATGACATGCCTGTAATCGGCTTCAACACTTCAACAATCGGCACTCTCCGCCTGTTTCAGAGCGAAGCGGAGGAGGAATTTGATTTTGCCGCGTTCAATTCGCAGGAATACGCGCTTTCCGTCCGCGAAAAGAATGCCGTTGAGGACATTACGCGTGTGCTTTATCCCAATGACAGCACATACGAGGGTAAACGCCTGCGCCTGAAGCAGCAGTATTTCCTTTCCGCCGCATCGCTCGGCGACATTCTCCGCCGTCACAAGCGTGTTTTCGGCACGGTTGATAATTTTGCGGAGATGAACGCAATACAGCTTAATGACACGCATCCGACGGTCAGCATTCCGGAGCTTGTCCGTCTGCTTATGAACGAGGGCAAAAGTTTTGACGACGCACTGGACATTGCGCGGCGCACATTCAGCTACACAAACCACACGCTCATGAGCGAGGCTCTCGAAACATGGGATTGTGAGCTTTTCCGCAGCGTCATTCCGAATATTCTCGATATCATCTTCCGCATTAACGATGCGCTGCACCGCGAAATGACGTCCCGCGGGCTGCCGCAGGAAAAGATAAACTCAATGTACATCGTTGCCGACGGACGGATTCATATGGCAAGGCTTGCAACCTTTGTTTCCTCATACGTCAACGGCGTTGCGCAGATCCATTCCGGATTGCTGCGCACCGAAGTGCTTAAGGATTGGTACGATGTTTATCCCGAACGCTTCCAAAACAAAACAAACGGCGTGACCCAGCGCCGCTTCCTCGGGCTTTGCAATCCCGCACTTTCCACACTTATCGGGAGCCGCATCGGCTACGGCTTTATGACCGACCTGTACGAGCTTAAAAAGCTTGAACCCCTGATCGACGATGAACTGATTCGGGGTTTCATTGCCGTCAAACGCGAGGCCAAGCGCAAGCTCTCCGATATCATTCTTCAAAAGGAGGGTGTTGAAATTCCTCCGGAGTTCGTTTTTGATATTCAGGTGAAGCGCATGCATGAATACAAACGGCAGCTTATGAACGCACTGAGCATTGTGCATATCTATCGCGAGCTTAAGGAAGGACGGCTTTCCGACATGCCCCCCGCCGCATTCATTTTCGGTGCAAAGGCAGCTCCGGGTTACATAATGGCGAAGAACATCATTAAATACATCAACGAGCTTGCACGCTGCATCAACAGCGACCCGGCCGTTCGCGATAAGATGCGGGTTGTGTTCGTTTCAAACTACAACTGTTCCTATGCCGAGCATATCATTCCCGCCGCAGATATTTCGGAGCAGATCTCTGCTGCCGGAACCGAGGCAAGCGGCACGGGCAACATGAAGTTCATGATAAACGGTGCCGTAACTCTCGGAACATATGACGGCGCAAATATCGAAATCGTCGAGTGCGCCGGCGAGGAAAACAACTATATCTTCGGTGCAAGAGTCGAGGAGCTGACCCGCCTCCGCCCGCATTACAACCCCCGCGACGTTTACGAAAGCAGCTCCGTCGTACGCCGCGCGGTTGATTCCCTTGTTGACGACAGCATTCTGAATGCCGTTTACACACTGCCGCAGGATTCGGGAGCAAAAGAAGAAGCGCGCCGCGTATTTACGGAAGTTTACAACTCCCTTTTGACGGGCGATTGGCGCAAGCCGGACTATTATTTCAATCTATATGACCTTGAAAGTTATATCGAAGCAAAGCTCCGTGCAATTTATGATACGGCGGATGAGCGGGCATTTGCGCGAAAATGCCTTATGAACACCGTAAATTCCGGCAAGTTCTCAAGCGACAGAACAATTCGGGAGTATTCCGAAGAACTCTGGCATATCCGTCCGATACCGACGGAAGAATAATGCAGTGCCGAAACAGTTTTTTCTCCGCCGCGGAAAGCCGCGAAAAATTATATCGGATTTTATTCGCATATAGGGCTTGAAACGCGGCGGGTTTTAACTATAATATTATTCAATGGACAGTTATTGTGTGCCGCAGCGGCGCGGAGTGTTCTCCGCATTCCTTCTGCGGTGCATTGACGATTTTATATTCAGGAGGAACACATGGACACCAAGCTGATTTTCGTTACCGGGGGCGTAGTTTCCTCGCTGGGCAAAGGCATCACCGCCGCCGCATTGGGCAGGCTGTTGAAAGCAAGGGGCTACAGCGTATCGATTATGAAGCTCGACCCCTATCTCAATGTTGACCCGGGAACGATGAACCCCTATCAGCACGGCGAAGTTTTCGTGACCGATGACGGAGCAGAGACCGATCTTGACATCGGCCATTACGAACGTTTTATTAACGAAGAGCTCACAAAGCTCAACAACACCACCACCGGACAGATTTATTCCGCAGTTCTCGACCGCGAACGCCGCGGCGGCTACCAGGGCGGCACGGTGCAGGTGATTCCGCATATCACGGACGAAATCAAGCTCCGCATCAAAAAGGCCATCAACGCAATCAAACCCGAGATCATGCTTGTTGAAATCGGCGGAACCGTCGGCGACATTGAATCCCAGCCCTTCCTTGAGGCTATTCGCCAGCTTAAAACTCAGCTTGCGCAGAATCAATGCTGCTTTATCCATGTTACGCTCATTCCGTACCTTTCGGCATCCGGTGAGCTGAAAACAAAGCCCACTCAGCATTCCGTCAAAGAACTGCAAAGCATCGGCATTCAGCCCGATGTCCTCGTTTGCCGCAGTGATTATCCGCTCGATCGCAGCATCCGTGCAAAGATCGGGCTGTTCTGCAACGTTGCGGAAGAATGCGTTATTGAAAACCTTAACGCCCGCTCCCTCTATGATGTTCCCCTCATGCTTGAAGAACGCGGCCTTTGCAGCGTCGTGCTCAAAAAGCTTGCGCTTGAACAGCGCGATCCCGACCTTGCGCATTGGCGTGCAATGGTTGAATCCGCCCTCAAGCCCACCAAGGAATGCACCATTGCTCTCGTCGGCAAATACGTAGAGCTGCACGATGCTTATCTTTCCGTTGCCGAAGCACTGGAACACAGCGGCATTGCAAACGATGCAAGAGTCAACATTAAGTGGATCGCGGCAGAAGAGCTTGAGCACAATGATCCGAACACAATCCTTGCGGATGTGGACGGCATTCTTGTTCCCGGCGGCTTCGGCGAACGCGGTGTTGAAGGCATGATGATAGCTTCCCGCTATGCACGGGAACACAACATACCTTATTTCGGTATCTGCCTCGGTATGCAAATCGCCGTAATCGAGTACGCACGCCACATTCTCGGCTGGAAAGATGCAAATTCCACCGAATTTGACTTCAACGCAAAGCACCCCGTTATTGCACTGATGGAAGATCAGGTCAACAACCTTGAACGCATCGGCGGCACTCTGCGCCTCGGCAGCTACACCTGCCGCCTTGAGCCCGGCAGCCTTGCAGCAAAGCACTACGGCAAGGAAGAGGTTCACGAACGCCACCGCCACCGCTACGAGTTCAACAACGAATACCGGGAGGCGCTGGCAGCCGCCGGCCTGACCCTGTCGGGCCTGTCCCCCGATGGACGGCTGGTGGAAACGGTGGAGCTGTCCGACAGGCCCTTCTATGTGGGTGTGCAGTATCACCCGGAATTCAAGAGCCGTCCCAATAAGCCCCACCCGCTGTTCAAGGGGTTCGTGGCTGCTGCCCT
>OIEI01000558.1_pt1 | contig 13371 bp, 14 predicted proteins | sample 1581781 | NCBI WGS metagenome assembly OIEI01 (sample SAMN01760935, study PRJEB22395) | human gut metagenome | reverse complement strand
TTCTATTCTTAATATTTTTGACCTTTTCGTAGAGTCGCTGGGCTGCCTTTTGCAGCTCCGCTTCCAGCGTCGAATCGCGCTTGGCGATGTAGCGCCGGAGGGCGCGGAGCTTTTCTTCTTCAAATGTGATTTGAATATTTGCCTGTTTCATATATCCTCCTGTCAGTATGACATTCCGCCCTGCACCTGCTCGTCCGGCACCGGCGCTGCTACGATTTTGCCATCCACACGCACGAACATTTCCGGCTGCCGGAATTGTTCTGCAACCTGTTCAGCGAGTTCGTGTGACAGGTCGGTGAAATCATTTTGGCCGAGTCCGACGATAAAGAAATTTCCCGCGACGATGTCGTAGATATCGCCATCCGCATCGCGCAGCGCGCGGTTGAGCGGCAGCCCATCCAGCTTTCCGGACTCGCAGCAGACCAGCGCGACAGGCTGTTCAAAGGGATACACGGCTTGGATATATCCGCCGACGAGAGCCTGCATACTTTGCAGATCATCCCCGATCTGCGTTTCATACGGAGCCTTTCCCGGCTCCACCATTAAGACGTTCATGTTTGTCCTTTCCTCAGTCATAGCTGATATACGGAATTTTCAGCCAGTGGGTCCAACGTGCACCTTCGAGCTTGGTTTTGACGACACCATACCGCGTGCCCATCGCTTCGACCACCTCACCATTGCCGATATAGACACCGATATGCCCGTCGTGCCAGACGGCAAGACCGGGTGTTTCGGGGATGGTATCGATGGGGCCGGAGACGGTCGCGGAATGGTACATCTCATTCGCGGTGATGTCCGGCATCCCGTTCGTGTTGTAGACGATTTCTTCCGTCTCCGCATCCAGCCAGCCGTAGCCTTTGATCAGACCGACGCAGTCCGTCGTTCTGCCGCCGACCCACGTCTGACGGATGAAATCTGCGTTGCCAGCAAGAGCATCTGGATACTGCGCCAGCTTCGCTTCAAACAGGCTCTCGGTCAGCACATGACCGAACGTTCCCCAGACGTAGCCCCAGTGTTCTTCGTAGGCGTGAATGGCGTACTGCACCAGATCGTCGGCGTTCTTGCCAGCTGGGTTCGTGAAGCCGGACGTGTCCAGTTCCGTGCTGCCGGTTCCGCTGCCGTAGTCGATCTGGATCGTGCCGCCAGACGCGCCGGTGCCGTCGCTGCCGTTGGCATTGCCCGCGATCATCGTGTAGATGTGCGCGGCGTTTTCCTTGTCCTCGTCAGTGACGGTTCTGCCGAGCTTCGCCGCAAGGTTTTCATACGCTGCCGCCAGCGAGAGCGGAACAGTCGCTGTGTAGACTTCCTCAGTCTCGACCGTGCTGCCGTCCTCCAGCTCAGTGACTACAATTCGCGTTCGCTGTTCTGTGATAAAAAAGCAGTCCACAAACCGGTCTGCCGCACGCTGACTTGGCGCGGCCTCGCCAAAACAGAGTGCATAAAAAATCGCCTTGACCTGTATCGGGTCAAGGCGATTGCCGTCGGTCATAGTCGCGTTGGCTTCCGCCACCGCCGAATCCAGAAGGGTAAAAGCAGTTTGCATGTCCGTGATGTGCGTTTGGAACTCGACAGGCACAGAATCCGTAAAGCTGGTTCCGTAGAACGACGCTTCGACTGCCAAATTGTTGTGGTCGGCCCCACCGGATGTCGCGGAGCAGAGGATCGCGGCGATCAGGATGACCGGCGCAAAGATGGCGATGAGCAGAAAGCCGACGCCCTTGCGCCCCTTTTCGCTGGTCAGCAGTGCGGCGGCAACACGCGCGGCTATTGCGCTCATGCTCATAGCTGCATCCCGCCCATGACCGGCGCAGTTTCCCGCTCTCCATCGTGCTGCGCCAGAAGATCCCGGTCATGTTCGTCCAGTCGGTCCGCCAGCCCAGCCGCGTCCATGTACTCCGTGACGCTTCCGGTCATACGGCGCAGGAGCTTTTCTTCGCCCTCTGCCTGCGATCCCAGCCGGATACGCTGCTCCGCCAACGCCTGTGTGACCAGTCGCTGTTCGTCCGGAGACAGGTTCAGGGACATCGTTTCTGCTGACGCTGGATCCTCGCCGGCCATCATGTACCGCGCGTGGACGCTGTTGTCACCGCGGAACGCTTTCGTGATCGCAGAGGAAATGAGGGACATCCGATCCATATCCGCGCCGCTTTCGCCCAGCGTTTTGCCAGTCATGAAATGCTCTGTCCTGCGCTGACTGTCCTCGTACCATTCCAGAAACATATCCAGATAGATGCCTTCGCTTCCGCCGTAGTCTGTCCGACAGAAAAAGCCAGCGTCTCTGGGCATCTCGCGTCCGTTTTGCCAGCGCCTGTCCAGAAGAAGATACTCGTCCGGCAGATAGCCGACGCTGTCCAACCGAGCTTCCAGCTCGTGAAAAACATCTTCCGCTTTGCGCTGACCGGCATATTTCAACTTGCAGGGATTCTCTGCATCCGGTTCCCAACGTTCAAATTCAATTTGCTTCATACATTCTCCTTTTCATCTGTTATTTTCCGCCTGCCTTTCCGAACAGCTTTTCCTTGTAGGCCGGTGCTGTGACGAGCAGGTCATAGCGTTCGTTGCCGCATTTGTAGAGACACTCGCCCTTGTGCGGGGCCTGAATAATGTTGAACTCGCTTTCCTCCAGCTGGAGCAGATCCATGAACTCCTTTTTGTTGACCGTGCCGCAGTTGAACAGGAACTGGTGCGGAGGAATCGAGAACAGCGGCTTTGTCATTTCGCGCACACCGGGGCGGTCAAAATCCTCTACGTTCTGCGACGCCATGAGCATGGCGGAGTTCTTCTTTCGGACGCGCTTCAGCGCATTGCGGATATATTCGACCGCCACAGGATTGCCCAGCCAGATATACAGTTCGTCCAGCGCCGCGACCGTGTTGCCCTCGATCAGCAGCTTGTCCGTCATGTAGGACAGCAGATTCAGAAGGATCGTGCTGCGGACGTTGGCTGCGACCTCATTCAGCCCCTTTACACCGAACACAAGGAATCTGGTCGAGGTCAAATTGCTGTGACCATTGAAGAACTTCGCGTCAGCTCCCTTGCACATGGAGTACAAGCCCAACAGCACCTGCTGGAGCATCTCCTTTGTATAGAGCTGCGGCTTCTGCTCGTCAAAATTCAGGTATTCGATTTCGATGTAGTCATAGAGTTCAGAAAGGATCGGATAATCCTCTGACTTCATCAGGCTGAAATCTGTTTCTTCTGTAATGCCCCATTCGGTATAGAGACGCATCAAAAGAATCTCGATGGTGTCGATCTGCGCCGTTGTGAAATCCTTATAGCAGCGCAGTACGTCTTTCAAAAACGAAATGTGCTGTGCCAGCCGTGTGGACTGGCAGAAGGCGCTCGGCGCGTCCACATCATACGGATCAGCGTCGGTATCCCAGCAGCGCGGCTCCAGCAGATTGATCTTATACGTTCCCTCAATGATATCCGCAAAGCATCCGCCGACCGCGCGGCACATCTCCCACTGCTCGTGTTCTACGTCCAGCGTGATGATCGACTTTCCTGCTTCGAGAAAGTTCAAAAGCAATAATTTCATCAAGAAACTTTTGCCCTGCCCAGTATTGCCGAGAATGAGAATATTGGCAGAAGTTTTATCTTCATCACGCTGGTCAAAATCGACCACGATGTTGCTGCCGCATTTATCCTTGCCGATATAAAAGCCCTTTCGGTCTGTCTTGCCGGAGTAGTTGAACGGGAACAGATTTGCAACAGAACCGGCAGGCAGCACCCGTTCATATTCCGTTCCGAACGCATTATAGCCGCACGGACTCACGCAGCAGAAGCCCTGCTGCTGGCGCAGCTTCAGCTTGTCCACATTGAGCTTTGCCCGTGTCAGCTCTACCGTGACCTGATTCTGCAAGATTTCGAATTCCGTCTGATCCGATGCGATCAGCTCCATATAGACCGCGCAGTGCATCAGGGATTCCTTGTTGCGGTGCATGGAGCCGACGAGCGTTTTGACATCCTGCAAATTACTCTCGGCCTCGACCGCCTGCTGGATGTTCTGCGTGCTGTTCCGCTTCATGCGGTTGCGGATCTCGGCGTTGTGGACGATCCGGCTTTCCTCCAACGGCGTAACAATGCGCGTATAAACGTGCAGCGTTACGCCGTGCATCTCACCTAAGTGGCGCAGGATGGCTTGATCGTCCGTGGCGGTCGGATATTCCCGCAGTGCCCAGACGCACCGGATGCTGTTGCCGCAGAAATAGCGGTCAAATTCAAATTTGACCAGCGATGGCGCGATCATATCCAGAAACGATTTCAGTTTTTCCGCTTCCGGATCGGCGCGCTGTTTTTTCTTAAAAAGTGCCATGCTTATCCCTCCAGAAACCGCTGACCGTCGTAATCCTCCATCCGCTCCGAGGTCGTGTTTTCTTCAAAATACAGCGCAAGGATGCGCTTGAGATCCTCACGCCCTGCTCTGCGGACGGGAAGACCGCTCTTGTGCAGGGATTCCTCGATGGTGGAGAGAAGTGAATAGACGGTTTCGCGTTTTTCATCCTTCAGCCGCACGACCAGATAGAACTCCCGCGCCAGTTTCATTTCCACCTGCATCTCGTCCAGATGCTGTCGATCCTGTTCCAATAAGCGCCGGATCTCCGGATTCGTTTCCTGCTGGAGCCGGTCGTGGTAGAACGCGCGGTTCTGCGTAAAAGATTCTCTGGAATTGAGCGCCAGCAGCTCGATGTTTGCCTGTGTGCTCAGCACATTTTTCAGAGCTTCGATTCTGGCATAGATCGCGTTCGCGGGCAGAACACCGAGGTTGGATGGACGGACAATGTAAAAGACCAGATCGCCCGTGTCGGTGGAAATGCAGTAGTCTGTGATCTTCTGAATGCCCATGAGCTGCTGCGTGGACTGCCTGCGTTTATCTTTCTTCTGTTTTTTCATGTCGGGTCCTCCCATTCAAAGATTTGCTGCTCTGTGATATAAAAGCTGACCACGAACGAGAGAAAGTCCAGCACACTCAGTCCGTCCAGATGGATGGACAAAAACGCATACGCTGCCACCAGCACCATAGGCAGAAACAGCCCAAGCTGCGTCAGCGCAAGCACCGCGATGAGCAGCCCAATGCCGATGACGGCCAGATCCCGAAGCTGCCACAGCCAGAGCGTGGCTTTGGCATTCAGGTTATCGGGGTAAATGTAAATACGATCACCTCCATGAACGAAAAAGCGTCGCCGCAGAACATCCTGCGGCGGCGCTGGGTGGTTATTCTTCTGTTTGCGGCTGCGCCGCTTTGAGTTCCTGCACCCGCGCCAGATCGACGAAGTGGGTCGCATAGCTCCGCTCGATCTCCGGGCTGCCGCTTTTACTGAATTGCAGCGGAATGACCGGCTTGTGACCGGTCCCGTTTTTCTTGCGGACACCCCAGCGTTTGTAATAGCAGAGGGATGGTTTCAGACCATGCGCCTGCGCATACACGCGCATCTGGTGCAGCACAAACGACAGTCGTTTCAGGTTGGCATTGCACACAGCTTCGAGATACCGTACTCGTCCAAACCGCCAATCCTCATATTTCTGTTTCGGCAGGATGCCCGTGTCGATGAGCACATCCACCGGCGCGGCATATCCGCGCGTCTGAATCTGATGGTACATGGAGCTGTGGATTTTGCCGATCATCTCTTTCTCGTTCATGCGCCGCACCTCCCGTCTGCAATTTCAACTATACCACAGCGCGCCTGCAAATGCAAAAGCGGAAGCCGCAGGTGACACCTGCGGCTTTCGGCTGCGCGCTTATTCTTCTTCGGCATCCGTATCCGGTTCGTCGGGTTCTTCTGTCTCCGAAGCGCTTTCGCTGTCTGCCTGCGCCGTGGTATCTTCTTCGTCCTGCTCCAGCGCGTCCTCGATCAGCCCGATGATGAACTGCTTCTGTTTGAGGTTGTTTTTCTTGAGGTATGCCTTCAGCCGCTCGAAGAGTTCCTCCGGGAGCTGGATCGCCATGGTTCTCATATCACCTGTCATTTTTGTTCCTTCTTTCATTTTGTAATAATCTGTGATAAGTTGTTCTACGAATTCGCTGAGTGTCCTGCCAGATCGTTCCTGCTCCTGCCGCACACGCATATGGAGCGCTGTGTCGATTTGCGCGCAGAGGTTTTTCTTGTCTGCCATTGGGCTTCGTCCTTTCCTTTTGATTTGCAAGGCAAGCATACTGTAAGCGCCGGAACAAAGCTATTCACTAGAAGCAACAAAGAAGCGGCGCAGAATGAAGCGTATTACATACCGAGCGAAACAACTTCGTTGAGGCTTTTCATAATGAACTCCACACACGGGATGGCAACACTGTTGCCGAGGGCACGGTATCTGGCAGAGTCCGACGCGGACGGGATATCTGTCCACCCCAGCGGGAACCCTTGAAGGAGTTCGCATTCCCATGGAGTAAGTCTTCGAACGAGCTGCGCATACTGCCGATCCGGTTCTACGACCAGATCCGTTGCATCTTTCGCTTGTCTGGCACTCTGCGTACTGGCAATATTGTCATTTTTGAACTCGTCCACGCGCTGCCGTGCGTAGACCGCGTGGCGATCCAGCGCGGTAAGGGTATATGCAAGATCCTGTTGATACCCACAGCCGTTGCCGCCGTTTTCCGGCTGGCGGTCAATGATGTTGCCGACAATGCAGTAAACATCGCTGTCCTCCTGCACCAGCGGCGTGTTGCCGCCGCCTGTGCCATAGCGTGCTGTGACTGTTGGACTGACTTCGCCGGACTCCCGGATACGGGCATCAACACCATGATTCTCATATACCAAGGGTTGATGTCCCTTTTCGCTGGCGCGAAGTGTGCCGGTCATATTTTCACACACATCCATCCGTTGTCCACCCTGTTCGTGCAGGCACATAACAGACGGCATACAGTTGCCGCTTGGACTGCCCTTGAGTGTTGGGGCGACTTCCTCTGCGTAGCCGATGGTTCCAGCCGTCGCGCTGGCGCCAGCGGAAAAAGACGCGGCAAATGTCTGCTGCTTCATTCCCGGCTGTGCAAGGACGGCAGAATCATCAAACGGCACCGTTTTCCCTCTGCCTTCCGGCAAGCCAATCAAGCCAGCTTGTATCCGTAAAGCAGTGTCTAACGCTTTCGGCAACGGCTTGCCACGTTCCTTCGCCCGACGCAAGATCCCCAGACAAGCCGCAGTAGTCAAATAATATTTTTTCGGCGGATGATCCTCCAAGATCTGCGACAAGCAGGATTCTGTGGCGTCTCTGGGCGAGGGTCCAGTATTCCGCAAAAAAGCTCCTCCATGCAAGGCTGAACGCATCTCCCATTCGAATTGCCCCAGCAGGTTTCCAGCCCCAGGGGTAAGGTCGAGGAATTGATACGGTGGGGCAATGTAATCGAGCAATTGACTCCAGGACAATCCGGAAATCCTCCCCGTGCGGCGTGCCTGAGCTGAATACGCCCATGACGTTTTCCCAGCAGAAGTATCTTGGTCGAACAGACTGACCTGATCGCCCTCGAAGTATGTCTGCATCTCTCAGCTCCTTTGTAATCCGTATTTGTTCAAAAAACAGTCCGGAACGCGCGCCCTGCAATCCGGCGCGTGTCCCGGACGCAACCGAGCAGTCCTGGCACGGGCTGCCCCCGCAGATGATGTCCACTGGCGGCAGCTCCGCGCCTTTGAGTTTTGTAATATCCCCGACATGAACCATGTCGGGGAAGTGTGTTTTCGTGACCTCAATGGGGAATGGCTCGATTTCAGATGCCCAGAGCGGCGTGATCCCGTTTCGCACCGCAGCCAGTGGAAAGCCGCCGATGCCGTCGAACAGGCTGCCCATTGTCAGTTCCGGCATTTACATTCCTCCGAACTGCGGTTCTTCACTGTACTGCCGCAGTTCGTCCAGAGACGCTGCCATGAAATCATGTACACGCATCGCTCCGCCGAGGAAGTTGGGTGAGGTGTCTTCCGTCAGGTCGATCCGGTCCGCGCCGCCGAAGTCAATGGGTTCCTTTGTGAGTACCGTACCGCCGTGGTTGACCACTACGAGCGGTGCAATGTAGCAAAAATTTCCTGTGTCACAGCTTTCGTAGAGGTCATACGCATACAGACCGGCCGGTACCGCTTCGCGCGGGATTCTGCCGTTTGAGAAAAGTGCCGGATGATCCAGCACCTCGATCATCTCCAGATCTTCATCTAAAAAGCTCGTATCCATAGTCGCACCTCCGTCATGCCGCAGCCGCCTTTGCGACGGTTTTTGTAATGTTGATCGCCGTCTGCGCCGTATAGACTGCGCTGGACAGATTCGCTCTGGTTGACGTGTCCAGACCGAACGCGCCCGCGATGCGCGGGATCTCTCCGGCAGAGAGCATCAGCCCCAAGCCGAGCAGGGCGTGTTCATTGAACAATGACAAACCCGCAATTAAAATCGTGGCCTGCAAAAAGGCCGTGAGGCAAAGCCCCACGACCTGCTTGCACCACTGATAGAACCCGTCCAGATACCCGCGCGGCACAGAAAACATATACAGACTGCCGACTGCAATCTGGATGAGCAGGATGCCGCCGCGCTTCAGATTTGCAAAGAAAACCTTGATGACCGCATACGCCATGAGGATGATGCAGAACAGCACCATGATCGGGCTGGTGACCGAACCGAAACCGCCGACGTGCGTCGTAGCAAAATCTACGAAGTTTTCAACGGTCAGCTCGTCGATGATATTTCCGGCAACCGTGCCGAAACTCGCGCCCGCACCGCTGATGGCGTAGCCGAAATCTGCCTGCAAAGATACGCAAAGCTCATAGAGCTTCACGGGCACGACGGAAAACAAACTGACCGCCATGAATCCCTTAATGAGATTCATGGCGGTTCCCTTGATGTCGGCCCTGCCGGACGAATATTCCAGCCCGCATTCCGCGCAGGCGACCACAAAACCGACCGCATATAAAATCCATGCCAGATAGCTAAAGAACAGGACGATGCTCTGCACCCAGCTCATTTCAAACATCTCGGCTCCCATATTGCCCATTTCTGCGAAAAAGTTTGCAAGGAAGCCGATGATCTGCTTGTAGACCCAGTCCATGATCTGCTCCAAGATCGTCGATGCGACGAAATCCCAGATAAACAAGCCGCGTCACCTGCCTTTTCTTTCCGAATTGATCACAGCCCGACGATGCCCCAGATATAGGTCGGCGCGGTCAAAGTGAAGACCAAACACGCAAAGAGAATGGCGGGCGCAGTCCATTCAAACTGCCCAGATTTCCGATGTAGGCTAAGTGCCCGGCGCCTTTTTGCATTGCTGCAACAGGTTTCCAAACACTCGCCCCGGAACCGTGCTTGCACCTCTCAGCGCACACGGCTCCCCACTTGTTAGTTCAGTTTACCTCCATGTAGTTTTTGATGACAGTCCACGCAGAGCGCAATGGTTTTACGATTTTTCGTAATCATCAGCCGCTCCCATTGACTTTTGCCTTTCAAGTCCTTGAGTTTTCTAACGTGGTGCATTTCCAAGTCGCAGCCACATTTGCCGCACAGTTCGCATTTCCGTGCAGCCAACCTGTCCATCAATTTTGTTCTTCCGGAATAAATCACCGTATTCGGCAGCGTGTCCACGCCTGCTGTTTTCTGCATACTTTTCCGCGCAAATCCATCGGCGTAGAACATTCTGGTCTTTGTTTTTCCGTTCTTATCCAGATAGTGCACACCAAAGTTTTTGCCGATGCGCAGCTTTCGAATCGCATCTTTCATGCTGATGCGATATTTTGCGGCAAATGTTTTGAACATACTGTACTGCATGATGTAGCCAAAGGAGCTGGCGTGTGATGCGTTGTTTGCAATGCGATAATAGTTTCTGAACCCGCGGATTTCGCTATTATACTGACTCAGAATCTCCAAATCGTCGTTGTCTACCAGCGCATATCTGGCTTTTGCCACCCAGTTCTCTTTTCTATATACGGTTGTTTTAATATCCATCGCTCTATATTCCATCAGCTTTTTCCGCATTACCTCGCTTGGAAGTTCCAGGCAGACCGTTCCGCTCAAATTCCGGCGAAGATGTCCTTTACAATTCCGCTTTGTAGCCTTGGAGCGCCTTACATAGATGTTGTATCCCAGAAAGTGTGCTCGTTTTGCAGAATGCGTAATCAAGGTCTTTTCGTCGGAAAGCTCCAGCTTCAGCGTGTCCGCAAGGAATGCGTGAATACGTTCCTTGATTTCTTTAGCATCTTCCTTGCTCCCGATGACACCGACCAGAAAATCGTCTGCGTACCGAACATACTGGATGCGCTTGAAGCCCTCATCGAAAGGATCTGCATGTGGAATATGAATACGCTCCTTTTCAATGGCGCGTAGTTGCTCCGCCAATATCTTCCGTTCTTCCTCTGAGTTGCTGTTACGCAGCTTTTTTGCAAGTGTGCCATGCTTCATCGCCAACTTGTAGGAGACCGGATGAATGGCACGCTGTGCCCCCAGATCAAATTCGGCTTTCAGCTTTTCTACAAAGCAGTCCAGCTTGTCCAGATAGATATTTGCAAGGATTGGGCTGATGATACCACCCTGCGGCGTACCGCTGTATGTATTGTGATACACCCAGTCCTCCAAATACCCGGCTTTCAGGAACTTCCGAATCAGCCTGAGAAAGCGTTCATCCTTGATGCGCTCGGCAAGAATGTGAATCATTACATCATGGTCAATATTGTCGAAGAAGCCTTTGATGTCTCCCTCTACAAACCATTTGACACCTGTAAAGTTCACCTGTACCTGACTCAGCGCCGTATGACAGCTATGATTTGGACGAAAGCCGTGCGACGTTTTCGCAAAGCTGCTCTCATAGATTGCTTCCAGCAGGAGCCGCACACATTCCTGTACGAGCTTGTCATCGAATGACGGAATCCCCAGCGGACGTTTCTTGCCATTCTTTTTGGGAATATAAGTTCTTCTTGATGGCTTTGGTTGATAACTCTCGTCTTTTAGGCGCGCAATGATACCCTCTATGCGATTCAGGCTCATTGCGTCGATGGTATTCCCATCACTGCCCTTTGTCATATTGCCCGGGCTGGCATAGATATTCTGGTATGCCAGCATGAACAGACTGGGATTATATAAATTGCGATACAGTCTGTCATAGGTATATGACTTGTCACTACTATGGGTTTGCAAACTGCTTAATAATTTAATTGGACTTCTCAATGTATCCCACACCTTCCTTTCTCATTATTAAGCGAACAAGCTGCCGCCCTTCGCCATGTATGCGGCGTTACCGCACGCGGACTACTACGGCGGCTCCGTTGCCTTGCCGAATATTCAGCGTCATCTTTCTTGGCAGAACCTTGAAATTTTTCACCCTTGTGGGCATTTCGCATAGCTGTTTCTAGCGTTTCGGTTTAGGCAATCCCCGGTTAGCATTTCAATAATCGCACAGATGATTGTCGGATAGCGTTTTCGTCCTTTTGCTTCATACGAAGTTGAGTCATGCGGAAACTCTCCTGCATATGCTCGACTACTGCATTGCAGCCGCACGATACAGCGCCAGTTGTCTTTCGCCGTAGCTCCTACATAAGCCTCTCGGACTGCGCTTCAGGCAGTATAGCTTTTATCCTCATATCATCTTCTTATCTTCCCACTCAGTCGTGGATTGACAACTATCCAACTCGTGGGTTCACCGGCGTGCTATTTTCCCTTGCGAGGTTTCCCTCTCCGGTAAACCGGTCGATAACAGGCGTTTGAGTTTTTACCTGCCGGGACGCGACTCCCAGAATTACCGAAATGCCCTCACGGGCGCACAGTCAAAATATGCGGTACCTAATTTTACGAAGAAAGCAATGGCCAAAACCATATCAATTACGGGAAAAACCACGTTATCCACAACAGTTTTGATCTGTTCGGATGCCGTGGTCCAAGTGCTTTCGACGGCGGATGCAACATCGCCGCTGCCGGCTGCCGAGGCAAATGTTGCAAACATCAAGCAGGCAAGTGCGCAGAAGACGAGCAGTCTTCCGCGCTTCAGAATTTTCATCATAAATTATTCCCCCTTCCATTCCAGCACGAATACGACAGCCAGGACATCCTGCTCAGTCACGGGCTGCGAGACCGCCGACACAACGGCATCGTAGGAGAGCGGCAGTTTTCCATTTTCCGCAATCGTCCACGGTGAGGTCAGCAAGAATGTTTCTGCATCACCGGTTTTCGTCGTCACAGAATCGTTGATTTTGAAACCAAGCTGTTTCGCATCGACTTTGGCGTGCGCCATATCGGTCGTGTAGGGTACGAGCTGCCAGCCATTCTTGGTAGAAATTGAAACACTGGACACGATGACATCACCGGTAGACGCATTGATGATCTCCGCTGCGCCAACATGAACTTCTCCACCTTCGTCTACGATGAGCGGCAGTGTAACAGGAACCGTGACCGAGAAAACCTCTGTAATTTCCCAATGCGCATAGTAGGTGCTGTCACCATCTGTCTTGTAGATGGTGTTGGCATCGACCTGTGTGCCGCCGTTCGCTTCCGTGAACCAGCCGAGGAACTCGGCATTCTTGCGCGTCGGCTCAGTCGGCAACGTCAGCTTTTCCCCATAGGTCTGCTTCGTTTCCTCTGTCGTGCCATTGCCAAGATCCCACGTCAGCGTATAGCTGTTGGCGGTAAATTGTGCGTAGAACGTCTTTGCCACTGTGATGGTCACAGTGTTGTACAAGCTGCCGCCAGAAGCAGACGTGTACCAGCCCTTGAACGCATGACCGGTCTTGACCGGCGTGCTCGTCGGGGCGGTTGCCGTCGCATTCGGCTTGCCCGTTGTGGTGATGCTGGCCTTGCCGTCAATGGTGCCGCCGTTCGTTCCGGCGTCCCACTTGATCGTCAGGCTGACAGTTGCACCGCAATCGTCGCACTTGCCGTCACCGTTCGCGTCGGTGTGGTCAGCGTATTCATAGCCAGAATCGCCGCAGGCCGAGCACGTCTTGGTGCGCTTATGCTGCGTTTCGCTGTCCGACACCCACGAACCATAGGAATAGCTGTGGTCGGCATAGTCATAGGTCGATGCGCCGCAGCCGGAACAAGTCTTGCTTCTGCGGTGCTGGGTATCGCTGTATTTGCTCCACGAACCGGTAGAATAGCTATGATTACCGTAATCCGTAGTGCTATATCCACAGGTACGGCAGGATGCCGTTCGGCTGTGCTGGCTGTCCGAATAATTGCTCCACTCCCCATAGCTCATACTGTGGCTGGCGTATTCGTAATCCGAATCGCCGCAGTTCCGGCAATAGGCTTCGCGCCGGTGCTGACTGGACGAATACTGTTCCCACGAGCCATAGCTATAGCTATGACCGCTTGCATAGATCGTTTCGCTCTTGGTCTGCCCGCAAGCGCAAGAATAGCTTCTGTAACCGTTGCTGGTACAGGTCGCTGCCTGCTGGCTTTGCAACACCCATGTATGGCTGCCGC
>OIEI01000557.1_pt1 | contig 13386 bp, 8 predicted proteins | sample 1581781 | NCBI WGS metagenome assembly OIEI01 (sample SAMN01760935, study PRJEB22395) | human gut metagenome | reverse complement strand
ATCTGAAGGCACTGAAAACCACGCCCTCCTTCAGCGGCGATTTTATGTGCGAGGTTTCCCTGCCCAACCGGGAAATTTCTCTGGTATATAACAAGGAGATCTTGCAGCGGCTGGAGAATCTGATCCCGCCGTCCACGGCGATTTCCGTTCAGGAGGCCATCTTCTCCGGCGATAACGCACGGCTGAAAGCGCAGATCCAAACGCTGCTGACCCAGTCGGTCAGCTCCTTCGATACCGCCGGGAAGAACTTCTACCACGGCTTTATGCTGGGGCTGTGCGCCCTGCTGGGCGGCGCTTTCGTGACCTCCAACCGGGAATCTGGCGACGGGCGCTATGACATTCAGCTGAAGCCCACGCAAAAGGGACTTCCGGGCATCCTGATCGAGCTGAAAGCGGAGAAAAATTGCAGCGACGAGCAGCTGAAAAAGCTGTCCGAGACGGCCTTGCAGCAGATCAACGACAAGAAATACGAAACCGAGCTGACGACCGCCGGGGTCAGGACGATTTATAAATACGGCGTGGCCTTCAGCGGTAAAAAGGTCGAAGTGGCAGTCAGATGAGGAGTGAGAATTCCAAAGTATCAAATTGATACTTTGGCGAAATCCAAAAGTGCCAGCACGGTGGTTCCAAAGTGCCAAATTGGCACTTTGGGGATGTACTTACATCGAATGCTAAATGAATTAACAAAAATTGAGGGAGACTGCTTATGAAGTCAAATTTTGATTTTCTGAATCGATACTGGCCTGCATTGGCACAGATTGGCGCAACCGCAGAAACCTATGTCTATTCTGATCCCAATGCCTGTATCTATAAACTCGGAATGTTTGCCGAGCGCTTAGTGCAGGAGATCCTTGTCTTTGAGCACATTGCGGAGCCGGCTGTTGACAACACCCACGCAAATCGAATTCGCATTTTGAAGCGAGCCGGTTTATTGCCGCACGAAATTGACAACACGCTATATGTTCTTCGCAAGACAAGAAACTCGGCAGTACATATAGGTACGGACTCCGTGGACGAAGCAAAGACATTGCTATCCTTGACATACAATCTTGCTGTTTGGTTTATGGAAACCTATGGAGACTGGGGATATATTGCGCCTGAGTTCGTTATGCCGAGCGAGACCACGCACAAAGATTTGGAATCCGTTATTGCCGAGCAGGAAAGGAAAATCGAGGAATTGACGAAGCAACTGGCCGTGGTCAAGACCGCCGCTTCGGGCAAAACGCAGAAGGAGCGCGCAAGGCGGTCAGAATCTGTCTCTGCTATGATGAATTGGAATGAGGCGCAGACCAGATGCTTGATTGACGAGCAGCTTCGTCTTTCTGGTTGGGAAGCTGATACGCAGAACCTGCGCTACAGCAAAGGAACGCGTCCTGTAAAGGGGAGAAATATTGCCATCAGCGAATGGCCTACCAATTCGGCCTTTTACAAAAACGGGTATGCGGATTATGCATTCTTCGTTGGCGAGAAGCTCGTAGCATTGATGGATGCAAAAAAGATGTCGGAAGATGTGGCATCTACCATCGATGTGCAGGTAAAGGACTATGCTGCACATATTAAGCCGGAGGATATTCCACATACGGTTGGAAACTGGAATGGTTATCAGGTCCCCTTCCTCTTTGCTTCAAATGGCAGGGCGTATTTAGAGCAGCTGCGGACGAAGTCTGGTATTTGGTTTTTGGATGTCCGGGAACAGGAAAATCAACCGTATCCTATTCGGAACTGGTTTAGCCCAAGTGACCTGATGGAAAAACTTGGTCAGAATACAGCGGCGGCCAATCAGGCGCTGGCTGCAGCAGATAATTCGTTTATGACAGATCCTAATGGGTTGAATCTGCGCGACTACCAGATCAAGGCCATTGATAAGGCAACAGAGGCAATCGTTGACGGCAAGAGAACGGCCTTGCTTGCAATGGCCACCGGAACGGGCAAAACCCGTACTGTTCTGGGGCTTATCTACAAGATGCTGGAATCCAAGCGTTTCCGTCGTATTCTTTTCCTTGTGGATCGAGTGTCCCTCGGTGAGCAGGCAATGGACACCTTCAAAGATGTCAAGCTGAAGGAACTGCTGACGCTGGACAAAATATATGAGATCAAAGCGATCGATGACAACATCATCAATCTGGAAACCAAGGTCAGCATTTCAACGGTGCAGGGGCTTTTGAAACGCACGATTCTGGCAGAAGAACCGGATTTGATGCCCGGTGCATTTGATTTGATTATTGTGGACGAAGCCCACCGAGGATATATTCTTGACCGTGAAATGACGGAAGAAGAAATCCTCTACGATAATCAGGATGATTATATGAGCAAGTACAAGCAGGTTATCGAGTATTTCGATGCGGTGAAAGTTGCCTTGACTGCTACGCCCGCCCTGCACACGACCGAGATTTTCGGAGAGCCGGTCTATACCTACAGCTACCGTGAGGCGGTTATCGATGGGTGGCTGGTGGATCACGACCCTCCATATCTGATTAATACGGATTTTATTGAAAATGACGCACAGTTCAAGAAGGGTGAAACCTTGGCGCAATATGACCCCAACACCAATGAACTTTTGAACGGTGCAGTTTTGGACGATGAAATGGATTTCGATGTGTCGGAGTTCAACCGCAAAATTGTTCTGCCGGATCATACCCGCAAGGTGCTGGAAGAAGTTTCGACCTACCTGAATCCGGAAAGTGGAGAAAAGACGCTGATTTTTGCGGTGAATGATGCACACGCTGACCGTATTGTGGATACGCTCCGAGAGATTTACAAGCCCTATGGCATTTCCAATGATGCCATTATGAAAATCACGGGTAAAACTGCCGGCGGCAACAAAAAGAAGATTTTGCAGGTGATCAAGCAGTTCAAGAACAACCAGTACCCCAACATTGCCGTAACAGTCGACCTGCTGACTACCGGAATCGATGTGCCGGCCATTTGTAATTTGGTGTTTATGCGCAAGATCAACAGCCGGATCCTCTTTGAGCAGATGCTGGGACGCGCTACTCGCCTTTGCCCGGAAATCGGAAAGACGCACTTCAATATCTTCGATGCAGTTCGCGTGTACGAGGACTTGGACGACACTTCCAATATGAAGTCAGTCTCCGTCAGCAAATCAATGGCTGAATTGTTGGAGGATTTGTTCCGTCCGGGTGAGGTCAGCAAGCAGCATGTCAAAGATCGCATTTTGGCAAGATTGCAGCGTAAGAGCAACAATCTGACCGATGAGCAAAAGTATGATGTATCCGAGCGTTTAGGCGGAAAAACAATTCGGGAATATGCGAAGGAATTGAAAAGCTGTACAGAGGAAGCTTTTGTGCGACGCTGCCGGGAGGATAAGGATTTCCTGCTTTGGTTTGACAACCTGAAGGGCAAAAAGCGCGGACATTACTATTCCGAAAAGGAAGATACTCTTTTGGAAACGACCCGCGGCTATGGTGACACGGAAAAACCGCAGGATTATCTGGACTCTTTTGTGGCCTATGTCAATGAGAACAAAGACCGTATCGAAGCGATCCGCATAGCCTGCACCCGCCCCAGCGATATGACCCGGGCGCAGCTTCGGGAGTTAAAGCTGGAACTGGATAAGGAGAATTTCACCGAGAGCAGCTTGAATGAAGCGGCCAGTGCGGTGAGCAATGAACGGATCGTGGCAGACATTATCGCCTTTGTTCGTCGGGCTGTACTTAAAACGCCGCTGGTGAACCACGATGACCGCGTGAAAATGGCCTTTTCTAAACTGATTTCGGCGCATCACTTTAACAAAATGCAGCTGGATCTGCTGGAAAAGATCAAGGTATATATGCTTCACGAGAGCATCCTCAATACCGAGACCTTTGAGGCACCGGCGTTCAAGATGGATGGCGGTTTCGCACGCTTTAACAAGAAGTTTGGCGGGCAGCTTGCGGAGATTATCCGCGAGATCAACACTTATATTTACGAAGGAGCAGCTTAAATGAGCACGCAAGATATTGTACAGAAACTTTGGAACCTCTGCAATGTGCTGCGGGATGACGGTATTACTTATCACCAGTATGTGACAGAGCTGACCTACATTTTGTTTTTGAAAATGGCCGATGAGACCGGTGCAGATAAGGATATTCCTGAAGCATATCGTTGGGGCTCTTTGACCAGCCGTTCCGGCATTGACCTGAAAAAGCACTACTATACGCTGCTCAGCAAGCTGGGCGAAGAATCCGTTGGCCGCGTGGCGCAGATTTACGCCAACGCATCCTCCAGCATCGAGGAGCCGAAAAACCTCGAAAAAATCATCACGGAGATTGATAAGCTGGACTGGTATGAGGCCAAAGAGGAAGGTCTGGGCGACCTGTATGAAGGACTCTTGGAGAAAAACGCCAATGAGAAGAAGTCCGGTGCCGGTCAGTACTTCACCCCTCGTGTGCTGATCGATGTGATGACGGAGCTCATCAAACCCCAGCTGGGCGACAAGTGCTTTGACCCGGCCTGCGGTACTTTTGGCTTTATGATTGCAGCCAACCGCTATGTCAATGCGAATAACGATATGTATGCACTCTCTGACCGTCAGGCAGATTTCCAGCAGAATAAAGCGTTCAACGGTGTGGAGTTGGTGCACGAAACCCATCGCTTGGCATTGATGAATGCCTATCTGCACAATATGAATGCCAATATCACATTGGGGGATTCTCTCGCACAAAGCGCCAAGGGATTGAAAGATTTTGATGTCATTCTGACCAATCCGCCCTTTGGCACGAAAAAGGGCGGTGAGCGCGCCACCAGAGATGATATTTCTTTCCAGACCTCCAACAAGCAGCTGAACTTTTTGCAGGTGATCTATCGCAGCCTGAAGGCGGACGGCAAGGCCCGCTGCGCTGTGGTGCTGCCGGATAATGTGTTGTTTGCTGCCGGTGACGGTGCCAGCGTGCGCCGGGAACTGATGAATTTCTGCAATCTGCATACCATTCTGCGCCTGCCTACCGGCATTTTCTATGCACAGGGCGTCAAGACCAATGTGATGTTCTTTACCCGCGGGACAACCGAGCAGGATAACACCACCGAGGTTGCATTCTACGATATGCGCACCAATATGGACAGCTTTGGTAAGACCCGGCAGCTGCGCAAGAGCGATTTCGCCGAGTTTGTGGCAGGGTATGAAGACCCGTCCAAGCGCACCGGCGAGCGCTGGAGCAGATTCACTCGTGAGGAGATCGCCAAGAACCCGGACGATAGTCTTGACCTTGGCTTGATTCGTGACGACTCCATCGTGGATTATGACGATCTCCCTGACCCTGTAGAAAGCGGCGAGGAAGCGATTGCAAATTTGGAGGAAGCGGTCGATCTGCTGAAAAGTGTTGTGCGTGAGCTTCGTGCTCTGACGGAGGAAAAGTGATGGCAAGAGCAAAAAAAGAAGCCGCCCTCACGCCCGAAGAGCGTTTGCAGGCAGCCCTGGTGCCGGATTGGGCGTGGCCGTACAAGCTGCCGAAGAATTGGTGTTGGGTGTATGCACCACACATATTCGATATAGAATATGGAAAAGGTTTGCCAACAAAGCAGTTATCCGATACCGGATATCCTGTTTTTGGAGCGAATGGTCAGATTGGATTTTATTCTGAGTATATGTATAAAGAACCTCAGGCATTAATGAGCTGCCGAGGAGCTTATAGCGGTACTATGAACAAGTCACTACCATATTCGTATGTAACAAGCAATTCACTTATTATTTCAAGTCCACGCGGTCTGATGGGTACGGACTGTATATACTATTTATTTTCGGCGCTTAATGTATCTGAATTAATTTCAGGAACTGCTCAACCTCAAGTAACAGTGCAGGCATTTGATGGATTTCCCATCCCATTGTCCCCTCTTGCCGAGCAGCAGCGCATTGTTGACCGCATTGAAAGTCTGTTTGCCAAGCTGGATGAGGCCAAGGAAAAGGCACAGGCCGTGGTGGATAGCTTTGAAACCCGCAAAGCCGCTATTCTCCACAAGGCCTTCACCGGTGAACTGACTGCGAAATGGCGGGAAGAACACGGTGTGGGGATGGATAGTTGGGAACATCATCAATTCTCGGATTTGTGTGCTATTGTTCGCGGCGGTTCACCAAGACCTGCAGGCGATCCCAGATACTATGACGGCAATATTCCGTTTATGAAAGTTGCTGATATTACTCGAAATGATAGTCCGTATGTATCAAAGGTGGAGTACTCAATCAAAGAGGAAGGGCTGAAGAAAACACGAATGGTTGAGGCAAATACCTTGTTGCTGACCAATAGCGGTGCAACATTGGGTGTTCCTGCGATTACTACCATTAGGACAACATTTAATGACGGAATTGCGGCATTTATTGGGCTTGATATTGACAGCCTTTTGTTTTATTACTATTTTTGGACGAGTAAAACGGCTTTTCTGAGATCTATCAATATGGGAGCTGCACAACCCAATTTGAACACCAAGTTGATCGGTGAAGTTGAGATTGATGTTCCTCAAACTGCGGAACGGGTAGAAATTGCGCGCGTACTAAATGCCTTACTATCGAAAGAGCAGCAGGCAAAAGAAGCCGCTGAAGCAGTCCTTGACCAAATCGACCTGATGAAAAAATCCATTCTCGCCCGTGCCTTTCGCGGCGAACTGGGTACGAATGACCCAAGCGAGGAGAGCGCGGTGGAATTGCTGAAGCAACTCAATTGATATAATTGGTGATAACGAGAACAGAAATGAGGGATGATAGTGCTGGATCAAACAAATGCAAATATTGAAAGACATATCAAAACCCACACAGAGCGTTCCGATGATGACCGTGCGGCAGTATCTGTTTTGGAGACATTTCTTCGTTCAAATGGGAGAATCAACACTTCTTTTGCATCAGATGATAAGTGGCCCAATCACGATAACACTTTTGAGTTTGTTCCAAACCCGGAAATTTCGAGACGCCCCGTGCAAACTTTCTATGTCCAAATAAAGGGAACACGCAATTATACTGAGCGCGAGGGTGTTATCAAGTACACACTAAAAGATCTCGCTTTTCCTGCTTTTATATGTGACAGAGTATCTCTTGATCCGGGAATTTTGTTTGTGATTCTCAATCCCGCTGAACGTGGGAATGAGAGAGTATTTTGGAAGTATATGTCGCCCAACTTCCTCAACAGTATTGATTTTGCAAAAGGCAGTATGACAGTCAGTTTTTCACCGGAAGAGGAAATCTTGAACGACGACGAAAGTGTTTTAGCTTTTTGCGAGAGGTTAGAAGAAATTGTCGAACGGCATTCCTTTGTAAACCAATTGGAGCGGCATAGTTATTCTTTTGAAGAAGCTAAGCGAATTGTCGAGGCCTGTGATGAGGAAATCACGGAAAGCATTGACAATTTAAGCATTCTAAATAAGAACCGCGATAATATTTCACGGAGAATTCTGACGAGATTGAATGATCTGTGCATTTCAGCATTACTGTTGAATGCAATGAAAGATGGCTATCAAAATCCCAGCGCCGGCTTTGCGTGGGAATACTCACTCTTAAGGGCAAATACAAAGTACTTAGGAAATTTTTGCCGAGGATTGCAATATATTGGGCGTCGAATTCCCGAGGAGGGTCAAGCAGAACGACTAATGCTGAAGTACTATAGCTTTATGTGGCAGATACGCCAATCGCTCTACGAAAACTACGGCATCACCGTGCTTCAGAACTTGGAGAAATTTCAGGAATATACCGGAACTGATGAACTGGATAAACAATACTATGAGTTGGTGGCGAACGCTTTCTCAAACCCAAAAACTGAGCAGAAACATAACAGTAATACGAGGTTTTATATTCAAAAAAGGACTCCGTTTTATGTCGGTAAAGAGCGTTATTTTGAGGTAACACTGCAGCAAGCGGACATCTATGCGTCAAAGTATAACCGAATTACAGCATATACCCAGCTTGACATTTCTACAGGCTATTCTGTCCAAATCGACTATGTCCCATCATTCATTAATCTCTGGGGTGTCGATACAGAAATTAAAATTATCACAGCTTGGCGTGTTTCGGTAGATCCCAAATGCTTGAACAAGCTTGGAAAGATACTTAATATGCGCCTTCAGCTTTCTTCAAAATATGGAGAATATGATGCCCTGATGAGATTCCTAACAGAAACAGGTATGGATTTTCTGGAAATGATTGATCTTCGGGAGATACATTTCTCGCATCTTTTGGAGTCGGTTTACAATAAAACAAACACCTCTTATTTCAAAGATGTCTTACAGCAGTTGCGGGATAACTATTCTACAGGTTCAACACGCTTCGGACGATATACAGTTCGATATCTGTTACTGAATCTGCGTGAAGATCTTTTGGAACGCGTTATGCCGTCTCAGTTTAATCCGCAATGGAAATGCAGGGATTTATACCTATCCAAAAAATGCTTTCCGTTTGAGCGTAACCCACTTGCTTCTGATTTAGCAGACAGTAAAACAAGTCAACTAAGTCAAGCCAAGTACTTAGCCAGAGTAGTTGAAAAAGAAAAGACTGAGATCGCTGTTCCATACTGGTCTATTGTAAAGTCTATGCAAGATACCGGCGAAATTTACTGCAATCTTGGTGGAGACTTAACCGAACAGGCAATCCAGAAATATAATGATTGCTTAGACGATTGGGAAAGACAGAAAGGGTATGAAATCATTTCGGATGGAAATGTTGCTTGTATTGCAGCATATGAAGCTTCGACGCTCTTTATTTTGAATAAACTACTGGAACTATCGCAGCTCCCAAATAAAGGCCAAAAAGAAGTTAATGAAAGATACTTGAGAGATTGCAATATTGCTTTTTCTGATCCTAAAAAAGAAGAAACTCTTAAATATGCTTTTGTAAACTCCCGCGTACTTCTTATTTACGGAGCTGCCGGTACCGGAAAAACGACCCTAATCGATATGATCTCGACAATGCTGTCTGGGCGTCGGAAATTGTTTCTTACCAAAACACATACGGCCTTGCAGAATCTGCAGAGGCGAATTAATAATCCGGGGGCTGATGCCAGTTTTGTAAGCATCAATAGTTTTACGAAGAGAGTAAACCTTCCTGATTATGATGTTATCTTTGTAGACGAATGCAGCACCATTGATAACCGTGCAATGAAGGTATTCCTCGAGAAAATGCGCCCGGATACATTCTTAGTACTTGCGGGAGACACCTATCAGATAGAATCTATTGATTTCGGTAATTGGTTTACTTATGCCAAGGATATTATTAAGACTAAAGGTTCGAATGTTGAACTCGTAAGCACTTGGAGAACAAAGGATCCCGGTTTAATTGAGCTTTGGAACGAGACTCGAAATAAGGGTGCGCTAATAACGGAAAAACTTGTTATCGACGGCCCATTTTCTGAAAATATTGGCGAAGGAGTGCTCTATTCCGAGATAATGGATGAGGTGATTTTATGCTTGAACTATGATGGAAAATTTGGCTTGAATAATATGAATAGCTATTTCCAAAATGCTAACACAGAAACGGCTGTTGTCTGGAGAGACTGGAAATATAAAGTTGGCGATCATATATTGTTCAATGACATGGACAGGTTTTCTCTGCTCTATAATAATTTAAAAGGGCGAATTGTCCAAATAGAACTGTTCGACAGTAGAATCAGATTTACAGTAGATGTAGAGATCCCGTTAACAGAGCAAGATTGCCAAAACGATGGCATAGAATTCATCGATATAATTGATGATGTGACCCGAATACGATTTGATGTATTTGATTTTGAAGAGGAAATGGCAGATGAAGATCGCAAAAAAACCATCGTACCGTTTCAACTTGCCTATGCGGTTTCAATTCATAAAGCGCAGGGCTTAGAATATAGGTCAGTTAAGGTTGTTATTCCGAGTAGCAACGCTGAAAAAATAACACACGGCATTTTCTATACAGCAATTACGCGTGCAAAAGAAAAGCTAAAAATCTACTGGAGTTCTGAAACGATGCAAGAAGTCGTCGCTGGATTTTCGATAGACACTTCAAGGCAAAAAAGTTTGGCAATTATTAAAGAGAAACTGAAGCAGGACAAGAATACTTAGAAATAGGGCACCGACCGCTTGGCCGGTGCTCTATTTCTATATGAGTCACCTATAAGTCAATAGTGATTATCAGCCGTCCTCCCATCATCGGGAGGGCGGCTTTTTTGCGTCTTGATAGAAAAATTGAGAAATTTCTCGAAAACACCCTGCCAAACGGCACCCCTTATTCAGAGTAAGTAGAAGGGTCCTTTTGAAAAATTGAGGGGACTTTTCAAATTACTTTGCCAAAATCTCGAAAAAGTTCCCAATTGGTTAGTAGGAAGGCCCTGAAAAATTTCCTTCAAAATCCTATTTGTTATTTGCCAGAAAAGTTCCCAGTTGATTAGTGGTAGGGGTACTTAAAATTTTTCTTCAAAAATCCATTTTATTTTTGCCTGAAAAATTCCCAATTAAGTAGTAGAGGGGTTCGCAGAAAAATTCTCAAAAGTTTTTTCGTTCAAATCCGAAAAATTTTCCCAGTTGGTTAGTAGAGAGGCTTTCAAAGGAAATTTTCAAAATTCCTTCGTACAAATCGAAAAATTTTTCCCAGTTGATTAGTGAGGGGGTTAAAAAACAGGCCTTCTCGCTGGCTACCTATTGAGGGGACTGTCTCCCTGTGTACCTTGAAAAATGAATCGCCGCCTCCAAAGGATATGCTTCCGGCAAGTGCCGCCACGACTTCCCGATAATTCAGGGCTCCCGCAAAATCGAAGATTTTGTGGGAAGAGGAGCAGCAGTGAAACGAATGAGCTTTCACACGAGTGCGGAAGCGAATGATATGGAACTTGCTGCGACGAGAGCGCACCAAAGAAGCGATACGCCGTGGTGAGACTCCGGGGCAGGAACGATGCGGATGAGCGGCAGCAAACAAAAACCGCCGCAGAAATGCGGCTTCAGAACAGACAAAGGAGGTTCAAACCTATGAAGAAAGGAGAGCTCAGAGAGCTTTATCAGATGATGTTTCCGGAATACCCGGACATCGTGACCGTCAAAGATCTTCGGGAGATGCTGGGCATCAGCCGCAAGCTGGCCTACAAGCTGATCGACTATGGGTACATCCACGCCGTGAAGATCGGCACGACGCTGAAGATCCCGAAAATCAGCGTCATCAACTATGTAATGGAGAAAGAGGTGAAGAAGGTTGGATGAGATCAAACGCCTGACGCCCGCCCAAAGGGCACGCTGTAACCGGTTAATCCGGCGGCTGTGCGCCAACTATGATGGCGGCAATTGCATGCCGCTGGACGACGAGGGCTGCGTGTGCGTGCAGACGATTTCCTATTCGCTGCTGTGCAAGTACTTCCGGCGGGCGGTTCTGCCCGCCGACAAGGCACTCTACGCCGATATTTACCGGCAGCGTACACGGACTTGCGAACGGTGTGGAAAGCCCTTTGCACCCAGTAGCAACCGGCAGAAATACTGCCCGGAATGCGGGCGCTCCATCCGGCGCAAGCAGAAGGCGGACTCGGCCAGGCGGCGGCGCAGCGTCGAACATTAAGCGCCGAGAAAGCCTTGATTTCCGGGGCTTTTTTGAGGGAAAAGCGGGTGCGGGTGGCCGTTTCCATCTGCACCTGTCAAAATCCATTTCTAACATTCTACAAAGGAGAAATTTCTATGGGTAACAAACTGAAAACCGTGGACGCAGAGACCTTGCTGTCCACGCCGATGAGCAAGACGATGTTCATCGTAGACGGCCTTATTTCGCAGGGTGTCAATGTCATCAGCGGCGCCAGCAAGATCGGCAAAAGCTGGCTGATGCTGTGGCTGGGGCTGCAAGTGGCGCAGGGAAACTCTATTTGGGGGCTGCCCACACTGCAATGCGATGTGCTCTATCTGAGCCTTGAGGACACCCAGCGCCGCATCAAAGACCGGCTCTACAATCTTACCGACAACGCCCCGGACAACCTGTATTTCGCCGTGACCTCCGGGCTGATCGGCGGCGGGCTGGAGGAGCAGATCACGGACTTTCTGACCGAGCATTCCGCTACCAAGCTGGTCATCATTGACACGCTGCAAAAGGTGCGGGACTCCAAGGGCAGCGCCGGAAAGGCAGGAATGTACGGCAACGACTACGACGACATTTCCTCCATCAAACGCATTGCCGACGGCTTCAACATCGCCATTTTGCTGGTGCATCACCTGCGAAAGCTGCAAGACAGCGACGATCCCTTTAACGATGTCAGCGGTTCCACCGGCATCATCGGCGCTGCGGACACCAACTTCATCCTGCGCCGTAAGCGCAGCGGAAACGTCGCTACGCTGCTGGTCAGCGGGCGGGATGTGGAATATCAGGAGCTGACCTTGCAGTTTAACGACCTTGTCTGGGAGCTGGTGGAGCGCAAGAACAGCGAGGATATTCACAAGGCAGAGCTGCCGAAATTTCTGTTTCGGGTGGTGGACTTTATGGAGTGCCGCACCGAATGGGTAGGCACGGCCACGGAGCTGCTGACCGAAATGAAGGAGCAGGAGGTCACGCCCAATATGGTCACGAAGTATCTCGGCCAGTTCGCCTATGAGGTGCTGGAGCCGTTGGGCATCGAGTATCGCACCAAGCGCACTGGCAAAAGCCGACTCATCAAATTTCTGCGCCGTGACGGCGATGACGCAAATGACGCCGGGATCGCTATATAAGGAAATCCCCGTCACAACCGTCATTGCCGTCACAAACCGAAGAAAGGGGGTGAACAAATGCGCAGCAAAAACTACGGGATCAATGTCCGTGTGACCGAGCAGGAGAAGCAGAAGCTGCTGGAAAATGCCCGGTTCTGTTCTCTGCCGCTGTCGGAATATCTGCGGCGGCTGGGGCTTGGGAAAGAGGTCAAAGCGGCCATCACGGAGCGGGATTACCGCCTGTTTCGGATGCTGAACGGCCTGAAAGCGGAGCTCCCACAGCTTCAGAAAGAGAAAATTCTGAGCAGGCTGGAAGCAATTTTGAATGAATTAAAGTAAGCGAGAATTACGCCTGCGCAGTCTAAGCGAGCAGACTGTTTTTACTCCTGTCGGAGCCAAACAGTGTATCCGCTTGCGATGCCTGCGTCATCTGAGCGAGCAGTGCGTTTTTACTCCCGGCAGGGCCGGAGCGCAAAAACACTCGTTAGGGCGTGCCCTAAAACCCCGAAAGAAAAAACTATGAAAGTGAGGACAACACAATGAGAAAATCGGATTTTACTTTACCCACGCTGGATGATCTGTTCTCCACGCAGGCGGAGCGGGACGATGCCAAGCTGGAGCGGGTGCGGAACATTCCGCTGGCCGAGCTGCACCCGTTCAAGGGTCACCCCTTCAAGGTGCAGAACAACGAGGAGATGCAGCGGATGATCGAGAGCATCCGCAAGGTGGGAGCCATCACCCCGGCGCTGGCAAGGCCGCTGCCGGACGGCGGCTACGAGCTGATCTCCGGCC